>Ga0192647_100965_pt1 | contig 19361 bp, 11 predicted proteins | sample LauGreFa1BDMLBSN_2_FD_133046 | JGI IMG/M metagenome (GOLD analysis project Ga0192647, IMG submission 133046) | Freshwater lake microbial communities from Lake Michigan, USA - Fa13.BD.MLB.SN - reassembly | ecosystem: Environmental > Aquatic > Freshwater > Lake | place: Lake Michigan, USA...
GTTACCAATTGGGACAGTCCAATCATCGTTGGACGTCATGCTTTTGGCGACCAATACCGCGCAACAGATTTTACAGTACCCGGCAAAGGAAAACTTACCATCAAATTCGAAGGAGAAGACGGGCAGGTCATCGAACACGAAGTATACCAATTCAAAGGTGCAGGTGTAGCGATGAGCATGTACAATACAGATGAGAGTATCAAAGGATTTGCAAGAAGCTGTTTCAACATGGCACTTCAGAAAGGATGGCCATTGTACATGAGCACGAAAAATACTATCCTGAAAAAATACGACGGCAGATTTAAAGACATCTTCCAGGATATTTATGAAAACGAATTCAAAGCTGCATTTGAAACTGCAGGCATTACCTATGAGCACAGATTGATTGACGACATGGTTGCGAGTGCCTTGAAGTGGAATGGAAAATTTGTTTGGGCATGTAAAAACTATGATGGAGATGTTCAGAGTGATACAGTGGCACAGGGATTTGGTTCACTCGGACTAATGACTTCTGTATTGGTTACGCCAGACGGAAAAACAATGGAGTCAGAAGCCGCTCACGGAACAGTTACGCGCCACTACCGTGATCACCAAAAAGGAAAACCCACAAGCACCAATCCCATTGCATCTATTTTTGCATGGACCCGTGGACTTGCTTTCAGAGGAAAACTTGACAACAACCAAGATCTGATCAAATTTGCTGATGCATTGGAAGCAGTTTGTATTGAGACAGTAGAAGAAGGCAAAATGACAAAAGATCTAGCAGTATGCATTCATGGAAACAAAGTCAATCACGGTGAACATTATTTATATACCGAGGAATTCTTAGATGCAATTGATGCGAATCTGAAAAAGAAAATGGGGATATAAACCCGGCAATTGATTTTATAATAACCCGATCACACATCGGGTTTTTTATTTTACATCAAACATTTTTGTCAGCAAGACCTTGCTGGATTGAACATTGAGTCCTGCAAACCTACCCCGTTGCACAACCAGATCGTTTTCGGCTGGATGGGATAAATAATAGTGAAATGCAAACTTACTTGTTGGATTCTCCCAGCCATTGATCTGCCCAAATCTCAAATCATTGAAGACGAGGGTGTCGTTCCACTTTTCAAGCGTATAATACCCCTGAGAAAATAATTTCAGATCCATGACTTCCTGATGGTCGTGTATGCTGTCCAAGTATGATTGATTTTGTTCAAACCGCGTAAATACAAAATCATCTTTACTGAGAATGGATTTATAACCAACCTGAAATCCACTGCTGTCTTGTATTACGGCAGTCCACAGAAAATTATTCAACAATGTTGGAGCCGTAAAATAGTTAGTGGATGCAGTAATATACCGCACTACAGCGCGTTCCATTTTCATTTTATTTACCAATGCAAAACACAGATAAAAGACTGGAACAACTATTCCAATCGCTGCCATTTTCATTCGATGCTGATGATCCATTTTGGTTACCCATAATAAAAAGAAAACCACCAATGGTGTGATTGTAAACAATGGATCTGCAACATATATTACATTGAATGCGATCCTTTGTGAAGAAAACGGCTCAAACCATCCTGTCCCATAATTATTCAAGGAATCCAGTATCAAATGAATCAAAACTTCGATGAGAAAAAATGAAAACCATTTTGAGATACTGATTGAATCTTTTTTATGCCACAGATTGGCAACCAAAGCCAGAAAAAATGATACGATCAATGCAAACAGCAAAGAATGTGTGATGCCTCTGTGTGCAATCAATTCCTTTGTTAGAGGCATCCATGCACCGTTGATGAAGTCAATGTCTGGGATGCTCTGTGCCAAAGCCCCCCACAACAAGGCTTTCTTACCAGCCTTCTTATCCATTAAAACTTCGCCAACACATGCACCCAGTACTATGTGCGTAACTGAATCCATTAGAATCGAACTTCTCTCATTTGTCCTCCGCCAGGTCCACCAATATTGGATGAAGGTTGTTGCCCTTTGAATTTATTTAATCGGTAGATAAAGCTCATCATGAAATACCTGGTGAGTCGATTCACCCTTGTATCAACAATATTGTTTCCATTCACTGTTCTGGCGATTGCTTTATTCTGATTTAAAATATCAAATCCTGAAATCCTGAAAATACCATTCTTCTTCTTGAAGAGCGTCTTTTCAAAATTGGCATTCAATAAAGCAATATTTTGGTTCACAGCAGCTGACAATCCTCTGTTGATAATATATTCTAAATCATGTCTGAATACCCACCCACCAGGAAAATCAATTCGGGAATTGTTGGTGATTGTCCAGCTATGATAGTTAACATTTGGTTGTCCAGCCAACGAATACTTTGTATTGTTTACTCCATATCTTCCGCCCACATCAAACTCCAGCCATTCCTTCCAATTGATTTCAAACTTGGCTCCTTGAGCGAACAGCAGGGTTTTCCCAAAATTTTGAATATTGTCGATAAATGTTATGCTGTTGTTGAAGGCAGCAGACCCATTGAATGATATGATATAGGTTCTGTTGCTCCATGGTTTGCTGAAATTATAGAATCCACTTGCTGAATAAGCGCCATTCACGTTCTCATAGGTTGTCAGCTGTGCACCGTTGTTACCTACACGTATGGTATTGTTTACGATCTGGTTGTTGGTGAAATTAAAATTGGAACCGATGAAAAATGTCTGTCCAGTTAAGAAATTCAAATTGTTGAAAGAGAGACTGAAAATATGTGCCAATTCGGGTTTTAACAATGGATTCCCCTGCACTTGGTATTGTGGATTGGAGATGTCTTTTACAGGTTGCAATTGCGAGAAAGTTGGCTGATTGGCGTTCCCATTGTAAAAGAAACGCAAGGTTTTGTTGCGCGTAAAGTTATAAGCAAAATTTGCAGAAGGAAGCAAGTTGATTCGCTTGATGGGTGTGTAAGCAGAATCTTTTGAGATGGAATACCCTCTCTGATAAACAGGCTGTGAGCTTGCGCCAAAAGTATAATTGTACTTCTTGCGGACCGTCCTGATGTTTGCCCCGATGCGCTGACGAATGAAATCTGTCTCAAATGCATTGCTGAGCAGATCTGAAAAGACAGAATTGCCAAGTGCATCTATTACATAAGTAGCACGGTCGTTGTTTACATAAGATTGACTGTAAGAATAAATCAGATCGAGAAACCGACCTTTCATGATAGGCTCTGAAAAATTGAATCGGATATTGAAATTATCTGACTGGTTATTGGTATTTACATTCTGCTTCAAAATAACACTGTCAATTCTATTGAACAGGTAATTGCGCGTAAGATTATTTTTATCACTCTCTCCATCGGTGCTGTTGTATCCTCCTGTAATATTAACAGAGAGATTTCTTCCACGCTTTTGAAACTTATGATTGAAAATCAAATTCCCGTTGAAACTGGGAGAAAACGACTTTGAGAAATCATTGTTTTTACCAAAGCTGGTAGTATCGGTATCATTTTTCAGGTAGTCAAAAACACTGGCCGAATTTGTACTGTTATCTCTCGCAAAAAATTCAGGAATGAATTTCACATAATTAAAGGAGTCAATGTTCCATTCAAAATTCAGAGAGGCCCGGTGGGTATATACATTGGAGGTTGAATTGACCACCTGATGATTCAAGAATTTTGTATTCTGAAAAAAGTTTTGAGAAGCAATATCTCTTTCAATTTCCGTTTTCCTGGAAGAGTAGCTGTAGTTTCCGTATACCGATCCTTTCTTGTTTTCCAAATCGTTCCTGAAATTGAAACCAAGTGAATTGGTTGTGCTCAACCCTTCTTGTCCACCGATTCCACTCTGGTTGTTACCACCAATATTGATTTGGAATCCACGTCCCCCGCCTCCACCTTGTCCACCGAATCCACCTCCACCACTGCTGTTAAAATCAAAAGTGCTTGAATTGTTGTTGTTGGCACCACCGAAAACAGAAAGCTGTTTGTTGTTGTTAAAGAAGTTGACATTGGTGGTTGCAGCATATCTGTCATTTGTACCAGCTCCAACGGTGCTTCTGCTGAATACCCCCCTGTTTCGGTCTTTCTTCAATTGTAAATTGATGACCTTATCAGGTTCACCGTCTTTGATTCCAGAGGCGTTGGCCAAATCGCCATAATCATCCACCACTTGTACCTTGTCAATCATATCAGCCGATAATTGCTGGGTTGCAGCTTTGGGATCTCCACTGAAAAAATCCTTCCCGTTAACGCGCACCTTGGTAACTGTCTTTCCCTGTGCAGTGATATTTCCGTTTTTATCTACCTCAATACCAGGCATTTTTTTCAGAAGATCTTCTACCATGGCGTTGGGCTTCAATCGAAAGGAGTCAGCCTTGTACTCAACCGTATCTTCCTTTACAATGATGGGTGGTACTGAAACGATGATTTCTTGTAACGAGCTATAAGAGGGAAACAGTTTGATTTCCTCCAATTTCAAAACTTCTTCATCAGCAGGAATGGTATATGCTTTGAGAGTGGTGCCATAACCCAAGCTCGAAATCATCAAGACAAACTTTCTCTCTGGAATGCCTTTTACAAGAAAAAAACCAACGTTGTTGGTAAGGGTTTTAATGGTGTCTTTTCCACCCGCAATATATACCCCAACAGTAGCCCGGGAAATGGGATTTCCAAGGGTATCTACCAGGCGCCCATTGACCTGAAAACCATCCTGTGCAAAAGCCCCCAAACATGTTAATAAAGCAATAAACAGTGCGTAAAAACCTCTTTTCATACGTATATATTCGCGAATTGGATGACAAAGGTAATGCTTTGCCTTCGGTGAGCCCCTCCTTTCAGCATAAATGAACTAAATTTGACCCCTCAGAAAGAACCGAAGGTTATGTTTACATTTTTATCGAAGATTTTGGGCGGCAGCAAGTCGGAAAAAGACGTAAAACTCATCTATCCGATCGTAGATAAAATCAATGCACATTTCTCATCATATGCCTCATTGACCAATGACCAACTGCGGTCAAAAACCCAGGAATTCAGATCCAGGATTCAAGATCACCTGAAAGCGATCGATCAATCCATATCAGACCTCAATCATGAGGCAGAACAATTGCCCGCGGAGGATATCCTGGGAAAGGACAACATCTACAAACAAGTTGATGAACTCAAGAAGAAACGTGACAGCCAAATTGAGGAAATTTTAAATGACTTGCTGCCGGAAGCATTTGCTGTAGTCAAGGAAGCAGGCAGAAGGTTCAAAGAGAACGAGGAGCTCACTGCAACTGCAACAGCATTGGATCGTGATTTGAGCGTAAAAAAAGATTATGTCACCATCAAGGGAGAAGAAGTTGTTTTCAAAACCAGTTGGATGGCCGCAGGAAATCTGGTCAACTGGAACATGGTTCATTACGATGTACAGCTGATTGGAGGAACTGTACTGCATCAAGGTAAAATCTCTGAAATGGCCACAGGAGAAGGAAAGACCTTGGTCTCTACCCTTCCTGCCTATCTCAATTCTTTGGCTGGAGAGGGAGTACATATCGTAACCGTAAACGACTACCTGGCCAAGCGTGACTCTGAATGGAATGGCACCTTGTTTGAATGGCTGGGTCTCACAGTCGATTGCATAGACAAGCACCAGCCACATTCAGATGCAAGACGAAAAGCATATCAAGCAGATATCACCTACGGTACCAATAATGAGTTTGGATTTGATTATTTAAGAGACAACATGGTTCATTCACCAGATGAAATGGTTCAAAGAAAACACCATTTTGCAATGGTTGATGAAGTGGACAGTGTGTTGATCGACGATGCAAGAACGCCTTTGATCATTTCCGGTCCTGTTGCAAAAGGAGACGATCAGCAATTCCATATCCACAAACCCCGCATACAGCAATTGGTTGAAGTTCAAAAACAGATCGTTGCAAAATCACTGCAGGATGCAAAGAAATTAATTGCTGATGGAAAGGATGGTCCACAAGAAGGCGGCCTGCACCTGATGCGCGCATTCAGAGGATTGCCAAAAAATTCAGCACTGATCAAATTCCTGAGTGAGCCGGGCATCAAAGTAAAGCTGCAAAGAGCAGAGAACTATTATCTGGCAGAACAGCAAAAACAAATGCCAGTAGTTGATGAAGAGCTGTTCTTCCACATCGATGAAAAAAACAACCAGGTTGAACTGACTGACAAGGGTTTGCAATTCATTACCAAATCAGGTGAAGATCCAAACCTCTTTGTGCTGCCCGATCTCTCCATAGAACTGGCTGATATCGAAAAAGGCAATGGAACTGCAGATGAAAAAATAAGCAGAAAAGAAGCACTTCTCCAGGATTACTCTCAAAAAGCAGATAGGATTCATACCCTTCAACAACTGCTGAAAGCCTACACAGTATTTGAAAAAGATGTGGAATATGTTGTGATGGATGGTATGGTTAAAATAGTGGATGAGCAGACAGGCAGGATCATGGAAGGAAGACGCTACAGTGATGGCTTGCACCAGGCGATTGAAGCAAAAGAAAATGTAAAAATTGAAGCGGCTACTCAAACATACGCAACTGTAACCCTGCAGAATTATTTCAGGATGTACCATAAGCTGGCGGGCATGACCGGAACTGCAGAGACAGAAGCAGCTGAATTCTGGAACATCTACAAACTGGATGTTGTATCAATTCCCACCAATTTAAATCTGATTAGAAAAGATCAGGAAGACCTGGTTTACAAAACCAAAAGAGAAAAATTCAAAGCAGTCATTGACGAAGTTGAATTACTCCGAAATGCTGGACGTCCTATTCTGGTGGGAACTACATCGGTTGAAGTTTCAGAATTGCTGTCCAGGATGCTGCAACAGAAAAAAATACCACACAATGTTTTGAATGCCAAGCAACATGCGAGAGAAGCCCAGGTAGTTGCAGAAGCAGGTTTGGCTGGAAATGTAACCATTGCCACTAACATGGCTGGACGTGGAACGGATATAAAATTGGGACCTGGTGTGAAAGAAGCAGGTGGACTCGCCATCATAGGCACAGAACGACATGAAAGCAGACGCGTAGACAGACAATTGAGAGGACGCGCAGGTCGACAAGGTGATCCGGGCTCATCACAATTCTATGTTTCATTGGAAGATGATTTGATGAGAATGTTTGGAAGCGATAGAATTGCTTCGCTGATGGACAGAATGGGCTACAAAGAAGGAGAAGTGATTCAGCACAGCATGATCACAAAGAGCATTGAGAGAGCACAGAAAAAAGTGGAAGAAAACAACTTCGGCATCAGAAAAAGATTGTTGGAATATGACGATGTAATGAACAAACAAAGAAATGTTGTGTACAGCAAAAGGCAACACGCTTTGTTTGGTGAGCGACTGGCATTGGACCTTGACAATTCATTTTATTCGGTTTCAGCAGGACTGATCAACCAATATACTGGAACAGCTGATCAAGAAGGATTTTCATTGAACACCATCATGCAGCTTGGCATCAATACTTCAATCACTGCTGCAGAATTGGAAAAAGGCAACCCGCAAGAATTAAGCGAAAAATTATATCAGGAAGCCATTCAACATTATCAATTCAGAAAACAATCCATAGCGAAGCAAGCCCTGCCAATTTTTCAAAACGTCAAACTTACCCAGGGAAGTCATGTTGTCAATGTATTTGTTCCTTTCACCGATGGTAAAAAAACAATCAATGTATTGACCAACCTGGACAAAACAATTCAAACGAAAGGCAATGAACTGCTGTCTTCTATTGAAAAATCCATCACATTGTCAATTATCGATGATACCTGGAAAGAACATTTGAGGGCAATGGATGATTTGAAACAAAGTGTCCAAACAGCAGTCTACGAACAAAAAGATCCATTGGTAATATATAAACAGTCAGCATTCGAGCTATTCTCAAACATGGATGCTGAAATCAATAAGGAAATTGTTTCATACCTCTGTCACGCCTCTTTGCCAGCTGAAAACAGTACCCACGCATTGAGAGAAGGAAAAGAGTCTAAAACAGATATGAGCAAGATGAGAGAGAGAAAAGACGAGTTCACATCTGCTCCTTCCAATGAAACGCTGGAAGGAGGGAATGACTACCATGATCCATCCCAGATTTCAAAATCAGAGCCTGTAAGAGTGGGGCCAAAAGTTGGAAGAAACGATCCTTGCCCTTGTGGAAGCGGAAAAAAATACAAGGCTTGCCACGGCAGAGAACAAGGCGAATGATTGAATGCAAATATGTAAGAACATGTTGAAAGAGAAAATAGAAACGCTTTCCAAGACTTACTATGAATCATACAGGAGTGTAAGACACCATTTGCATGCCAATCCTGAATTGAGTTACAAGGAATTCAATACATCAAAATTCATACAAGATCACTTGCAATCATTGGGCATCCCTTTCAAAGTGATGGCAGAAACGGGAGTCGTTGCATTGATTGAAGGAAAAAAGTCCAATCGTGTCATCGCACTGAGAGCAGATATCGACGCACTTCCCATACAAGAAGCAAACAATGTAGCGTATGCATCGAAAGTGCCCGGTGTCATGCATGCATGCGGACACGATGTACATACTACCATTTTGCTGGGTGCTGCAAGAATTTTGAACGAGACCAAAGCGCATTGGGAAGGCACCGTCAAACTCATCTTCCAACCTGGTGAAGAGAAGAATCCAGGTGGTGCAAGCATTCTTATTAAAGAGGGGGTACTTGAAAATCCCTCTCCAACTGCCATCATTGGACTCCATGTCCATCCCATTTTGGAAACAGGAAAATTAAGTTTCAAAAGCGGAAAGGCAATGGCAAGTGCAGATGAGATCTATATTACTGTAAAGGGAAAAGGTGGACATGCCGCGACACCACATTTAACAGCAGACACCGTTTTGGCTGCCTCTGAGTTGGTTGTTGCACTGCAAAAAGTAGTCAGCCGTGACAAAGACCCCCTCTCCCCTTCAGTACTTTCTATTTGTGCAATCAATGGTGGATTTACAACAAACGTAATTCCGTCAGAAGTAAAACTGATGGGAACATTCAGGGCAATGGATGAAACATGGAGATTCAATGCGCACAAAAGGATGAAAGAGATCGCAGACGGCATCGCAACATCATCTGGAGCCGAAATTGATTTCAAAATTGATGTGGGTTACCCCACAGTTTACAATGATCCCGTGATCACTGAAAAAGCAAGATCTATCGCGGCTTCAACCATGGGTAATTCAAATATTGAAGAAGGAGAGCTGAGAATGGGTGCAGAGGATTTCGGATATTATTCCCAAAAAATTGCCGGTTGCTTTTTTAGACTGGGTACAGGCAACAAACAAAAAAATATTACATCGGGTGTTCACACACCGACTTTTGATATTGATGAAGATGCAATTGAAATTGGCATGAGAATGATGGCAACATTTGGCGCCACACTCTAGCCACTCGAATTTAAAAACTGCCGTATGCAACAAAAATTTAGAAGAGAGCAAGCATTGGAATACCATGCCAAAGGAAGGCCTGGTAAAATAGAAGTCATTCCAACAAAGGAAGCAAAGACGCAAAGAGATCTATCGCTTGCATATTCTCCTGGAGTAGCTGAGCCTTGCTTGGAGATTCATGAAAACATTGAGAATGTTTACAAATACACTGCCAAAGGAAACTTGGTTGCAGTCATCAGCAATGGCACTGCTGTACTAGGTTTAGGTGATATTGGTCCAGAGGCTGGAAAACCAGTCATGGAGGGAAAAGGAGTATTGTTCAAAATTTTTGCCGACATCGATGTTTTTGATATTGAAATAGCAGAGAAGGATCCAGAAAAATTTGTAGAGATCGTGAAGGCACTGCAGCCGACTTTTGGAGGTATCAATTTAGAAGATATCAAAGCACCGGAGTGTTTTTACATTGAACAGCGACTGAAAGAAGAAATGAATATTCCAGTGATGCACGATGACCAGCACGGAACTGCCATCATCAGTTCTGCTGCATTGTTGAATGCACTTGAATTACAGGGGAAAGATATTTCAAAGGTTGTTTTTGTCGTCAATGGTGCAGGTGCCGCGGCAATGGCTTGTGTTGAACTTTATATGGCCTTGGGTGCCAAGAAAGAAAATGTGTTGATGTTTGATTCAAAGGGACTGATCCATAAGAAAAGAGAGGATTTGGATGAAAGAAAAAAATTCTTTGCAGTCGACAAAAAAGAAATAACACTGGAGCACGCATTCAAAGGAGCGGATGTATTCATTGGGCTCAGCAAGGGCAATGTTGTTAGCAAAGAAATGGTGAAATCAATGGCTAAAAATCCAATTGTATTTGCCATGGCCAATCCAGATCCAGAAATCAGCTGGGAGGATGCAACATCCTGCAGAGAGGATATCATCATGGCAACCGGAAGATCAGACTACCCAAATCAGGTGAACAACGTATTGGGATTCCCCTACATCTTCAGAGGAGCATTGGATGTGAGAGCTACCCAAATCAATCAAGCCATGCAATTGGCGGCAGTCAATGCGCTGGCAGAATTGACAAAGGGACCCGTACCCGATATTGTAAACATGGCGTACAACGAATCAACCATTGCATTCGGGCCAAATTATATCATTCCAAAACCAATGGATCCACGTCTGCTCAGCACTGTTTCTCCCGCTGTTGCAAAAGCTGCAATGGAATCTGGTGTTGCCAAAAAACCGATTGTCAACTGGAGTGCCTATGAAATTGAACTCAACAAAAGATTGGGCATTGACAATCAACTGGTGCGTGCACTGGGCGCAAAAGCCAGAAGAGATCCAAAACGTGTAGTATTTGCAGATGCTGAAAATACCAATGTATTGAAGGCCGCTCAGATTGCTTTGGATGAAGGTATTGCCATACCAATTTTATTGGGTACCCCCGAAATCATCAGGTTGCTCTGCGAAGAACACAATATTAATTTAGATGGCATACAAATCATCAATCCCAAGAGCTCGGATGAGAAAGAAGTCAGAAAAAAATACGGAGAAGTATTCTTTAAAAAACGTCAGCGCAGAGGAGTCAACAGCCAAGAAGTGGATAAGCTGATGCGTGACAGGAATCATTTTGGATGCATGATGGTGGAAATGGGTGATGCCGATGCAATGATTTCTGGATTGAGCAGGAGCTATCCTGATACTATTCGTCCTGCTATTCAAATCATAGGCAAAGAAGAAGGCGTTTGCAAAATTGCAGGCATGTACATCATGCTTACCAAAAAAGGTCCCCTTTTTCTTGCAGATACTACCGTAAACTTCAATCCAACTGCAGAAGAATTGGCTGACATCACTTTACTTGTAGCAAAAGAAGTAAGAACCTTTGGCATTACTCCTAGAGTGGCCATGTTGAGTTATTCAAATTTTGGAAGCAGTGATACCCCAGAGGCCATTACCGTTAGAAATGCGCGAGCAATTGTAAAGCAAAAAAATCCCTCATTGATTGTAGAAGGAGAAATGCAAGGAATTGTTGCATTCAATAAAGATGTGATGCGGGAGAGTTATCCGTTTTCTGAATTAATCGATGCGGGAGAAGTAAATACACTGATTTTCCCGAACTTGAGTGCAGGAAATATTGCCTACAACCTGTTGCAGGAGGTTGGCGGTGCAGACGCGATTGGACCAGTATTGCTGGGATTGAAAAAACCAGTACACGTATTGCAGATCGGGTCATCCACCAGAAGTATTTTGAACATGGTTGTGATTGCAGTAATCGATGCACAATATAAAATGAGGAAAGTCGATAAAGGATGAACATATTCTCAAGACTAGGTGAATTTCTTCTGATGATCAAGGGCATGTTTACAAAGCCCGAGCATTGGCGCATGTATTGGAAGGAACTGATGCATCAGTGTGTTGAACTGGGAATAGGTTCGTTGGGAATCGTTTCAATCATTTCATTGTTTATAGGGGCAGTTTCAACATTGCAGACAGCTTATCAATTTGTAAGTCCCATTATACCAAGATCAGTTATTGCCCAGATTGTAAGAGACAGTGTAATTCTCGAATTTGCCCCCACCATCACCTGTATTGTACTTGCGGGTGTAGTTGGCAGCAAGATATCATCTGAATTGGGAAATATGCGGGTAAGTGAGCAAATCGATGCTTTAGAAATCATGGGCATCAACACAAAAGCCTACTTGATCCTCCCAAAAATCATTGCAGCACTTATCACCATTCCATTGCTGGTCATCATCGCCATGACGCTTGGAATATGGGGTGGTAGAATGATTGGAGATTTTACTGGGATACTGCCACATGAGATTTATGACAGAGGATTGTTGGATGCATTTGTACCCTACAATGTAACTTTTGCGCTGACCAAGGCATATACCTTTGCATTCATCATTACTGCGATACCCGCCTATTTTGGTTACAATGTCAGAGGCGGTGCATTGGAAATTGGGAGAGCAAGTACCACAGCAGTTGTGACAAGCTGCATCATGATTTTGTTGGCAGACTACCTGCTGGCAGCAATACTTTTATGATAAAAGAATGATTGTTGTAGAAAACATAAAAAAAGGATTTGGAAACAAGACTGTAATCGAAGATGTCAGCGCTTCTTTTGATGCAGGCAAATGCAATCTGATTATTGGTGCCAGTGGAAGTGGAAAAACTGTGTTGATGAAATGCCTGGTTGGACTATTGGAACCTGATGCCGGTGATATAATATATGACGGCGTGAATTTCACACAACTGAATGCAGATCAAAAAAAGATCATGCGCAGAAAAATCGGCATGCTTTTTCAAGGGTCCGCATTATTTGATAGCATGACGGTGGAGCAAAATATCATGTTCCCCTTGGACATGTTCACCAATCAAACAAAAGGAGAAAAACAGAAAAGAGTTGATGAAGTGCTTGACAGGGTCAATCTCGGAGAAGCACATAAAAAATCACCCGCCGAATTGAGCGGAGGCATGAAAAAAAGAGTGGGCATCGCCAGGGCAATTGTTTTGAATCCTCAATACCTTTTCTGCGACGAACCCAACTCTGGATTGGACCCCCAAACTTCTCTGGTGATTGACAAACTCATCAAGGAAATTACCCAGGATTTCAATATCACTACAGTGGTGAATACCCATGACATGAACAGTGTAATGGAGGTTGGAGATAAAATCATCTACATGTACCAGGGCAGAAAAGAATGGGAAGGGAGCAACAAAGAAATCATCTTCAGCAAGAACGAAAGGCTCAACAATTTCATCTTTGCCTCTGAATTCCTGAAAGATGCCAAAGACATGAGAATGCTCGAGGTAAAGGGTAAAATTCAGAATGACCGTGACATGGATAAACTTTTAAATTCCTAGTCCACCCCCTCTCCTTTTTTTATTATCTTCGCGACACAAAATAATGATTTTACCATGTCTGTTTTAGTGAATAAATCATCCAAAATCATCATACAAGGTTTTACCGGTACAGAGGGCACTTTTCATGCAACACAAATGATCGAATATGGCAGCCAAGTTGTTGGTGGTGTTACCCCTGGAAAAGGCGGAACAAAACATCTGGATCGTCCAGTATTCAACACCGTTGCAGATGCAGTAAAAAGCACAGGTGCTGATGTCAGTATCATATTTGTACCTCCCGCATTTGCAGCAGATGCCATCATCGAAGCTGCAGAAGCCGGTATCGGATTGGTTGTTTGCATTACCGAAGGCATTCCTGTGCAAGACATGGTGAAAGTGAAAAATTATCTGGAAGGAAAGAAAACAAGATTGGTGGGACCGAATTGTCCAGGTGTTATAACAGCAGAAGAGTGCAAGGTGGGAATCATGCCTGGATTCATTTTCAAAAAAGGATCCATTGGAATTGTTTCTAAATCTGGTACCCTCACATACGAAGCTGCAGATCAAATTGCAAAAGCTGGACTCGGCGTCACAACTGCCATTGGTATTGGTGGAGACCCCATCATTGGTACACCAACAAAAGATGCAGTTGAATTGTTGATGAATGATCCTGAAACGAAAGGCATCGTCATGATCGGTGAAATAGGTGGAAGCATGGAAGCAGAAGCTGCAAGATGGATAAAAGCAAATGGCACAAAACCAGTGGTTGGATTCATTGCAGGCCAAACCGCTCCTCCAGGAAGAAGAATGGGACATGCGGGTGCCATCATCGGCGGATCGGATGATACTGCAGCGGCTAAAATGAAAATCATGCGTGAGTGCGGCATTCATGTAGTTGACAGTCCCGCTGATATCGGAAAGACCATGGCTGCTGTCATGTCTGCTAAATAAAATACCACAGGTTCAGATGAAGGAGCAAAAAGTTTACCATATCCCTTACAAATACCGTAAGGTTGAAAACCTTCACATTTTACTTTGGTTGATCAAAGACATTTGCTGGGCAGTCAACCTCAAGTACCCTGCATTGATCATGATCATACCCACCCTTACCGTAGCTGTTTTAATAACTTATCAAACCAGGAAAATAACCAGTGAACTCATCCACAACCTCGCGATTGATTTCTGGATTACTGCCAACTGCACCTGGATGGTTGGCGAGTTCTTTCACTGGGATGAACATCTCATTGGCGCATATGGCTTGAGACAGTTTTCCATCATTCCGTTTGGAATCGGCCTGTTGATACTTGCTTATTATTATCTCTACTTTATGCACCGTCCTGATTTCAATGAAAAAGTAGAGAACCAAACCGAAATGCTCCTTCGAGAGGAAGAAGCCAAGCTCCGCAACTAATCTTGCCCAAAACCCTTACTTGAGCTATCTTTGAGCACTTTCTACCTATCCAATCTTTTACTATGTTCAGATCACATACTTGTGGAGAATTGAGGACGAGCCATGTAGGTTCACTTGTAACACTTGCTGGTTGGATTCAAACCATCCGAAAATTTGGAGCCATCACGTTTGTTGACCTGCGTGACAGGTATGGAATTACCCAGTTGGTTTTCAATGAATCGCTCTCTGGTCAACTAGATGAAAATCCGTTGGGCCGGGAATTCGTCCTTCAAGCAAAAGGAAAAGTCATTGAAAGGAGTAATAAAAATACTACGATTCCAACCGGAGAGATTGAAATTGAAATTCAATCATTCACCATCTTAAATAAATCTGCTACTCCCCCTTTCACCATACAAGATGATACGGATGGAGGCGATGATTTGAGAATGAAATTCAGGTACCTGGATTTGAGAAGAAATGCAGTCAAAAAAAATCTGGAACTGAGATATGCAGTCAACCGCTCTGCAAGAAACTACCTACATGAAAATCAATTCATGGACATTGAAACACCCTTTTTGATCAAATCAACTCCTGAGGGTGCAAGGGACTTCGTAGTTCCGTCCAGAATGAATCCAGGTCAGTTTTATGCACTGCCCCAGTCGCCACAAACGTTCAAGCAACTGTTGATGGTCAGTGGATACGACAGGTATTACCAAGTGGTGAAGTGCTTCAGAGATGAAGACTTGCGTGCTGACAGACAACCAGAGTTTACCCAGATTGATTGTGAAATGTCATTTGTTGAGCAAGAGGATATCTTGAACATGTTCGAAGGACTTGTAAAAAGAATTTTCAAAGATGTAAAAGGCATTGACTATTCAGACGCTGTTGAACGTATGACTTGGGAAGATGCTATGTGGCAGTACGGGAACGACAAGCCTGACATCCGCTTTGGTATGAAAATTCATACCCTCAAAAAACCCGCATCTGTTTACCTCCACAAAGAGGATCATTCAGCTTTAATCAATGGTGCGAATTTTGTCGTGTTTGATGGAGCCGAATCTGTTCTTGCCATCACCGTGACCGGTGGAGCTGCCTTCACGAGAAAACAACTGGATGAACTAACTGAATGGGTCAAGCGTCCCCAAATTGGAATGAAGGGACTGGCATACATACGCCACAACGAAGACGGATCTGTGAAAAGCAGTATTGATAAATTTTACAGTGAAGAAAGACTTAACCATATTGTTTCTTTGAGCGAAGCCAAGAAAGGCGATATTGTACTGATACTGGCAGGAACAGAGGAGAGAACTAGAAAAGCAATGAGTGAGTTGAGACTTGAACTGGGTGAGCAGCTGGGACTCAGAAAGAAAGATGAATTTAAATTGCTTTGGGTATTGGACTTTCCACTGTTTGAATACAGTGAAGACGACAACAGATGGGTTGCAAGACATCATCCGTTTACTTCACCCAAACCTTCACAGATCAGCACGATGATCGAACATGATCCTTCCATCAAAGATGCAGCAAACTACCTTTCGCACCCATATGCACAGATCAAAGCAAATGCATATGATATGGTATTGAATGGAAATGAAATTGGTGGAGGCTCTATCAGAATTTATCAGCGCGAACTACAGGAAAAAATGTTCGAAGCACTTGGTATGACCAAAGAAGAGGCATTGCACAAATTTGGCTTTTTGTTGGGTGCATTTGAATATGGCGCACCTCCACATGGCGGAATTGCATTTGGTTTTGACAGATTGTGTGCAATTCTTGGCGGAAGTGAAAGCATCAGGGATTTCATTGCATTCCCCAAAAACAATTCTGGCAGGGACGTAATGCTAGACGCACCATCTTCCATTGATGATATTCAACTGAAAGAGCTGAACCTCAAAATCAATTTGTCTTAGCTATTATTTTTTCTTGGCAGTTGTCAGTTCCTTGACCCTGATGTTCTTGAAACGGACAACATCTCCGTGTCCCAAGAATCCAATATGCCCAGTTTTATTTTTCAATCCGGGATGTTCTCGCTTATCTGCTGTACCATTTGCAGAGGCATCAGCTATGTTTCCATCAAGAATAACCTGGCCATTTAAAATGATTTTCACCTGATCGCCTTTGAAGACAACTGTTTGATCGTTCCATTCTCCGGTTGGTTTCAAATAACCACGATTTGCTGGCATAACACCGTAAACAGATCCGTGGTATTGATAAGGATTCAATTTGGCGTAAATGGGTGATTCATTGTCCAATATTTGAAGCTCCATTCCAACATATGCAGCATCACCTTTCAGTGGAGCCCTGACTCCTAGTCCATTGTTGGCACCCGGCGTCAATTGAAACTGAAACCTCAATTCAAAATCAGCAAATTCTTTTTCTGTATACAAATTTCCACCGCTGCCTCCCGTAGGATCAACTTCTATTGCCCCATCTTTTACTATATAACTTGTTTTACTTCCCACCCACTTATCGAGATGGGTACCATCAAAAAGGGATTCAAATCCCTGGTTGATTTCTTCTGTAGACAATGCTATTCTCAAGTCATCTGCAGGAAGTTCTCTGATGAATAAGTTGCGATAGGCAACATAGGTTCCATGTGCCTGCAATTCGATTTGCTCTTTGGTAAATATCGGCAGATTTCGATCCCAGTAATTTTCAAGAACTACTTGATCTGTAACCTTTACACCATTCAGGAAAACGGTTACTTTATCACCTTTCATGATGATATGGAAATGATTCCACTGATTGATCGGATTATCTGCGACAGCACTGGGCTTGCTTTGATGCACCTTGTTGTTGTAGAGTCCGCCAGATCCAACTTCAGCTCCAACCGATCTCCTGCTTGTATCCCATATTTGCACCTGTGGAGTCCCTCTTAGATAAATACCGGCATCTCCTTTTTCTGTAATCTTCCAATCTACATACATTTCAAAATCACCGTATTTTTTGATGGTGCAAAGATTATCGCCATGACCAGTGAACACAAGCAACCCATTTTCAACGATCCAATCATTCTTTGCCTTTGCATTTGCATCGGCTTCAGCAAGGAGCAATTCTTCATGGGTCATCTTTGCTCTTGTAATTGGATTGCCAACGAGTCCCTTCCATCCTGTCAGATCTTTCCCATTGAACATGCTTTCAAATCCGTAATCGTATGGTATAGATTTAAGTCGGATTCTAAGTTGTTTGGTCAGCACTTCTGCATCAACTCCTGCAATCAATGGCAATGCTTTTTCAAGTACATCACGCACAGCTCTTCCTCGCAGTGTGTTATCAGCCAAGGCCAATCTTGCAGCGATCAAAGCAGCCTGTTTTTTTAGAACTTCATCATCCATATACTTCCCTACAAACATGAGTGAAGTAAATCCAGGAATGTATTCAGCTTCATGAAGAATATTAAGTTTTTCTATTGGATTTTTAGCTTCCGTCATTCGGTCTTCCAATTTCAGCAATTGCTGAACCTTGTTGCCCATTGCAGTCTTTTTTGGCGCCGCAGTGGCAGTGTTGGGCAAAACAAATTTGGCATGATTGATGGCTGATTGAATATGTTCTTTCTGGCTTCCCTTTGACTTTGCTAGAGCAGTTTCGAGTGCTTCAATTGCTGATTTGGTTTGAATGCTTGCCATGGATCTAGCTGCTGCCTGTCCGATGTATGTTTGATCCTTCAACAATGCTGCAAGCTTTTTAATGGCTGCATCATTTCCAAGTACCCCAAGATGTTGGATGATAAAATTTTTGGCATAAAATGATTTCACCTGTGAATATCCAGATAATAAAACCTTGGTTCCCACTGCGCTGTTGGATGATTTTGCAGCGTCGTGAACAAATGAAGACAAAGCATAGGTTGGTGCCAGACGCATGGAATCGTCATCCAATCGTGAAAATATTTTTTTCCACTCTGCAGCTTTCAGCGTGTACATTTCAGCAATGGATGGCTGTGCATCAGCAATCCGTTGGTAGGGGAAAGCAGATAGTATTTTATCAAGTCCGTCTTGAGCAATCAGGCTGATTGCGATAAAGCATATAATGAGGGATAGGCTTATTTTTTTCATTGAATCAATTTTGAAATTAAATATTCCAAGGTGCGCGCATAGGTGGATAAATCATTCTGTTTGCCTCATCATCGTTGATGAAAGTTTGTGAAACAGGATCAAAGTTGAGCGTTCTTCCAAGCTGCAGCGCGATTTTTCCGAGATTCACAATGGTGCAAGAGCGATGACCATTGCTTTCATTCAATGCAAATGGTGTTCTATATTTTACAGCATCGAGAAAATTGGTCACTTGAGGTGCCGGGTCTGGCATCATGGCCAACTTTTCGTGCAGGTTGGGAATATCAGACTTGAAACCGTTGAATAACTTTCCTTTGGGTCCTTCGATGTAAGCAACATTGGGATCTTTTGCCTCGCCGTCCAGAATGATTTTGCATCCGTCTGCATAGGTGTAGGTTATTTTCCTGAAAGTGCCGCAAGCATCGTAGTGCTGCTGTTCTGCATCCACTTCTACTTTGACAGGACTTGTATCATCCTTTCCAAGAAAGTACTGAATAGGGTCCAGATAATGTTGACCCATATCGCCCAATCCCCCACCATCATAGTCCCAGTAACCACGAAAAGTTTGATGGGTTCTGTGCAGGTGATATGGCTTGAATGGTGCTGGTCCTAACCAACGGTCATAGTCAAGCGTTGCTGGAACAGGCTGAGGCTCCAATTGGTCTTTCCCCACCCAATAAAACTTCCAGTCAAATCCAGTGTGTTTGCTGACTGTAACGGTTAGT
>Ga0192647_100966_pt1 | contig 19356 bp, 12 predicted proteins | sample LauGreFa1BDMLBSN_2_FD_133046 | JGI IMG/M metagenome (GOLD analysis project Ga0192647, IMG submission 133046) | Freshwater lake microbial communities from Lake Michigan, USA - Fa13.BD.MLB.SN - reassembly | ecosystem: Environmental > Aquatic > Freshwater > Lake | place: Lake Michigan, USA...
AACCACCGAACCCCGTGGCCGAACCACCGAACCCCGTGGCCGAACCACCGAACCCCGTGGCCGAACCACCGCACCCCGTGGCCGAAGACGACGAACGGTCATTATGCTACCATTGTGTCGATCGCACCAATCGCTGTCCGATGCATCCCGACTGTGAGCTCGGCGAATGCCGTTCGCACCCTCCCAACTGGGTGCAGTTTTGCAAGAACCGACCGCTCACGGACGCACAGCGACGACACCTCGTCCGGTGGGTGCAGATGCTCCAACCAGACCTCCCCGCACAGGATGTGAAGGGCATGTCCGATGCCCAACTGTGCGATGCGCTCGCACAGTTGGATGCCGAGTGGCGACGTGATGCGTCGCAGTGCGCAAAGCGCCACCCCGACGGAACCCGCGATGAAAACCCCGATCTGCTGTCGTACAATGACTTTCACGACCTGTCGCACGAAGTGATTGGAACGTTCCGATTGCCGCGCGCGAACGATATCCAGTGTGCGGACTTGAAGAACCTCCGAGACCAAACCGTCCAAACCTTTGATAAGCATTTTATTCCACACTGGCAGTGGGTCAAAGGTTGGACAGAGGAACCGTATTATCGGGGGCTATTCCGCGACTGGAGAGCGCGTGCAGACTTTTACGACGAGCAGTTTGTCGAGCCCGACGCCCTGCCCGCGCCACAAGTGGATGTGCGACGGGCGCGTGACCAGCAAATCACGTGGCCCGTACCACGTGCACGGCAGGCCAGGCAGCAGGCCGAGGCGGATGAGGCCAGGAGGCAGGCCGATGCGGCACGTGCGCGGCAGGCCGAGGCGGATGAGGCCAGGAAGCAGGCTGATGTGGCACGTGCACGGCAGGCCAGGAGGCAGGCCGATGCGGCACGTGCGCGGCAGGCCGAGGCGGATGAGGCCAGGAGGCAGGCCGATGCGGCACGTGCGCGGCAGGCCGAGGCGGATGAGGCCAGGAGGCAGGCCGATGCGGCACGTGCACGGCAGGCCAGGCGCCTGGCCGAGGCTGAGGAGGCCAGGAGGCAGGCGGAGGAGGCCAGGAGGCAGGCGGAGGATGCCGAGGCGGAGGCCAGGATGCAGGCGGAGAGGCAGGCGGAGGAGGCCAGGTTGCAGGCAGATGCGAAAAAAAAGGACATGCTGCAGCTCGCCGAAGAGGTGGCGACGCGTGCCAGACAACAGAACGCGCTTTACAAGCCGTTCGCGGATGAGAGGAATGACAGGTGGAAGTACGTAGAGGTCGAGGCGCGTCGTAGACGGGTCGAGGACGACCGCAACAGAACGCCGATGAACGTTCGCATTCAGCAACAGGCTCAGACCGTGTCAGAAACGGCGGACAGGCTCGTTCCGACGTTCTACCACTTCGTGGACGTCGCCCATTACGTGTTTGGGCAACGGCTGGTCGAAGAAACGATTCGCCTAGTGGGGGACACGCTGGGTCGCCGATACATCGACGCCGTGCAGACGCAGGTGGACGATGCGTCGGCCAAGGTGACCACGGCGACCTTGAGCAAGTATCACTTGATGCACCGCATAGCGACTGGGTTGATTGCGGTCAACCGGCGCAGTCGACCGATGCGCCGTTCAATTTGCAACCTACTCGACTATTGCAGACGCTATCCGAGTTCGGCGTGGGCCGATGCCCTCGTCGACGTGATCACACACGCGCTACCACTGCCCGTATGGGAGGCGCGTCAACGCATTCTGGCGTTTTTCGCCCAGTCGGTCGAGTGGACGGACATGGACATGCTCCAGTGTGAACTGGCGATGCAGGTGGGGTACGAACTGTACGACGTCAACATGATGGAACGCGTCACGCACTTTATCGTCCACGCATCACCGTGGTATTACGACGCCAAAACGCAATCGATGCCGACGCCGATGCCTCACCCGTCGCACTGGACCGATGTGCGGATAACAAGCGCGATGCCGCGCGCGGTGGAAAGTGGCCATCACTATATGGCGGTCGACATGGCCTGTTACCTCGGCCGAACGGAGGAGGAACCAACCGAGTTGGAAAGGCAATACCAGCGCATCGCGATCGAGGCGTTTGCGTCGATTCCCCAGCACCGCGTCACGCCTCCCGTTCCGCCGTCGGGCAGTAGCCGCCCTACCCCGCGTCTCGACGCACGCACACCATCGACGTCGAGGGTTGGGCGCGACGAGAACCCCGCACCGCCATCTGGCAGTCGTGACCCGCAATCGGCGTTCGGCTCACCGTTGAGCCACGGGGACCACCGCAATATTCGCGCACTGGCGATGCAGTACGAGTGGAATAGGAGGTCGTCGGATGTACATGAAGCACTCGTCCGGAACATACTCGTCCGGAACATGGAATTCGAGCGTGATAATGGCGACATCCACCTGGCGCTATTCATTGCGGTTGCGTTGGATGGCGACTCGGAATACGGTCAGAATGTACTTAACATTGTGGATCACATGACGAGAAGCTTCCGTGAAAGACTTGAGGCCAGTGATAACTCGGATGAGATGAGGTAACCGAACGACCACGTCGAAGACGAGTACGTGTACGATTCGTTCGGAGAGGTCGGAAGAGGGTGTAACGGCGCAGAGACGTTCCGCATGACCGCATAAGGGCGTTGCATTTGGGAAACAACATGCATCATCGCACATCGACCGGTGAATCGAATCGGTCGATGTGCGATATCTGGTTTTTGTATCTCTTGGCCTGAAAATCACAACATGCATCATCGCACATCGACCGATTCGATTCGCCGGTCGATGTGCGATATCTGGTTTTTGTATCTCTTGGCCTGAAAATCACAACATGCATCATCGCACATCGACCGATTCACCGCGCGAACCCGACAAATCTTGGAGTCCGTCTAAAAATAATAACACGATGCGATGAGAATGTGAGGAAATCAATGTGTGTGGTTGCTAAATCGCTTTCAGTCTTGTTTACAAGTGATGCTATTCATAGTAACAAATCACGTGGACTCCAAGATTGTGGGGCTCGCCCTCCATTCACCAGCCGATGTGCGATATGTACTTTTGTATCTGACAGGACAGTGTTGAAAACACAGACACATCATACTGTACGGTCGGTACGACTCGGTAGACATCATCTGGTGAGTTAGACTGACGCAGCATTACGTGAGTTTGATAGACTGACGCACGGCTTGCATGCACGCCCACACGGATGGTCATGCTATCATCCTCTTGTGAGTTTCTACAGACACATCATCGTGTGATTTTGACAGACACACAATCTTGCGAGTTTGATAGACTACACGTCTTTCAGCCATCGGGTAAAGCACCTATGAAATCTTCGATAAGAACAATCGATAACAACGAAGATTTCATACCACACTTCGACCCAGGGCGAAAATCGCAACTGTTCGCGCCACAAATTGGCCCACAATGCGACAGGCGCATCTTAATAACGCGGTCGTCGTGTTGTGAGTTTACCGAGTCTTAATACCTACATGCTACTATCATCATCTTGTGAGTTTTGACAGACCCATCGTAGTCATGCCGACTCATGCGACCAATGTGAGCTCGATAGGCGCACTTCTCACATCACAGAATGGACGACAGCACGCTGGTTCGAGCCTGACACGCATGCAATCACTCATCATGCTGTGCGTTCGAGATATGGTTTTCGTCCAAGGCGTCACGCAAGTGTGGGTGCGCGACCGTCGTCGGTCTCTTCGGTCTCGTCGGTTTCGTCGAGCGTGACCCAGAATACATGCACGTGGTAAAACTCCGGTATCGACATTTTGGGATTCGGGTACCACGCAAAATCGAACGCATCGTTGCCGAGATGCTCGCGCAGGCGCTGTACGATGCACTTACTCACGTTCGTCGGTGGCGGTTCGCGACAGCCAAACCACATGACCCAATGATGACCTCCGAGTGGAACATCGTAGGCGAAATGGCTCGGGCGAAACACGACATCGCTTGCACAGACGGCGTCGTCGACGGCGCAGAGTCGATTGTCTGGGTTCGTCGTTGCACCTTTGCCAAAGACTTCGTGCAGCACAAAGTCGCCCATCGACGCCCAATGTTCCGCCAATTCGTCCATTCGAGCCCGCTTGCGTTCGAGTTGCTCGGGCGTCGGCCTGATTTGGCTCTCGTTCGGAATCCAGTTGAATGTCCGATGGATGCGATTGAGCGCCGAAACATCCGATGAGATGCGCGACCTCAAGCGCAAGCCACCGAGTCCCTGTGCGAGTCCCGGTGCGAGCCCCCGGGCCACCGTCGCATCGTCGACGTCGGAATCGGATGCGACCGCTACACTCATCGCCCGTGCGTCCTATCGGCGATGATGTTGAGCCGATTTAAATCGGTTGCGTGCGGTGTGGGGGTCGTCCGTCACTGGACCGTCGGCACAATGGCGCACATCTCAGTAGTAGTCGGAGTCAGTACGTGCCCTTTCGCTACGCATAACACGACCCATGTGGGAAACAACATTTCCGCGAAATACCCACGCCGGATTTTGTAAGGACTTTATGACCTTATCCTATACTAAATAGTATGTTGGATTCGTACATTTACTTACAAAATCCGGCGTGGGTATTTCGCGGAAATGTTGTTTCCCACATGGAACACGACTCCGGTTACACGAGCAATCAACGTTAAGAACGTGTTTTCTCGTGTTAGATGTGTGGCGTATTGGCGCGGCTTCTACAAAACGGCGAATCGGCGTCGACATCCATGGACGGCTTTGAGCACCAACTCGACCAGTTGCGCGCCCGTGGCCCGGAGGGGTCTCGCATCGTGCACGTGACGCCGACGTTGACGGTCGGCTTCACACGCCTGGCGATCAACGGACTAACGACGAGCGGAATGCAGCCTTACCACCACGGTCCGATTACATGGATGTGCAACGGCGAGATTTACAATCACAAGCACGTCGAGCGCTCTCTCGGGCTCTCCAACACGGGGTCGGACTGCGAGTGCATTGGTACGCTGTACATGCACCACCGCGACGACCTTTGCGCCTTTTCGCGCGCCCTGGACGGCGTGTTTGCGCTCGTCCTGCACGACGCCGAGCGAAATCGCCTCATCGTGACGCGCGACCCGTACGGCGTTCGACCGTTGTTTGTCGCGTCGCACACGTCGAGCGCATCCCGGGCGGTCGAAGTCGCGTCCGAAATCAAAGCACTCCACGCTGGATACGACGAACTGGTGTCCGTCGCCCCGGGCTCGCTGCGGGTCTACGATTCGACGACGGCCTCTTTGCTCGAAGAGACGCACTATCACACCATCCCGTGGATAACGCACCCGCACCTGGCGAGGAACGCGCCCCAGGCGTACCAAACCGCGTGGGCGGCGATCAACGTCGCACTCAACGAGGCGGTCAAGAAGCGCCTTCTGTCCGACAGACCAATCGCTGCGCTGCTGAGCGGGGGGCTCGACAGCAGCATCGTCGCGTCGCTTCTCCAAAAACACAGCAAAACGCCGATCAAAACGTTTTCGATCGGCTTCGAGGGCTCGGCGGACATTCGGTTCGCGAGGCTCGTGTCCGAGTGGATTCAGAGTGACCACACGGAGATCGTCATGACTCCGGACGAGTTTTTCGACGCGATCCCCCGTGTGATTCGGGCGATCGAGTCGTACGACACCACCACGGTCCGAGCGAGCGTTGGCAACTACCTGGTCGCCAAGAAGATCCGAGAGACTTCCGACTGCAAGGTGGTGTTCAACGGCGACGGTGCCGACGAGCTGTTCGGCGGTTACCTGTACTTTAGAAACGCCCCCAGCGCCGAGGCGTTTCACGCCGAGACCGAGCGCCTCCTCCGAGACCTTCATCACTTCGACGTGCTACGGAGCGACCGAACGATCAGCGCCAACGGACTGGAGGCGCGAACGCCGTTCCTCGACAAGCAGTTCGTCGCCGTCGTTCGCAGCATCGACCCGGAACTACTGCGACCCGTGGCGGGCCAGACGGTGGAGAAGGAGATCCTGCGACGCGCCTTCGACGACGGAGCATCCTTGCCTGCGAGCGTGCTATGGCGGCGCAAAGAGGCGTTCAGCGACGGCGTCTCGTCCCCCGAAAAGGCGTGGTTCCGCGAGATTCAAGAGCGTGTCGACGCGCTGATGGAGAGCCGGCCGGTGTCCGGCGACGCCGTGCCTCCCCCCGAGCACCTCGACATGACCACCAACGAAGAGCGCTACTACTGGCACCTGTTCACGTCGTTCTACGGCGACAAGGCGCGAAACGTCGTCCCCTACCGGTGGATGCCCCGATGGTGCCCGGGTGCGACCGACCCCAGTGCCCGAACGCTCGATGTGTACGACGAGCAGTGACGCTCTTAGGGGCCTCTTAGTTGACGTTAGTTCCACCCTGCATCCGCAGCGAGTCGGCGACGCAGAGCCTCGCAACTGATTTAAACGAAGGTCGTGTGCACATGCGTGCGGGCAAAAAAGTGCGACATGGCTTGTTCTCATTGCGGGAGCGCGAATGCCGACGACGACTCGTGCCCGGACGTGCACACGCAGCGGAGCATCGACCGATGTTCCCTGATGCATGCGCGCTCCGCGTTTTACGCCGAGAGGGGTGTCGACTTTGAGGTCGCACTAATGATGATGGAACCATGCCACCACCACCCACATGCGACCGCGACGAAACACGCGCGATCCTGCTTTCGATTCGCCGTGTGCACCGACCATCCCGAGCACGCTCGCATCTACGAAGACACGTGCAAGTGGCTACTGCGGGTAGTTCAGACCAAGCTGGCCATGGCAGACTGTGCGAGAGGGTTTGACGAGGCGACGTTGGTGACGACGGTGCCTGGCCCCTACTGCGACGGGGACGTCGACATCGAGATAGCCATGAGCAGAGCCTCGTACATCGAGCACTTGGGCGCTGCCATGAGCGCCTCCGACGTGGACGATGAGCTCGACGCCACAATGGATGAGGTCACGTGGCGGTGCTATCTTGCCCTACGACGGCTACACGCGCACATCGAGCGAGTGCGACTGCCCGCGACGCACGACACGCGCATCCAGGTCCGGTGGATGGACGACGGATAAACGAATGAGTGACGCTCCCTTTGTACACCCTTGGCAGGTCGTGCAGTCGCCTACCAAACATTTTGCCCCCTAAACGCACTGTGGCGAGCCAAAAAAGTCGCGCGTTCGCCCTCGGTCAAAAAGTGGCATGAAAGCGTAGCTAAGAACATCGATAACAGCAGATGCAATGATTCGGGAATTTCATGCTCCCCAAACGAAGGCGGAACAAAAGATGAAATACAAATGTACCCCTCCCAAACGAAGATTTTGGACGGTCGAACCAACATTTCCGGATGTGTTTTCGAAGCACTTTTCAAGGGCGTGAGTACTAGATTTGGGCTACGAATCGCTGAAGAGTGCTTCGAAAACGCATCCGGAAACGTTGGTTCGGACTTCCAAAATCTTCGTTTGGGGAGCATAAAATGCGTCGAAAATCTGCATTTCATTTTTTGTTCCGCAAAACAAAATCTTCGTTTGGGATGGGTAATCATCATGCTATCATCATCTTGTGAGTTCGGCATGCTATTCATCTTGCGAGTTGGACAGACACATCATCATCATGCTATCATCATCTTGTGAGTTCAGCATGCTATTCATCTTGTGAGTTGGACAGACACATCATCATCATGCTATCATCATCTTGTGAGTTTTGACATGCACATCGTCATGCTATCGTGTGGGCGTGCGTGCAGGTCGTGTTAAAGGGCGTGTATCCTTGAGTGTTAGTCTACGCGACGACATTGCATCGATGATAGCACAACGACGTGTCTGTAGACATAAGATGACGATTGTTCCATGTGTGTACACAACATTAGTATAGTTGATATGTTATCTCGTTAATTGTTGGAAGGTCGACCGAATGTGTTTTCGACGCAGTTTTCAAGGGTGTGAGTTCTCGAATTGGGCTACAAAACGTTGAAAAGTGCTTCCCCTTGGAAGCGCATTCTGAAATGTTCGTCCGACCTTCCCAAATCTTCGTTTCGGGGATCATAAACTGGCTCACCCCATACCAGATAACGATGGCGTGTCGATATGCCCAACAAAGCGAATGATGATGATGTGTTACTGTCCATGCTACAGCGCTACATACTTGTCGTACCGCGAGTCACGCGACGAGTACCTTGCTTTAATGGCGTGTAGATTCTCCATGGTGTAAGCTCTCAACTTGACGACGTCGTCGTAGGCGCGCGCGCTCCTCTCAGCGACCATGTTATGGTAGAGCTCTCCGACGACGCTGGAATACATCTGGAAGAGCGAGAGCAGCTCGGCGTTGTAGCGCGAGCGCTTGTCCGTTCGGTGCAGATGCTGGCGGAATTGCTCGTCGGTGAGCTTCTTGCGCATCCAGTCCACGCGATGTTCCAGGTTCGTATCGAACGAGTACTCTCTGCCCAATACGCGCAGGTTGGCGCATGCGAAGGCGCGGAGGTGCAGTGCATAGCGAAATGTGAGCTCCACCTCGGGGTCGAGCCGACGCTCGCGTCCGCCGTTGACGGCCTGTCGCACGCTGTGGATGCTTGGAAATGCGTCGCATCCGGGGCGATTATCGGGTGGATGGGCGACGGGCGCGACGTGGCCAAGTCGCTGTTGAAGTCGGTCGCGCACCTCAAAGTAGTGCGGGTTGTGTATCGGGCCATTGATGCGCTCGCCGGTGTTCCACGAAAACGCGGTGTGGCACGAGACGCAAAACATCTGGTCGCACCCGTCCACCTTGGAGATGTGCACGCGGCACTCTGGGCATTGCTTGGCGTTGCGACGGAGCTCATGCACGGTCGCGACGTCGTCATCGCGGCAGACGTGCCCTGTGGTGGGATAGGGCGTCTCTTGACCGTGAGGAGTGTCGTCGACGTTCTGGTGACACTTGTGGCACGTGGTCTTCAGGCAACACGCGCATCTCGGGGTGTCCTTCGTCACAAACCCGCGACATTGGGGCGTGCCACACGGCACGTGGTGTTCGTGCGAGTTGGGTTTCGCGAGTAGTCGACGGTTCCGGTCGGTGTCTCGGACACGGTCGAGCAGTGCACGCTCCTCGGCCTTTTTCTGTTTCAGGCGCAATGTCAGTTCGGCAATCTCCCCGCGACAAGCGAGCAATGCGGCGCGCGCGGCGTCTTGGGCGACCGCCCGCTCGATGTACGGCAGCGTGGCGGCGCATTGCGACATCTCCAGGCTAAAGAGCGTGGCCTCTCGGTGTTTCTTGTACTCGTGGGACCAGAATGACTTGGGGAACGAGTCGTGGATTTGCTCCAGCTTGAAAGCGACGTGGCAGTGCATGCAACACGGGTCTTGGAAGCGACTCGTGAAGAAGCGACGGTAGCAGGCCCTGCAGGCATCTTTCTTGCACTGTGGGCATTCAACACGTCCACGAGAAGTAGTGTTGAATGCGTCGGTGCAGACCGAGCAGCTCAAAGGTTCCGAGTTGAAACGTTCCGACATGTTGATTCGAATGGTTTCCGAGTCAAATTCCGACCTACTGGCGATTTAAATCATTTTTAACTAGGGTGTGTGGATCAGGCAATTTCGCCACAGTCGAATCCGCACGCGTTGGGGGGGTGTTCCACCCACGCACGCGAGTCGTGCGCCGTCCGCTCGCCTAGACGGCTACGGGTCTCGCATCGGGCTTCACTCTCCAAGTACAGCCCATCGCGCAGGCTAGCGTACAAGCCGACCAGCGCCGGTTGGTTGGAGCGCTGGCACGCTTGGATGATTTGGTCACATCGGACGATCTCTTCGATGAGCATGGGTGTATCCATTCTTGCAAAAACCCCCTCGATGGATGCATTTGAGTCACTTTACGACATACCATCACCGGTCCATCGGTGGCAGCCGCTGACTCGGATAATGACCCGGATTCGACGAGCCCCTGCCACGCACGCTTTCACCCGGCGGTTGGCTTCAGATAGTCCTCAAACTTGCCGCACCCGTCGCTCGTGATCAACTGCCCGGTTGGGGAAAAGACGAGCAACGATGGGATGGACTTGATCGGGGTTTGGGTCAGGTCGGACAACTCGTTAATCACGCTGTACCGATCCTCTTCGTACTGCACCGCGTGCCACGGCATCGTTTGGAAGTACTCGTCGAATTGCGCCTGGTCGTGGTCCAGACTCACGAACACGACCCGCACGTTGCCCGTCTGACGCCGGTACGCACTCGCCAGTTTGGGCGTCAGGGCGCGGCACGGTCCACACCAATGCGCCGATATGTATATCATGACACACTCCACACCTTCCATACACAGTGTCGTGTCCTCGGTTCCACCCGCGTGGAGCAACGTCGGTCCGAGCATGGCGGCCCACATCTAGTACCTCGCCCGCAATCTTATAAGGCAGTATAGTGTCCTACGCTAGTAGCGTCGACGACACGTTCGCAAACGGTTCGCAAACGGTTCGCAAACGGTTCGCAAACAACGGTTCGCAGCGTATGCAATGCGAGCCAAAAAACGATTTAAGAAGCGACGCTTCGAATTATAAACGTAATTCACTCATGAATCGGTGCAAACATGTGTTTGTCAAAGGTGAACGCAAGGGCGAGACCTGCAACGTCATGGTTCGGAGTGGCGCACCTTACTGCTCGCGGCATCACTCGTCGCACCCATCGCACATTGACGCGATGAACGAACCCATGGTGAGCGACATGGAACCTTGGAATAATGTGGATGCACGTCGGACCACACCACCAGAGTTGAACCCAACAAAGTTGGACAAAGTGGCGTCGCTCGACGCCCCAAAGTTGTCGCGGCTTGAACCGCATGTCGCACCACCACCCAAAGTCGAACCCACTTTGAACGCCAAGGTCGACGCCAAGGTCGACGCCAGGGTGAGCGCCAAGGTCGACGCCAAGGTCGACGCCAAGGTCGACGCCAAGGTCGACGCCAAGGTCGATGCCAAGGTCGACGCCAAGGTCGACGCCAAGGTCGACGCAAAGGTCGACGCCAAGGTCGACGCCAAGGTCGACGCCAAGGTCGATGCCAAGGTCGATGCCAAGGTCGACGCCAATGTGAACGCCCCGACGCTTCTACAAACCGGTGGTGGTGGCTCCGATGTCGTTACCAAGTATGGTGGTGAAAGACCGGGTGACCGGACGACTGGACATGCCCCCCCTGTCGGTGGTCCACCACCACCCTCTACCACCAAACCAGCACCTCGCCATTCTGCCACTTCCGGAAGTGAAATTCGCAAGTATGGCGCTTCCATTTCCGGAACTGCATACAACGTGCCAATCAAGCAGAGCAAACTGTGCGATATACACACCTTCATGGGAATCTTGGAGACGCTTTTTCAGAAAAGTGCAACATTGACGTGACAGACACGCGCATGTGTACAACGAGGATGGTTGCTTTAAAAGGTGTCATCGTCACATTTCTATACCGCTGGGCGAGCCAAAAAAGACGTCGCCCGCCCAAACGAAAATTTTGGAAGGCCTAACCAGCCTTTCCGAATGCGTTTGCCGGTGAAGCACTTTTTCAAGGGCGTGAGTACTAGATTTGGGCAACGAATCGTTGAAAAGTGCTTCCGCGGAAAACGCATTCGGAACAGTGTGGCGAGCCAAAAAGTCGCACTTTCAGCCCACGGTCGAAATGGGCATGAAAAACGTAGATAGCAACATCGATAACCGCAACAAGCACTGATTTCAAGCACTGATTTCAAGCACTGATTTCAAGCGCTGATTTCAAGCACTGATTTGGGTCGGAAAACATGCCATGAAAATGGACATTAGAGTCGATTGAGTTGCATGAAAACACCCCAATCTTTGCTTGTTGTTCTTATCGATGTCCTTATCTACGCTTTTCATGCGTCTTTTACCGAGGGCTGAAAGTGCGACTTTTTGGCTCGCCACACTGAAAATTCGGAAAGTGTCCGAAAGTCTGGTTAGGCCTTCCAAAATCGTCTACGCACCTTTCAAGGGTGTGATTAGTAGTACACTGATTACTCTCTTTTTGGGCGACCAACCATGGAAAAAGTCAATCGAAACATCCGCATTTCATCTTTTGTTTCGACTTTCGAGTCAATCGAAACATCCGCATTTCATCTTTTGTTTCGACTTTCGAGTCAATCGAAACATCCGCATTTCATCTTTTGTTTCGACTTTCGAAATCACATGATGATAGCATGGTTCTTTATGTGTCGAAATTACAAGATAATGATATCAAGATGGGCCATTGATGACGATTGTGTCCGACGAAGAGCCGCGCATCAGTCGTGTTAAAGGGGTGTGCGTGCGAGCCGTGTTAAAGGGCGTGTGCGTGCGAGCCGTGTTAAAGGGCGCGTGCGAGCCGTGTTAAAGGGCGTGTGCGTGCGAGCCGTGTTAAAGGGCGTGCGGATAGCGTGACGATGTGTCGGTCGAAATCACATGATGACAGCATGATGATGTTGTTGTCTAGTCGAATAATGACTCGAATTCACCGCTTGGTGTCATCAGATAGATGATGTCACGACGATGTGCCTGTAGAAATCACAAGATGATGACAGCATGACGATGTGTCTGTAGAAGATGATGATAGCATCGATGTTTTTCCAACGCATCACTCATGACACGAACGCCTCGCATACTACTATCGTTGTATGATATCTTGCTTTTGTAGCTCTTGGCCAGAAATCACAAAATGGAGAAACTGCATACAAACCAATTCCGCTCATTTGGCATGCAGTCTCTCCATTGTAAGCATGATATATTGCACACCGAGTCACTGATGATCTTACTGTGACCGACCGATTCCGCAAGTAGTGTTAACCAAGGCTGGGAAGAACACTCTTTAATCATAATCAGTCGAACGCCATGTAGCGAACAAAAAATGGCGCAATTTCGCACCCACTACTTAACGAAGGAACTTTCATACGTGAGTACTAAAACATCAGGCCAATTGGACACATTTATTTTCAATCATTTCGGTGTCTATTGAAAAGTAGCCTGATTGTTGAGTACTCACGTATGAACGCTCCTTCGTTAAGTAGTGGGTGCGAAATTGCGCCATTTTTTGTTCGCCATACCGGCGACTCGAACGGGCGTTTCCTAAAACTCACAATCCGTCCACGCACATTCAATTTGTAAATGTTTGGGGGACATACAATCGTCAGGCTATCATCATCGTGCGATTTCGTCAGACACATCGGAGGTGCAATCATCATCGTGATGCGATGTGTTGGTTCGTCTGGGATGAGACTATCTTTTGTGGCCTTTTGCAACAACTTTATGCTCCCCAAACGACTTTTGTTTCCCAAATCGGTTTCTCACGCCCTTGAAAAGGGCTTCGAACCCACATTCTATAATGTCGGTTAGGCCTTCCAACATCTTTGGTTGGGGAGGGGTAAACGTTGCAAGATGATTACAAAAGATGATAGCATGCTATATGATGCGCTGGTTCGATTGTTCTGTTGATATGGCGTCTCGCATCGAGCACGCGTCATCGTCCACCACCGTGCCGATGAGTCGTACCACGTCGCAATGCGACTCGCTCGTGTTCACGAATCTACGTGTGGAAACGTGGTCGGACCCACCTGCATTCCACACGTAGATTCGTTCCGACGAACTGTAGTTGTACACGCCTCCGCCCGTGAGTTGGAAGCGGGCCATCGTCGATGCTGGCCTTAAAATCTCTTGTGATTCAGTGGTGAAGATGTGTGCGTGTGTGTCGCGTCTCAGGAACGGCGATGCGGTGCATCGAGGATGCGCAGTTCCTACTAACTTCCTAGATCACGCCACCATCGAATGTCCCGCGTTGGCTCTCATCGTCGTCAGAGTCATAGTGTCGTAGCGTCGGCGGACACGACGCGTCTTCGGTGTTCACTCCGCGTCGTCGACACAAACTGCTCGATCTCAGCCTTCAGTTGCGTGTCGCTATCGACCATGTCGATGGTGAGGAACGACCGATTGAATGGGTCGGTGGGGTCGGACAGCAGGTGGCGGGCGATCGTCGACCGGTCGCACCGCGTCTTCGACGACGGCAGAATCACCGGTTCTTTCATCAGCTCGCCTGTGATGGGGTCGAGGTACTCGTCGGGGATATCATCGCCAAACATCTCGTCGAGAGACGTCTCGTTCGACTTGGCCTCGCGCACGGCGTCGGCAAAGGCGCGGAAGCGAGCGATGTCGTCGTCCGATGCGAGACCGTGCCGCTCGAGGATCGCAGCGGCTTTCGTAAAGTTCTCGGGCCGATACGACCGACCATCGTGCGCCACGGCGGGCGCAAACTCCGCCGAGACGGCGAGATGCAAGTACACGTAGCAGACCTGCGTGATGAGCTCTTTCGGGTGGAAGTTGTACTTCTCGGGGTCGCCGACCTTCAGCGCCCTCGACGGGGGTCCGACGAGGTGATGCAGCCAGTCATTGAGCATGACCGCGAGCCGATCGGCGAGCCCGGAGCGCATGAACGGCGACACGTTCTCCGATGTGAGGAAGACGAGCATCCCGACCACGCTTTTCACGTTTTGCAGGTGGTGTCGCACTAGGCGCGTTCGCTGCGCCAGGTCTCTCCGCTGGGTCGCGCGTTCCGCCTCCCTCACGTCCACCCACTCGCTCGACGCCATCCGCATCTCAATCTCGTTGATCTTCGTCAGCTCGGTCATCGCCCCGTCGACGCAGTACGTCGAGTCGTTGATGATCATGTTCACAAACCGCACGAAGCCCTCCGACCGCGACTCTTCGTGGAACGCCGCGCGGAAATCGGCCGTGTGCCACAGGTACTCGAGCACTTTCGTCATGTGGCTACGCGACACGAGCTTCTCGTAGAAGGCGTTGTGGGTCCCCGAGAACTCGACGTCCACGTAGAACCGCAGCAGATTCGGCACGAGCCTCGCGCGTGCGAGCGCGTTCGCCTCAAAGAGCCTCGGATACGCGTCGAACGGCGTGGGGCGGTGGTGGGTGAGGTGGTCGTCGGGGTCGTCCGGAGGGACCAACGCGGCGAGCAGCTCGACGTATTTGACCCGGAGGTAGGGATTCGTGAGGTAGGTTTCCGCACCGAGGAACGCCACCATGAACGTGAGCAGGTCGTCGAATGCAGACTGGGGGAATGCATGCAGCACCGACGCATTGTGGTGCAGCACGTGCGAGAGGATGTGCCCGACGTTCTCCAGGATGTGCTCCGGTAAGGCGCGGAAGAGTGGTGGGGCCTTGACAGGCAGCGGACCGGGCGAGCGAAAGTCGTACCCGACGAGACGCAGTACCCACACGGCGACGAGGCGTGCGTACCGCAGCAGCGCCTCGTTGAACTCGGGGTCGTCCAGCCCCGTCCTATAGCAGTAGATTTCGCGGAGCATCCGTTCGACATGCTTTTGGAAGAGGTCGCGCTGCGATTGGAGCATCCGTCGCCTGGTGGCAGGCGCGTCCACCATCATCTGCTCGAGTTCCCGTAACTGGCCTTGGACCTCGTGTAGCTCTCGATACATGGAGTCCATCCGTGCGAACAGCGCCAGCGGACCGACGTGGAGGCATCGCGCCGTGAGGAAGAAGAACTCGGTGACCGTGCCGAACGACTTGGCGACCACCACGCGCGCAGGGTGGTCCCGGTCGCACCACGCGGCGATCTCGTCGCTCGTGGCGGCGAGGCGCGTGTCGTTGGACACGTCGACGCGACACGCGGACGACAAAAAGTACGACGCGTCGATCAGCGCGACCCGCGCCGAAGATGGGTCCATGAATGGCTCGCACAGCCCGAGCATCACGCTGGCAAGGTTGATGAGAAAGCCGTCGTTGGAGGCCGTGTTCGACGCGGTCGATGGCTGCGTCTGGTACCCCAGCTGCGTGCGCTGAACGTTCACGTCGGTGACTTGGGCGATCCAGTCGAGCGTGGCGTCTTTCGCCTTCGTCTGCAGGAGCATTTTGAGGACCCCGAGCGCAGTCGATGTAACTTTCGACACGGCGGACCGCACGCTCGATTGGGCCAACGCGAGGTCCTCGCGCGTCACGTCACGTGGGTCGGGGAAGAGCGCATCGCCGACTGGGTTGGTCCCTGGCGCGTACGACTGCGGAGGGCCGACGGGGAATGGCGATGGGCGCAACAGGGAGCCTAACATCGACTGCGTCTCGATCGAGAGGCCCGTCGTGGGGACGGTCGCCGGCGAGCCGAACCAAGCCGGCGTCTGGACCATCGCCTCGACGAGGGCGGGGTCGCGCTCGCGCGAGGCGAGGCGCTTGAGCAACCCCGTGATGTCGTTGGTCGTCCCCGTGCGCCAGAACGCCATAAAGTCGGTCTTGGTCGCGTCACGCACGGCGCGGGCCAGTCCCGGCGCGAGCAACGCCGTCAGGTCCTCCCCGGCGGGCCGGCCGTGGAAGCGCCTGGCTAGCTGGTCGAGAAAGGGGTCGGGCATCTTACTAGGGTCGTTCGGCGAGGTTCGAATGAACTCCCACAGGCGCGCTGCCCCCTGTTCGCGGATATCGGACGGCTGGTCGAAAAAGTCGAACATACCGAGCAACGTGAGGCCAGCGTACGAGACCAACATATGCCGGATATGGTCGAGCAACGACGTTGGAAGCTCGTTCGCCCGGGCCTCCGCCCTCTTGTGGCACTCGATGAGGTACGTCAGCACATCGGTCTGGACGCTCGTTAGCCGCTCGACGATGATTTCCTCGATTACAGCGTAATGGAGCGCCTCGGTCCGAAGTTCCGGACGCAAGCCGACGAGTTGCATGACGCCGGGTGCTCGATGACGACGCTCCTCCAAAAACGACACGTCAAAGACCTCTTCCAAAAGCATCAGTTCGTCCATTGTCATCGGCTGCGGTGCATTCGGCTCGCTAGCGCCTCCGCGATGACACCGCGTCGGAGAGGTGCAGAGCGTGGCGGGAGGAGTAGGACGGTGCAGTTCGCAGTGGTCGCCTCCCGTGGTCTTCGTAGGTCGGCGACTGTGGATGCCTTCCGACTCGGACCGCGTGGCTCGTGCACGAGCCGGTGAACGAGCCGGTGAACGAGCCGGTGAACGGCGTGGCGAACTTTCCGAGGATAGTGAGCTCAGTGGCATGTGTATCGACGGCTTTTCAACCGGGGATATTAAAATCATTTTTGTGATTTGTGATGAGTTGGTCCTATGTATGAAGCACCTTGTGTAGGCGTATCACGCTGGCGTGTAGACATGCTCTACGGTTTTCGACAGCATCTTCATCCTGTCATCATCTTGTGAGTTGGACAGACACATCGTCATGCTATCATCATCTTGTGAGTTGTGACATGCACACCGTCATGCTATCATCATCTTGTGAGTTGTGACAGACACATCGTCATGCTATCATCATCTTGTGAGTTGTGACAGACACATCATCTTGCGAGTTCGGCATGCTATTCATCTTGTGAGTTGGACAGACACATCGTCATGCTATCATCATCTTGTGAGTTGTGACATGCACATCGTCATGCTATCATCATCCTGTGAGTTTTGACACGCACATCGTCATGCTATCATCATCTTGTGAGTTCGTCATGCTATCATCATCTTGTGAGTTTTGACATGCACATCGTCATGCTATCATCATCTTGTGAGTTTTGACATGCACACCGTCATGCTATCATCATCTTGTGGGTTCGGCATGCTATTCATCTTGTGAGTTTTGACATGCCCATCATCATGCGATCATCAACTTGTGAGTTTTGACATGCACATCGTCATGCTATCATCATCTTGTGAGTTTTGACATGCTATTCATCTTGTGAGTTGTACAGACACATCGGCATGCTATCATCATCTTGTGAGTTGACATGCGCATCGTCATTGCCATTCATCTTGTGAGTTTTGACATGCACATCGTCATGCTATCATCATCTTGTGAGTTGTACAGACACATCGGCATGCTATCATCATCTTGTGAGTTGTGACATGCGCATCGTCATGCCATTCATCTTGTGAGTTTTGACATGCACATCGTCATGCTATCATCATCTTGTGAGTTGGACAGACCAGCCGTCGGCAACTAGTCCCCTTTTTTTCGACAATCTCCATTTCGAACATTTCGACAAAAGCGTCAACCACAAATCCACCTTGAAATGTTTGTCGAAATGTTAGAAATGGAGATTGTCGAAAAAAAGGGGACTAGTTGCCGACGGCTGGGGCAGACACATCATCATGCTATCATCAACTTGTGAGTTTTGACATGCCCATCATCATGAGATCATCATCTTGTGAGTTTTGACATGCGCATCGTCATGCTATCATCATCCTGTGAGTTTTGACATACTATTCATCTTGTGAGTTGTACAGACACATCGGCATGCTATCATCATCTTGTGAGTTGGACAGACACATCGTCATGCCATTCATCTTGTGAGTTTTGACATGCACATCGTCATGCTATCATCATCTTGTGAGTTGAACATGCACATCGTCATGCTATCATCAATGATTCATCATGTTGTGAGTTTTGACATGCAAATCGTCATGCTATCATCATCCTTTAAGTAAGGCACGTATTTTCATCTTGTGAGGTTTACATACACATCGACACTCCATCATCATGCTATCATCATCTTGTGACTCGTACGAGTTTGTCTGCATGGCGACATGCAACTACTGAATGTATTCTCCCCCAAACGAAGATTCTGGAAGGATGAACAAAAGATGAAATCCTGATTTTCGACTGACTTTTCAATGGTTCGTATCCCAAATCGAGTACTCACGCCCTTGAAAAGTGCTTCGAACATCCTGATTTCATCTTTTGTCAGTTCTTCCAAAATCTTCGTTTGGGCTAGCCTTTGGGAGGGATAAATTGACTCCCAAACGAAGATTTTGGAAGGCCGAACAAACTGTCCGGAACATCTTTTCGACGCACTTTTCAAGGACGTGAGTTCTCGATTTGAGCTGAATCGTTGAAAAGTGCGTCGAAAAGATGTTCCGGACGGTTTGTTTGGCCTTCCAAAATCTTCGTTTGGGGAGCATGGAATTGGACATACAAATCGCCATGCTATCATCATGTCGAGCGACTAACACGCCAGCATGGCACGCTGGCACGCCTGGAACGCACGCTCTTTGACACGGTTGGCACGCGCGCTCTTTTACACGGAACGTCAATCATCTCATTGAAACGTACTTCGAAAACGCATTCTGAAATGTTCGTAGAGATGTCGAAGCATGTTGAGTTGGACAGACACATCTTCATGCTATTCTCATCTTGTGAGTTGGACAGACATTCGTCATGCTATCATCATCTTGTGAGTTTTGACATGCGCATCGTCATGCTATCATCATCTTGTGAGTTTTGACATGCGCATCGTCATGCTATCATCATCTTGTGAGTTTTGACATGCACATCGATGTCGACTCGCACGCACGCTCTTTAACACGACTCGCACGCACGCTCTTTAACACGACTCGCACGCACGCTCTTTAACACGACTCGCACGCGCGCTCTTTAACACGACTCGCACGCGCGCTCTTTAACACGACTCGCACGCGCGCTC
>Ga0192647_100967_pt1 | contig 19347 bp, 18 predicted proteins | sample LauGreFa1BDMLBSN_2_FD_133046 | JGI IMG/M metagenome (GOLD analysis project Ga0192647, IMG submission 133046) | Freshwater lake microbial communities from Lake Michigan, USA - Fa13.BD.MLB.SN - reassembly | ecosystem: Environmental > Aquatic > Freshwater > Lake | place: Lake Michigan, USA...
CAAAACGATGCCGACCACAAGCCCCAGGTAAAACGGTGCCAACAGCCACCGGCTGTTGAAAATCAAAACTTCTAATAAATGTTCAATGGCTTTCATGCGGGATTCCTTGTGAATGAATGACGGTTGCCTATGGATTTCAATGCGGGCCAGGGGCGCGGCCACGGTTTTGTGGCGGAGGCTTAACTTCGCTCAGCGACGCGCTCGAGCTTCTTGCTGAGGACCCACGATAAGACGAGAAACACAATCAGCATGACCATGCCAAAACCAGAGAAGGCATCGCTCATGAGCTTTTCAGACATTTGGCCAAACGCATGGCCCGCCAAAAGAATGGCGATCGACCAAAGTCCAGCCGCTACAAAATTGAACGCCAGGAAGATGGGCCAAGATAGTTTAGACATACCAAAGGCAAAACCAGCCACGCCGCGAATGCCATGTGGATAGCGATGAAACAAAATCAGCCATACATAGTAGCGATCCACCAACTGGACCACGATCTGACTGGTGCGGTGAATCCGTGGAAAAGGCGAAAGCCATTGGTTGCCGAAACGACGCCCGACCCAGAATCGGATCGCATCTCCGAAAAAACTGCCTGACCAGACCACCGCAATCAGGGTGCCAAGATCAAGCGCTTCTGTGCTGGCTGCATAGCCGGCAAAGAGCGTGAGCAGCAGGCTGTGCGAAGCAGCGAATGCGAAGATCAAACTGTAGGCCGCATCGCCTTGCAAGCGCAGCAACTCAAGGAACGACGCCAGATCGGTGGGGATGATCAATTGAGGATTTCGAAATTGCAAAATTTGATCTTAGCGCACCTGTCGTTTTGCCCCATGAATGGGCCGTGTCATAGAAGGCCTATGACCCATGCATCCGATTTAAATCTGACCCAAACCTGAGTCAGGTGGGTGCACGACGGCAAGCCTGTTCATCTGACTGGCACACAACGCCTTGGCTTTGCATTCAAAAAAGCCCGATCTACATTCGAGTGGTGTGTGGCAATGCGTGAATACCCTGATCCAATTGATCACTTGTACAGTAATAATGGGTATCAATGGCTCTGCGGTATTTCCGTCGCCATGCCTCTTCAACCTACCTATTGGAGCTAAAGATGAGTACTGACAAAGCTGTTGAATTCAGAAGTGGAAGTGATACCTGTAGTGGCGTGCTCACTATGCCTGAGGGCGCAAAGGGCGATGTCCCTTTGGTCATCATGGCAGGTGGTTGGTGTTACACAAAAGAGATTGTGATGCCACACTACTCTCGTTTTTTCAATGACATTGGATGTGCCACCCTTCGATTTGACTATCGCTGTTTTGGTGAAAGTACGGGCATGCCACGCCAGCACATCAACCCATGGGAGCAGATAGAGGACTACAGGAATGCCCTTACCTATGCTGAAGGGTTAAAGGGAATCGATCACAAGCGTACCGGAATTTGGGGCATCTCCTACAGTGGCGGCCATGTCCTGGTGGTTGCAGGGATTGACTCACGTCCGGCGTTTGCAATTTCAACTATTCCAGTCGTCGACGGTTTTCAAACCATGCGACGTTGCCATGGTGAAACCCGCTTTGCAAAACTCAACGCCCTTATCAATGCAGATCGAGCAAGCCGTTTTAACGGTGCAGAGCCTGCCTACATGCCCATGTCACCAGAGAAGGAAAGTGAGGAACTGACTTCTTGGCCATTCCCTCATGTCTATGCAGGTTTCAAGGGTATCCAGGCCAACGAGGCACCACGCCACGAGCACCGCAATACCATTTCTTCAGTTGAGCTGTTACTTCAATATGTTGTCAAGCCCTATGCACAGCGCATCACAGAAACGCCGGTCATGATGACCTTGGCCCATGCTGACAACATCACTTCAGCCGACTTGGAGGTTGAAGCGTATAACGCTATTGCTTGCCCCTCCAAAGCATTTGCATCTGTCAAGGGTGTCGATCACATGAGTCTCTACACCAATCGAGACCATTTAGCCAAGGTTGGTCGTGTTCAGTCCAAATGGCTGAAAGAAATCATTTCACAAGGCGACTAATCAATCACGAGGTGCAGTAGGGGGGAAATAGCAACGTGGTTAATCTTCAATTGACCTGAGCTATATCCCACCGCCCACCGTTATCTTTTAGCAGCACATTGAAGCCAGCTTCAAGAAATGGAATCATGAGTCTAAAAACGACTTCTAGATCAGATGTGGTGTGGCTACCTTGTGAAAGACTATCGACACGCCCAGGCTCAGCCACGGTCCCAACCATCGTTCCAACCATAAAGCTGAATGCATGGTAAATGCTCGATTCAGCGGCACCACTCATGCTTCTGCGGAACTCGGCGATATATTCGCGTGCCACACCGTCGTAGTGCAAGCTGATGACGGGTGTCCACGCTGGAGAATTGGCGAGACGGGCTACAAGTTGGGAGTAGTTCTTCCAACCGGGTCCGCCCCGCGTACTGCGTTCGATAAAAGGCCACACATAGCTTTCGATCAGTGTTTGGAGCGCAATAGGTTTGTCGCCCGCCAAGGAACGCGCTTCTTCAAGCGCATTGATTCGGCGCAAGCCCATGTAAGAAGCCCGACGTTCAATGACACGATCGAAGAGATTGTCTTTTGATTTAAAGTGATATGAAACAAGTGCAATTGGAGTGGATGCACCGCGCGCAATATCTCTCATCGAGGTGCCGTGAAAGCCATGAGTCGCAAAGCACTCCTCTGCGGTATCGAGAATGCGTTCGCGAGTGACATCTCCCGCAGCTCGAGACGTGGATTTTTTGATCCTCATTGTGGGTGATTTTGTTGCACTTTTCATTCGATTAAATGTTGGGTAACTCAGTTTTGATCAACTGTACAGATAACTTGTCACGGACAGAAGGCCCAATGATGCAAGCACTCTTTAATAATTTTGATTCAAAACGAGATTGTGAAATTTATTTGGAATATCAATGGTAGATCAAAACGTTTGCATGAACTCTGAACAAGCTGGTGCCTTTTATGAAAACCTTAGATTTTTTTCGGAATAGTTCACTCAAACATGACCATGAAATGGAGCTATACCCAACTAGACATTGTTCAGAGCCTATTTTTTAAGAGGCAAATATGGGCACTTTCATGAGCAATATTCACAGCCGCATTACCTTGAATGAGTTCAAGGCATTGCACGAAACCATGCTGTTGATCCGCAGCGTTGAATCAACCTTGGTAAAGGTGTTTGCCAACGGTGAAGTACCGGGGTTTATTCATCTGAGCATAGGTCAGGAGGCGGTTGCCGCAGGTGTGGGGTGTGCAATTGCGCCGGGCGATACCCTGGCCACAACGCACCGGGGTCATGGTCACGTGCTGGCCATGGGTCTAGATTTAGAGGGCTTCTTCAAGGAGATTTATGGCCGCAATGGAGGCGTTTGTAGAGGTCGAGGTGGCTCTATGCATGTCTCTGACATGAGCTTAGGGATCATTGGTGCTAATGGCATTGTTGGAGCGGGAATCCCCATTGCGCTTGGGAGCTCACTGGCCTTAAGAACAAGGGGCACTGGGGGCGTCTCAGTGGCATTGTTTGGCGATGGTGCAATGGCCGAAGGCGTACTGCACGAGAGCATGAATTTTGCAAAGTTGTTAAAGCTTCCACTGCTCTTGGTTTGTGAGAACAATGGGTGGTCTGAATTCTCTCCAACCGACCGACAGTTTTCAGGTTCACTTGCAGGGATGTCGGCCGCATTCAATATACCGCACGAATGTGTAGATGGCAATGACGTCGAAGCCGTTTGGCATGCATGTAAAGGCGCTCTCAAAGAGCTTAGAGGAGGAAATGGCCCGCGCATTCTTGAGTGCATGACACACAGAGTGCGGGGTCACTTTGAAGGCGATGCGCAAAAGTACCGACAGAAGACTGAGCAATCTTTGCTTGAATCTGCAGATCCAATTGCTCGCAGTGAGTATCGCTTGAAGGAATTAGGTTGTACTGAAGATGAGTTGCATCGGATGAAAATTCACAGCGAGGAACGTGTTTCTGCTGCCTTGATTGAGGCAAGAAGTGATGCTGAGCCTGACTTTGCGGAGGCTTTTCATGATGTTCATACGCCCGTGCCAGGGGAGACTTTATGACCCTCATGGCATATGCGCATGCAGTTAACCTTGGTCTCATGGATGCTCTGCGAGCAGATGATCGTGTCATCGTTCTCGGTGAAGATGTGGCTGAAGCTGGGGGTAGCTTTAAAGTAACCCGCGGTTTGCTCGAGTCCTATGGTGCAACCCGTGTTATTGATACGCCAATCTCTGAGGCCACCATTGTTTCTGCAGCCGTAGGCGCTGCCATGTCTGGTTTACGTCCAGTGGTCGAAATCATGTTCATGGACTTTATCACCTTGGCAATGGATGCACTGGTTAACCAGGCTGCGAAGGCGAGGTTTATGTTCGGCGGAAAAACTTCAGTTCCGATGGTGGTTCGAACCCCACATGGGGGTGGGCTGTCGGCTGGTCCGCAGCATTCGCAATGTTTGGAGGCTTGGTTTGCACATGTACCTGGCTTGAAAGTGGTTTGCCCTTCTACGCCGCAAGATGCCTACAGCCTTCTGCGCAGTGCCATTGATGATCCAGATCCGGTTATTTTTGTCGAGCACAAAGGCTTGTATGGTTTGCGTGGTGAGGTAGATTCATCGGTCAAGGTGCCCATTGGTCATGCGGCGGTGGTACGTCAAGGACGCGCATTAACAGTGGTATCTTACGGTGCAACAGTAGCGGTATGCTTGTCTGCGGCTAAACAATTGGCTGAAAAAAATGGCATTGATGCGGAGGTTATTGACCTGCGTACATTGCAACCTTGGGATAAAGCGACCGTACTGGCTTCTGTCCGAAAGACCCACCGCGTGGCCATCGTTCACGAAGCTGTTCAAGCTTTTGGTGTGGGTGCCGAAATTGCAGCGTGTATTGCCGAAGAGGCATTTGATGAGCTTGACGCACCTGTCATGCGTGTGGGCGCGCCATTCATGCCCGTGCCTTTTTCGCGCAGTCTAGAAAAAAAATACGCAGTCGATGAAACCAAGGTGTTGGCTGCCATGCATCGCTTATTGTTATAAGGCCAAAAGATGCGCAAGCCTTTTCTGATGCCAAAGCTTGGTTTGACCATGACGGAAGGCTCAATTGTTGAGTGGAAATTGAAGCCAGGTCAGGCATTCAATCGTGGACAAATAATTTTTGTCGTAGAGACAGATAAGTCTGCCGTAGATATAGAAAGCGAGCGCGCTGGTGTTGTGCTGGAAATCGTCCATCTCCCTGGTAAAGCTGTTTCGGTAGGAGAGGTGCTGGGGTACTGGGATGACGAGGAGGGCGGCGCCAATTCAGAGTCGGTGGTTGAATTCAATTTACAAAAAACTTCGGCTACACCAGTCACTGCTGTTGATAGCGTTGAAGTCTTTCCAACCCAACACCAAGGCAACGATATAAAGCGTATCGTAGCGACTCCCTTTGCACGTCGTTTGGCGCGAAAATTCAATATTGACCTTCATAAAGTGAGTGGCTCAGGACCGAATGGACGGATCAAGGCGGCTGATTTACCTTTAGGGCCTGCAACCACTCAGCCAACTGCGTCACAGTTGATCCTGGCGAAAAGATTGGTCGGGGCTAAACAAAATATTCCTCACTTCTATTTATCGCTGGAGGTGGAGGTTTCGGAATTGCTGGCTCTACGGCTTCAACTTAATTCAGATGTTGACGTGCGTGTTAGTGTTAATGATCTTTTCGTTGCCGCTGCTGGGCGGGCTTTGCTTGATTGCCCGCAGGTCGACCGTGTTTGGTCGGAAGACGGCATCATTCGACTGGGTAGTACCGACGTTGGCATTGCAGTGCATTCTCCGCAAGGCCTTTTTGCCCCAATTGTTAGAGGTGCCGGGCGTATGACGGTCAGACAAATCGCTGAGAAGACCCGTCCTATGCTTGAGCGCGTACGCAAGGGTCGGCTCAATGCACGAGAGATGGGTGGCGGAGCATTGACGATTTCAAATGCCGGTATGTTTGACGTTACTTACATTACGCCGATTATCAATCCTGGGCAGGCCATGATTCTTGGCATTGGGAGTGTGCGCGAGGTGTTCAGACCTGACGTTAATTGCCTGCCATCTCTGCGCCGTGAAGTGGGTGTGGTCCTGGCATGTGACCATCGCATTCTGGACGGAGTTGCCGCATTAAACTTTTTACAACATTTTAAAAAACGTGTTCAGCAACCACAACTGCTGACAACATTGGAATAATTAAAGTTTAATACCTGTATGAATCTGCACTCCAACGCATATGAAGACCATTTGAAATGGATTGCATTAGATTCAGGCTTCTTAAAGGAAGATCAGAATGCGCACTGACATTAGCGGATGGAAAACTCGTTTAAACGAGGCTATGTTGGCGCGCTTTACTGCATCAGGGCAGTGGAGCGGCAGGACGCTATCCAGTAGCGCTGCTTATTGGGCTACACATGCGCCAGCTAATTTTGCGGTTGTAGATGATCTGACTTCGTTGACTTTTGCTGAACTTTATGAAAAAAGTGTTCGACTGGCTGCAGCTTTGCGTTCCTACGGAGTTGTGCCGGGCGATGTGATCAGTTTTCAGCTTCCCAACTGGCATGAGACTTTGGTGATCAACGTTGCGGCCAGTCTGGGTGGATTTATCTGTAATCCGATCGTACCCATCTATCGCGATGCTGAGGTAGGGTACATACTCAAACATTCACGGACGCGGGTATTTTTTATCCCAAGACATTTTCGAAGCATGGATTATTTAGCCATGGTCGAGCGGTTACGGCCAAGCTTACCAAAGCTACAAACAGTGGTTGTACTTAGAGAGAAAGACGTGGCGGGTCACTTGGCATATGACGATCTGTTCGATTCTCTGCAAGATGCCGACCCAATCATGCTTGCGGCGAGCTTTCCCCCAGTAGATCCCAACGCTATTAAGTTGCTGCTCTTCACCTCAGGGACAACAGGCGATCCAAAAGGTGTGCTGCACAGTCACAACACCATTGCAGCGGAAGTGGAGGCTGCGCCTCAATTTTGGGGTCTTGCCTGTTCTGATGTGGTTCTCATGCCATCGCCTGTGACACATATAACAGGCTACCTTTATGCATTGGAAATGTCATTGTCTGTGGGTATGAAGGTGGTGCTGATGGAACGTTGGCTTGCCAGTGATGCCATTGATCTGATTGATCGCCACAAGTGCAGCTTTACGATTGCTGCCACACCATTTTTAGTCGAATTGTGTGCAGAGGCTGAAAGGCGTGGTACTTTGCTTTCAACCTTGAGGTGTTTTGCCAGCGGCGGTGCACCCGTCCCTCCGGAAGTGGTCCGTCGCGCCCGTACGGTATTGCCAGGGTGCCTTGTTTTCAGAGTCTATGGCAGCAGTGAAGCACCAACGGTTTCCTTGGGTGTGCGCCAAGGCGATACACCGGAACTTGGCGCAACCACCGACGGCGCCATAGCCAATCACGAGGCACGCATCATTAACCAGGTGACAGGTGAGTTCGCCGCTTTTGGTGAGGAAGGTGAGATAGTCACACGAGGTCCTGAGTTGATGTTGGGCTATACGAAGACCGAATACACCGAAGAATCATTCGATAGCCAAGGTTTCTTTCACACAGGAGACCTAGGTTTTATCACCTCCGAGGGATATATAACCGTGACCGGCCGCAAAAAAGATCTCATTATTCGTGGCGGTGAGAACATCAGTCCCAAGGAAGTTGAAGACTTCTTGCACGAGCATCCGAGCGTTCAAGAGGCTGCGGTCGTGGCAATGCCGCATGTCAGACTGGGTGAAGCGCCTTGCGCATACGTGGTACTTCGTCAAGGAGCCAGCTTCGATATGGATGCTATGGTTTTTTTCTTAGAGCAAGCAAGACTGGCACGGCAGAAATTTCCTGAACGACTATTTTTGGTTGAATCGCTTCCGCGAACACCTTCCGGAAAAGTTTTGAAGCATGTATTGCGTGAACGTGTCAGACGCTCTGTTGAAGAGGGCAAATAAGTGGGTATTCATTCATCAGTCATTGACCTTTTTTGGGGTACTTCCATGGCTTACTCTTTAAGGGCTGAACTTTGTCCGATATAAATAAAGATTTAAATTATCCGCAGATCAATAAAACTGATTTGTTGAAAGTTTTATTGGTCACCATTTCGTGGGGGATGAATTATCCAATCATGAAATTTGTTTTAAACAGTTACCCACCTTCTATTTTTCGAGCATTCACCTTTTTTTTGGGATTTGTTTCCTTGGGTTTGATTGCTCTTGTGACCAAGACGACATTGAGGGTTCCTGCCAATGAGCAATTTACTGTCTTTCGGCTTAGTATGTTTAATATGGTGGGTTGGCATGTGCCTATGATCTATGGCGTTAGTATGCTCAACTCAGGACGGGCAGCGATCATCGGATATACGATGCCCGTTTGGGCAATGCTATCTTGTGTCATTTTTTACAAAGAAAAAATAACCCTGCGATCTTTGCTCGGTATCGGTTTGGCCATGATTGCAGTATTTTTGTTGTTGATTGCCAGTGATGAACAGTGGGGAAATAATCCCACAGGTGTTGTGGTTATGTTAATTGCTGCAATTACTTGGGGCTTAGGCAACGCAATGATGAAAAATAATTCTTTGTCTATCAATGGAATTGCCTTAACCTTTTGGGCTCTGTTTCTTGCATTTATTTTCTTTGTTTTAATTGCAATAGTTTTTGAACATGATCAATGGCAATGGCCAAATATATTTCAATGGATTGCGATTGTTTATGGAGGTGTGATTACTTTTGCTCTTAGCTATGTGGCATGGTTTCATGTTGCGCGAAAACTATCGCCGGTTAACAGCGGGTTATCAATCATGCTTGTTCCAGTATTCGGCGTGACAGGTGGTGCATTTGTTCTGGGAGAGACCGTTTCCATCATTGATATAGCTTCACTCATTTTGATCTTGATTGCCATGGCAGTTGTTTTGATTCCAAAAGAAAAATGGAAATCCATTTTTTATCCTGCATCAAAATCTGCTACCAGCAGTCACTTGCCTTAAGTAGTTGGCTCTTTCAATCATGGACACAAAATCATTCTGCCAATTATCGGGAGTAAATAATTGTTGTTCGAGCAGCGCATCTACACACTAGAGTCGGAGTCGGCAGATCGATTCTGGGCACTTCAACACGAACGAGGGTTTGAGCTCGTTCGACCCATCATGGAGCGACTGATGGGTTATTTCTCTACGCGGATGCATGATCGGGATGTCATCGTTCACTGGTGGCGGTTTGACAGTTACGACGATTGGCATCGTCGTCTACATGGTCTTTACCAAGTGAAGGATCTGGAAGATTACTTTAAAAAGGTACGTGCACTTTTATTCACACAGGAGAATAAATTTTTAAGCCACTCTCCAGTCCAGGATTTGAATCCGATCTGGAGTAGCTCTTCCGACTGGCTCCCAGGTCACTCGACATTGAGGAATGGTGCCCAAAACCTGGACATTTGTATTGAAATGGAAGTCATTCAGTTGCGTCCTGGAAGTTTGCCTCTTTACTGGCGGGCTTGGCAAGATGAAGGGCTTCGTGCATCCCCTTTTGCCACGAAACGTTTGATCGGTATCTTCTACAACTTAGTGGGGCAACTTCACGAGGTAACTGTCATGCGCTGGCATGAAAGTCAGCGTGAGGCCATTGATTGGCGAGCACATCTTGAGGGACATCCCAATTGGCAGTCATTTTTAACCATGACGGAAAATTTAGCTCTTGCCAAACGAACTCACTGGCTTACGCCTGCTCCCGGGAAACAACTATCACCTTTGTTTTATTGATATTTACCGCAATGATGGTGTTGGGGTTTTTACTTAAAACACATTGGTCTCTGGTTAACCACTAGTGGCATTGTGCAAATACTCAACATAATATATTGATGGTAATAAATGAATCTTTTCTTCAGCAAGCAAAGGCTGTTTTTGGTGACCGTTTAACTGATGCAGCTGCAGTTAGGAAGGCGCATGGATTGAGTGAGGCCTACCATGCTCCCCAACCGCCTGATCTGGTCGTGTTCCCAAGGTCGACTGGGGAGGTGCAACAGTTGGTTAAATTGTGCGCAAGCTTCAAAATTCCAATGGTTCCCTTCGGTGCGGGTACCTCTCTTGAGGGCAATACCAGTGCACCGCATGGTGGGGTCTGCGTAGATATGATGCAAATGAACCAGGTCATCGAGATCAATGCAGATGATATGGACTGCAGAGTTCAACCTGGTATCACTCGCAAAACACTGAATACGCAGATCAAGGATTCGGGACTTTTTTTCCCCATTGACCCAGGAGCTGATGCCTCAATAGGTGGTATGGCCTCTACCAGAGCATCTGGCACCATGGCTGTCCGCTATGGAACCATGCGGGAAAATGTCATTGGCCTTGAAGTTGTGATGCCCAACGGACAGTTGATTCGAACCAGCAGACGAGCGCGCAAGTCCTCGGCAGGCTACGACCTGACTAAATTGATGGTCGGAGCAGAGGGAACGCTCGGCTTCATCACAGAGGTCACGCTTCGACTTTACCCTTTGCCTGAAGCCGTTTCGGCAGCCACTTGTCCGTTTACCAGTCTAAAAGATGCTGTGCGTTGTGTCATAGAAATCATGCAAATGGGTTTATCTGTAGCGCGAATTGAATTCTTAGATGCCGTCATGATTCGAGGTGTCAATAAATACTCTGGCATGAATCATCTTGAGGTCCCAACTTTGTTTCTAGAGTTTCACGGTACCGAGCAAGGTGTTCAAGAGCAGGCACAACGTGCTCAAGAAATTGCGCTTCAGCATGGGGGCGATAATTTTCAATGGGCTACCCGGCCAGAGGATCGATCGCGCTTGTGGAGTGCCAGAGACAACACTCTCTATGCTGGATTAGGTTTGCGCCCTGGGGCCAAAGCGATGATCACTGATGTTTGTGTGCCCATTTCCCAATTGGCGGAATGCCTCATCGAGACGCAAAAAGACATTCAGTCGAGTCAGTTGATCGTACCCATCGTGGGGCATGTGGGGGATGGTAATTTCCACTTACTCATATTGGTGGACACTGAAAGTGCTGATGAAGTCAGCAGAGCTCGTCACTTGCATGACACCATGGTGAATAGAGCCTTGCGTCTGCAAGGCACGTGTACCGGCGAGCATGGGATTGGCACTGGAAAAATAGATTTTCTTGAGCAAGAATTGGGTGAAGCGGTTGATGTCATGAGATGTGTCAAAGCTGCCCTTGACCCAGACAACATCATGAATCCCGGAAAAATATTCCGCCAGGAGTTTGCGCGTGTCTGAACTCACCCCGGTACTTGAACTGCGCGGCATCAGCAAAGGTTTTGTCGGTGTTCAGGCCTTGGACGACGTTTCGTTCGAACTGCATCGTGGCGAAGTTCATATTTTGCTTGGCGAAAACGGCGCAGGAAAATCAACCCTGATGAAGATTTTGTGCGGGGCCTATAAGACCGATGCAGGTGAGTTTTTTTATGAAGGCAAGGCTGTCAAAATCGCCAAGCCGTCTGATGCAAAGACTTACGGTATAGCCGTGATTTTTCAAGAATTTACTCTGGTTCCTCATCTTAGCGTAGCTCAAAATATTTTTCTCGGTCGCGAGGCCAAAGGCCGCTGGACCGGTCTTCTGGATCAGGCAAGCATGCGGTCACAAGCTCAGCAGATTCTCGATGAACTCGATATGGCAATCGACCCGGATGCCGAGTTAGTCAGTCTCGGCGTAGCACAGCAACAAATGGTGGAAATCGCGAAGGCCTTGTCACAAAATGCCCAGATTTTGGTACTTGACGAACCGACAGCATCACTGTCGGACAAGGAGACCGCAAAACTTTTTGAGATGATTGCTAAGCTCAAGTCTCGCGGCGTAGCCATGGTTTATATCAGCCACCGCATGGCAGAAGTTTTTTCCATAGGTGATCGCATTACTGTTTTGCGCGACGGCCGAAAGGTGGCCTCCCGCTTTCCCGCCGAAACCAATCAGGATGAGTTGGTGAGCCTGATGGTTGGTAAGCGGGTTGATCTTGCTTATGCACGTACTTTTGAAGCGCAAGCTTCACAACTGGCCTTGCAGGTTGAAAACCTTCATGCTCCTTCTGGCGTAAAAGGTGTCAGTCTGGAGGTCAGGGTCGGTGAAATAGTGGGTTTGGCCGGCTTGGTGGGCTCTGGTCGCACCGAATTGGCACGGGCCATTTTTGGTGCTGATCCTGTCAGCAGTGGTCGTGTGAAAATTTTTGGCCAATTGCAAGATGGGGGGCCTTTGCGCGCCATCGAACTTGGTGCTGCCTTGATCCCGGAAAGCCGAAAAAGCCAAGGGCTGGCGCTCATTTTGAGCTGTGCGCATAACATCACAATGGCCAGTTTAAAGCGCCTCTTTCCCTCGGGTTGGTTTGTTCCATCTAAAAATCTGGAACAGTCGATTGCCCTGATTAAGAGGCTTCGTGTAGCTACTCCGGGCGCTCACCAATTGGTGCAGTTTTTGTCGGGAGGAAATCAACAAAAGATCGTGATCAGCAAATGGCTCAGCGCAGAGGCTCGATTTTTTATTTTTGATGAACCAACACGAGGGATTGATGTTGGAGCAAAAGCAGAAATATTCTCACTCATTGATGGACTGGTTAAGCAAGGGGCTGCCGTTTTGATGATTTCTTCCGAACTATCCGAAATTGTGAAGGTTTGCGACCGAGCCTACGTGATGCGTGATGGACTCATCGCCGGTGAGCTAAAGCGTCAGGAAATCTCTGAAGAGTCTATCCTGGCACTGGGGGTGCAAGATGCGCGTGGCTGATTCATCTGCGGGTTTCATACGACAGCTACAAAAGGGTAATTCTGTCGGTGCATCTCTTTTGCTGCTTGTTCTGTGTCTGTTGTTTACTGTGTTCAGCGAAAACTTCACCTCTGCGCCTAACTTGATCAACATCGTCAAGCAGTCAACCATTTTGCTTTTACTCGCTTTGCCCATGACACTCATCATTTTGAGTGAAGGCATTGACCTTTCTATGGGTGCCTTGCTCACGTTGGCCAACGTGGTGCTCGCTTCGTTGGTCATTAAATTTGGAGTACTGTGGCCAGCATTTTTGCTGGTGTTGATCCTGTGTGCTTTTTTCGGATGGGCGAATGGTTTGATCATCTCCAAACTGCATATTCCTCCGTTTGTGGCCACGCTGGGGACCTTGGGCATAGCTCAGGGGGGGGCCTTGCTGGTGACGGATGGACAAAGTGTTGTGGGCATTCCCCCTGAAATTCTTTATTTTTATTCTGGTGAGTGGATGGGAATGGCTATGCCGTTCTGGATTGCTATTGTTGCCTGTGCTGTTTTTCACGTCTTGCTGTCGCATACCCCTTGGGGTAATCATGTGATCGCACTTGGGGGCAACCGGGAGGCTTTGACCCTGGCCGGTATCAAAGCTGATTGGGTACTGATCTCCGTCTATGTGTTGTCCGGTGTCATGTGCGCGATTGCCGCAGTGTTGTTGACTGCGCGCATCAGCTCTGGGCATCCTACGGCAGCCCTTGGGATGGAGTTTGATGCAATTGCCGCAGTGGCCCTAGGCGGAACATCTTTTGAAAAAGGAAAGGGCTGGCTTTGGGGCACTGTTATCGGTGTGCTCGCTGTTGGCGTGCTGCGCAATGGATTAAACCTGATGGGCGTACCGTCTGCTGTACAGGTTGCAGCGATTGGAATTTTGGTCATCTTGGCATTGATGGTGGACGGTCTGCGAGATAAACAAAATGACTGATCACTCCGCCCCTTCTTCAAACGTTCAGCAGGTAAGTGGTTGGTCCGCGCTGCCTAATTCTGTACGAGTCACTTTGTTGCGGCTGATCGCACTTGCACTCATCGTGTTGACCTTGTCCTTGACCTCTGAAGCTTTTCTCACTTCGAATAACGTGCTGAACGTTTTGCGCCAGACTGCGTTGCTGTTTTTGTTGGCTTCCGGTTTGACAATTGTTATTCTTACCGCCGGATTGGATTTGTCGGTCGGCGCCAATATTGGATTGAGCGCATGCTTGGCCGCAACCATCATCAAGTCCACTGGATCAATCAGTTTGGCTCTCTTGGCCGGAATGGGGTCTGGTTTTTTGATTGGATTGATCAATGGTGGATTGATCGCCTTCTTGCGTATTCCTCCCTTCATTGCCACTTACGGCATGCTCTGGATTTTGCATGGTGTGACTTATTGGTTCATGGGGGGAGAAACCATACATGGTTTCCCGGCAGACTTCAGAGCAATTGGGAGCGGCTATCTTTGGGGAATCCCAATTCCCGTATTTTTGATGCTGGCCTTTTTGTTGGTGGGGATGATTTTTTTGCAAAGAACCCGCTGGGGACAGGACATTTATTCCGTTGGTGCGAACCGCGAGGCCGCCCGCTTGTCAGGTATTCCGGTCAATAGCCGACTGGTATTGGCCTATGTGATGAGTGGCTTGATGGCTGGCTTGGCCAGTTTGATTTTTTTGGCTCGCTTGAATTCCGCCGAAGGGGATATTGGTGAAGCAATGACGCTTCCAGCCATTGCAGCCGTCTTGATTGGTGGTACGTCCTTATTTGGTGGCGTTGGAACCATCACCGGAACGCTGATTGGGGCATTGATCCTCACCTTGGTGCTCAATGGTATGAACCTGTTGTCGATCAATGCCAGTTGGCAACCGTTGGTAACAGGAGTTATTGTGATCGCGGCAGTTTATTTTGATAATCTTTCAAACAAAGGAGACAAGTGATGAAAGCACATTGGATAGTCGGTACCGTATTGGTGGCAGGACTTGGAGCCACTGCAAATGCACAAACTTCGGGAGGGGAGGTTTTGGCGGTGTTTACCAAGAACCAGACAAACCCCTTTTTCCAAACCTTCCGTTTGGGCGCAGAGTCTGCAGCCAAACAGTTGAATGCCAAGGTGACGCACTACATTCCCACAAAACCCGATAGCATCCCAGAGCAAATGAGTCAGATCGAAGATGTCATCGTTAAGAAGCCCAATGCGATCATCTACATTCCAGTGGACTACAAAGCAATGGTGCCAGGTATTCAAAAAATGAATGCCGCAAAAATTCCCGTCATCAATGCAACCGATCGTTCGGAGTCTGGAGAATTCGTTTCTTTTGTTGGTGCGAGCGACTATGCCCTTGCCCTTGAGTCTTCGCGAATTTTGTTCAAAGCCATGGGCGGCAAGGGCAATGTGGTGGCACTTGAAGGCGTCAAAGGCACTTTGACCAATACGGATCGCATGCGTGGATTCACCGATGCAGTGAAACAAAATCCGAACATCAAAGTCGTGGCCAGTCAGCCTGGAAACTACCAGCGGCTCTTGGCTCTTCAAGTCATGGAAAACTTGATGCAATCTAACCCACAAATTGATGGTGTTTTCGCGGCCAATGATGCCATGGCGTCTGGTGTCATCGAAGCACTCGAAGGCGCTAAGCGCAAGGCTTTGGTGGTCGGCATCAACGGAACCAAGGAGGGTGTTGACGCCGTGGTTTCTGGCAAGATGTTGGCCACCGCTGACTACGGTGGCTTTATGCAGGGTTGTCTGAGCACCATGATTGCAGTGCGGCATCTGCGTAAACAACCCGTTCCGAAAGAGGTTATTTTTCCTCCTGTGGTGATCGATAAATCAAATGCAGCTAAGTACAGCGCACCTGTAGAAACCATGGCGTGTCCCGCATGGGCAGACATGCCTAAAGGTTAAGTCATCAACGGACCGATTGGTGATGAGCTGATCGGTCCAAATCACTTTAACCCTTAACTTCTTAAAGTCGCTCTATGCAACTTACTGGAAAAGTTTTTGTAATAACTGGTGCTGAATCGGGGATTGGCAAAGCTGCTGCGGTTGCTTGTGCTCAGGCCGGCGCTCATATTGTTGCTGCTGGATTGAATGCTGACGCATTGATTCGCTGTGTTGCAGAGCTGTGCGACGCCAACGGAGCTAATGTTGCTATTGCGGTTCCGACTGACGTGCGTATTGAAGCTCAAGTCGAGGCGCTTTTCAAAAAGGCACAAACCCACTTTGGGGGTATAGATGGTGTTCTGGCCAATGCTGGGATTATTGGAACAAAGTCTCCAGCGATAGATGGCGGTCGCAAGGTTTGGGATGAGGTGATGGAGGTGAACCTTACCGGTACCTATCTCACCATCATGGCTGCAGCCAAAATCTTAATCGCCCAGGGACGAGGTGGTTCGCTGATGGCAACAGGTTCATCTAGCGCATTGCGGACGGTACCCGGCTTGATGGCATACGCCGCTTCTAAAGGAGCCGTTCACACCATGATGCAGGCGTTGGCTGTTGAACTGGGGCCATACAAAATTAGAGTGAATACGCTGGTTCCTGGTACCACCGAAACGGATGCAACCCGTGCACTTCCTGGTCGTTACCTTGAGGAAGTAGCAAAGACTCTGCCGATGCTTGAGGTCGTTCAACCTGAGGAGTTAGGACGCTATGTCGCATTTGCATTCAGTGATGCTTTGCCACACCTGACGGGGTCCTTGCTAAAGTGCGATGCTGGGCGCACGATTGCATGATTTTCATTTAACGCGGGATGCTACTGACGCTCCTAGTTATGACTTCATTATTGTTGGGGCGGGTTCAGCCGGCTGTGTTCTAGCTTCGCGTTTATCAGAAAAGTCTTCGCGCACAGTGCTTCTCATTGAGGCTGGACCTGATATGCCTCCTGGTCAGGAGCCTGATATCGTTCGCGATCTTTATCCAAGGTCATACAGTCAACCCGACTATTTGTGGAAAAATTTAAAAGTCAGGATGAAAGACGAATTGCCGGGGCAGGCACCAATAGCCAGTCAGTTGTTCGAACAAGGTCGAGTCGTCGGTGGAGGTTCTACGGTCATGGGCATGTTTGCCTTGCGCGGCTTGCCTGATGACTATGATGAATGGCGTGACTTGGGTGCTGTGGGCTGGGGCTGGAACGATGTGTTGCCGTACTTTATTCGATTAGAAAATGATCTGGACTACCGCAGTCCTCTGCATGGTAATTCAGGACCTGTTCCGATAAGAAGATACACAAGAGAAAGTTGGCCGCCTTTCACGCAAGCCGTGGCAAATGCACTTCAGCATCGTGGAATGTCTCAGATTGATGATTTTAATTCTTGTTTTTCTGACGGGTTTGGCTCTTTACCGCTCAGTAATCTACCAACTGGCCGAGTATCAACAGCCAGCGCATACCTGAGCACCAAAGTTCGAGACCGTAAAAATCTAACAGTCTTACCCCTGACTCAAGTGAGCCGTTTGATAACCTCAGGAACCAAGGTCAAGGGTGTCGAATTCGTGACCAACGGTACATTGAGACAAGTCATGGGTCTAAATATCATCTTGTCAGCAGGTGCATTGCACAGCCCAGCCTTGCTGATGCGTGCCGGAATTGGATCAGGCACAGAGTTGCAGGCGTTAGGAATAAAACCGATTGCCGATCTATGCGGTGTAGGTCAGAATTTGCTGAATCACATTCGCATTTACGCTGCCGCACATCTCAAATATAAAGGCCGTCAGCCTTCTCGCGACAGACCTCTATGTCACGCCACTGCAAGGTATAGCTCAGGTGTTGTCGGGACAACCTTGAGTGATATGCTTTTGGTGATCATCAATAAAGCCTTTTGGCATCGGCTCGGTACATCGTTTGGCGGAATAGGACCTACGATCTATAAACCTTATTCGCGCGGGATTGTCCAATTGCACTCAGCCGATCCGTTAGATGAACCGAATGTCCAGTTCAAGCTTTTGTCCGACCAGCGAGATTTAGAGCGAATGGTTCAGGGGCTGGGTTTGGCACTTGAGTTACTCACATCGCCACATGTCAGTGGGCTTTGTAACAACGTTTTTGTTCCTCGGCCAAATGCTTATATCCGTAGATTAGGATGGCTTAGTCGAAGAAATTCTTTTGAGGCCGCTTTAGTTGCTCTGGCGTTGGACATCGGGGGGGCATGAGAGATTTGGCTTTATCTGGTGCAGGCCTGTTTCCGCATCAAATACCTGAAGCTGGTCCGGAATTAAATCACTTGGTTTATAGCTTGGCGGGCCATATGTTTCATCCTGCTGGAACTTGTCGCATGGGCCCAAAAGCTGATCCCTTTACCGTGGTCGATTCCCAATGTCGCGTTCATGGCGTGGACGGACTTCGTGTTGTAGACGCATCGGTAATGCCGACCTTACCGAGAGGAAATACCAACATACCCGTGATAATGATTGCTGAAAAAATTGCAGATGAGATAAATCATGGACACTGAACATGTCCACCTTCAGCAAATGCGAGGCAGATATAGTCGCACGATTGGAAGTCTTATTTTGATCATATTTCCCCTTAACTTTTTGCATACAAAATGCCATGCTGATCCCTGTTAAATCTTCTCCTATCCAATAATCACCAGTATTTTTTATCATGACCCAACCTCTTGCTTTAGTTACTGGTGGCGCCAGCGGTATGGGACTGGCGACTGTTGAGCGATTAGCTACGGATGGATTTCATGTGTTTCTAGTTGATCGCGATGCTAATTTATGTATTGAAGAGTCAAGACGGCTCAAGCAAATTGGATTGCATGTTGAGTTTGAAATTCTGGACCTTACCAGTGAAGATGCTGTCCGCATTTTGATCAAAAACTTGCCACCCATCAATGCATTGGTCAACAACGCAGGTATTTTTGACGAGCGCAAGTTTCTTGAGGTTACGAGCGAGGACTTTAGAAGGGTTTACGAAATCAACTTGATTTCAGTTGCAACTATGACGCAAGAGGTTGCTAAGCGAATGCCTGATGGTGGCCGCATTGTCAACATTGCATCGCGCGCATACCTTGGTGCGAAGAATCACCCTCACTACGTGGCATCAAAAGCTGCGGTTGTTGGCTACACCCGAGCCAGCGCAATGGAGTTGGCCCCCAGAGGTATCTTGGTTAATGCCATTGCGCCTGGTTTAATTGATACGCCCATGCTGAGTGCACTAACGCCAGAGCGCATGGCACAGCAAGTTGCACTTCAGCCGACAGGCAAAGCAGGGACGCCTCGGGATATTGCACATGCAGTGTCATTTCTCGTAGATCCAAATACCAGTTTCATAACGGGACAGGTGTTATTTTTGGATGGCGGAAAGTCATTGGGCGGAAGTGGGGCATGAAACCTTTGTGGCTTGAGCGCTGGTGCACAACCCCAAGCTGGGTGATTTATATCTGACCCAATCCTGAGCCAGGTGGGTGCATGCCAGCCGCTCTGGCCAACCCACTCAGCAATTCACCCACATCGTTGCCGTGCTGAACCAATTGTTGTTGTGGCACACCAATAAAACCGCGCTCGGTGGCTTGCGATAAAAAACCAGTTAAACCATCGAAAAATCCTTGCACCGATAGCAAACCAATGGGCTTGTGGTGGTATCC
>Ga0192647_100971_pt1 | contig 19322 bp, 15 predicted proteins | sample LauGreFa1BDMLBSN_2_FD_133046 | JGI IMG/M metagenome (GOLD analysis project Ga0192647, IMG submission 133046) | Freshwater lake microbial communities from Lake Michigan, USA - Fa13.BD.MLB.SN - reassembly | ecosystem: Environmental > Aquatic > Freshwater > Lake | place: Lake Michigan, USA...
TTCACCCCCATCTTCATCCCCTCCCCCAGCCCCTCCCCAAAGGGGAGGGGAGTAAAGATATCACTTGGGGACCTGCGGTCCCCAAGCCCCTGCCAAAGGGACGAAGCCCCTTTGGAACCCCCCGATACAGGGGCAGGCTTTTACAATTCCCTGCCAAAGGGCAAAGCCCTTTTGGATTCCTCGATACAGGGGCCGGGTATTGTGAACCCCCCGATACAGGGTCCCGGCTGCCCAATCATCACTTCAGGGATGAGCCCCCTTTAGACGCTCATCTGAAACACTGGGTGGGTCACTCACCTGCTTGAATAGGGGCTACACCCTGTCACTTCATTTTCTTTTGTCATCTCATCATCACACAATGCCCGTAACATGTATCGAATCGCACCCCATTCTAATTGAAGGGTCGCGGTGGTGTCCGGGTTGCACTTGCTATCTTGACAGTTTTGATTGCTGCATTTCATGTTGCCAACCCGAAAGGCTCGGGATGGAACGAGTGGGGTGGGCGTTACAATGGTGGCAATGACCTCGCGACACGCCGTTTCGGCATTTTTCCATCGTGGTGTTGCGGCAAGCTGTTCGACTTCTTTGTCACGTTGCTGGTTGAGTTGCTTTCGAAGGGTATTTAGTTGGTTTTGCCAACTTGTGAGCATGGGTAAGGCCCCCATCACCCGTAATCCTTTTTTGATCCATTTGTTTTTTTGGTACGAAGGCGTGAGCCGATAGGCGGTCCGTCGTGCCTCTTTTGCCTCTTTTAGGGCCATCATTAATTCATGTCGCTTTTCGACGGGTAAGGTGTCCCGATCAATACCCCAATGGCTATTGTTTCGGGGTGCATAGGCCCTTGTGTATTGGTTGTTGAGCCATAGGCTCCCCCCACTTCCCGTTAATACCAACGCCAATCCCACCAGGGCCAAGGGGGCCCCCACGCCGGATGCCATGCCCCCAATGATCAGGGCGGCCCCCATGCCTTGTATGGCAAAGCTGGCACTGATACGGAGGTATGCCGTTTGACGCTGTTGATAGTGGGTGATGGCAATCGGATGAGCGTTCAGATGGGTGTTGAGGTCTTGTCTGGTTCGCCATGCCAATTGTAGATTCCGCATGGTTTGGATGGTGGCATAGCCGGCCAATAACCCCCATCCTACGGGGGTGGCGATAGCCAAAGAGGCCAACATGCCGGCTGTGGTGGCCACATTGGCGAGGGTGGTGCCGAGATTGATCTGGGCATTATGTAATGACCGCTTTAATTGCTTTAGACGGTTGCTTGTGGCGATATTTTCGGCTGTTTCCAGATCCATTGGCGGGGTGTATGTCTGAATGCTGGTGCGTAATGCTGGGATTAACGTACGGGATTGTGCGGCCACCCGATAGGCCCCCGTGAGAGTTAAGAGGGCAAAAAAACCACCCAGTCCCAACACTTCCCCTGATAGGTGGGGGGACGAATGACCAGCCGACTCGGGTAGCTCCGCGGTTTTAAGCAACCCAACGGCTTCGTCGGCATCTACACTTTGGGTACAACACGCGCATGTTTCATCGAGTGGAATGGGGTCGGATTGTCTGATTCGGCCCCCCGCCCCATCCCCAATCCCCCTTGCTGCTTCTCGGGGTTGTAATGGGGGGTGGATCGTACTTGGGTTGGGCCTATTTGGGCCATGATCGGGAGGGTTTTCTCCTATCGTCGTTTCTATTATCCTCCTGGAATGGGGGCGTCTTGTTGTGGCCCTAACCGTGGGTCGGTGACCCTCGTGATCGGTCGTCGTACTGTTCCCTATTTCTATGTGACTTAGCCCCGTTCCAATGGTATGGATCACGTTCATAGGGCCCGTTGTGCTGGGTGTCGTAATGGCTTCATACAATGTGAGGGAAGCGTCGATAGATAATGGGTGTGCCATTGAGATTCCTTTCGGGTGTTGATCACCCTGCCCCTTTTTTGATTGACCTTGATATTATTGAAATAATGTTTCAATAAAAACAATGAAATGTCAAGTGAATCGGGGCAGGTGGTTGCCAAACGATGACCTCTTTGGAACAATGACAACATGACATACACCTTGCCACGTGGCACCAAAGACATACTGCCAGACGAAATGCCGTATTGGCATTTGATTGAATCGGCTTCTCGGGCTATTTTTTCTCGGTATAACTGCAAAGAAATTCGCACCCCGGTGTTTGAATTAACCGATGTTTTTGAACGCGGCATTGGGGATGGGACCGATATTGTTGAAAAAGAAATGTATACCTTTGTGGATAAAGGAGACCGTCGGTTAACCCTTCGTCCAGAAGGGACGGCACCCATCGTTCGCTCTTATATCCAGCATCATTTATACAACCAATCAGGGTTGATGAAATTGTATTATTGTGGGCCCATGTTTCGGTATGAGCGCCCCCAGTCGGGTCGTTACCGTCAGTTTCATCAAATTGGATTGGAATGTTTGGGGTCTCCCCATCCATCAGTGGATGCAGAAGTGATTTCGTTGGGGGTTAATTTATTTGATGACATTGGCATGAGTGGTTTATCCGTGACCATCAATTCGGTGGGATGCCCCGTCTGTCGTTCGGTGATTATTGAACGGTTGCGTCAGTTTATGGGCCATAATGTGCCCCATTTGTGTGGCGATTGCCAACGTCGGTTTCAGACCCATCCCTTGCGTATCTTGGATTGTAAAAATGAATCGTGTCGTACGTATTTGATGGGGGCACCTGATATCCGTGAATCGTTATGTCAAGAATGCGTCGATCATTTTGCGGTGGTTTGTGATCATTTGGACCACATGGGGATTGTGTTTCAGCTCGACCCTACGTTGGTGCGTGGGTTGGATTATTACACCCGTACCACTTTTGAAATTGTGTCGGACCAGCTGGGTGCCCAAAATGCATTGTGTGGGGGAGGCCGATATGATGGCCTGGTCCAATCCATGGGTGGGCCGCCCATCCCAGCCGTTGGCTTTGCCTTTGGGGTGGAGCGGGCCGTGATGATTTTAAAAGAATTTTCGGATGTCTTGCCTCGTCAGTTGCCCTTGCTCTACGTGGCCCCGATTGGGGTGGATTACCATGCCAAGTGTGTGTTGTTGTGCGATGCACTTCGTCGCCATGGGTTTCGTGCAGAGTTGGACTGTACCCGTCATGATATCAAGCCCCATTTGAAAGCGGCTGACCGATTGGGTGCCACGGCGGTGCTGATGATAGGGGAGACCGAATCAAAAACGGGGTCGGTGGCCATTAAATGGATGGCCACCCGTGAGCAAGTGACCATGCCAACCGATCACGTGGTGGCGTATTTACAAGCCCATGAGGCCATGCAGTGTTAATTATTCCGGCCATCGATTTGTTACATGGGAAGGTGGTGCGTCTCACCCAAGGGGACTATAACCAAGTGGACACCTATTCTGATGATCCGGTCACCATTGCATTGCGTTTTCAGGCAGCGGGTGCCCCACGTATTCATGTGGTGGACTTGGATGGGGCCAAAGCGGGGCACTCAGTCAATGCGGCGGTTGTGACCGCCATTGCGTCTGCCGTATCAGTACCCTTGGAGTTGGGGGGGGGCATTCGCACCATGGCCGATGCGGAGCGGTGGTGGTCAGTGGGGGTTCACTATGTCATTTTGGGTTCTCTGGTGATTCAAGATCCGGTGTTGGCTGAATCGATTACCCGCCGCAACCCCGGGCGGGTGATTGTGGGATTGGATGCCCACCAAGGGGAGGTCGCCATTGGGGGATGGCAGACCGGTTCAGGCCGGCAATGTGAAGACGTGTTAAAAAGCATTGCCAACTGGCCTTTGGATTCGGTAATATTCACGGATATTGCAACCGATGGGACATTAAGGGGGCCCAACATGGAGGCATTGTCTCGCTTGCTATTAAATGCCACCCATCCGGTGATCGCATCCGGTGGCATAGGGACAATGGGGCATATTCATCAGTTGTGCACATTACCCCTTAAAGGATGTATTGTTGGTAAGGCCTTGTTAAGCGGCGCACTATCTTTGGCTGATCTTTTTGGAGAAGTTCAGAGGTGACACATGGCAGTCAGGTTTTGGCAGGTGGCCATGATGATAGGTATAACATCGTCAGTGGTTTTTTCGGGCCCATTAACAGATGGGTTACGCTTGATGGGGGCGTTGGGGCAGTCCATTAGTCTTCCCAATCAGTTGTCGATTCATCGCAATGATGGCAAGCAATATGTCATCGATGCGGTGTACCGCAATCGATCGTTTGAGAATTACCCGTATTGGACCGCCCGGTTGGAATGGTGGCAAGCGGGTGATTCATGGGAGTTTGAAGCCATTCATCATAAGATTTATTTGGCGAACCCGCCGGCAGGGATTGTCGATTTTAGTATCTCAGATGGGTACAACATGTTTTTTTTGAATCGGGGGCATTATGTTAAGGATTGGGATGTGGTGGGGCGTTTGGGGGCGGGGGTGACCTTTTCTCATCCGGATGTCACCTTTTCAGACCGTCCCCGGTATTATATTCATGGGTGGTCGGGTCATCGTATTTCCGGGTGGGGGGTTCAAATGGCCATTGAAAAACGGTTTGATGTGTCGGCGTCTCACTATCTCTCGACTGAATTAAAGGTGACCGCAGCGTATGCCCGGTCGGGGATTTCGGATGATTACCAACACGATTATGCGGTGGCCCCTGATGTGGCGGTGCATTTGGTGGTGGGATTTGGGTCTCATCCCGTGACGGACACGTCGCTTGGCAGTATCATGGGCTACCTTGCACCGTTGGCATTGCCTGTGTCAACGTATGTGTTTCCCAATAACTAACGGGATGTATCAGTCAGGAGGTCGTCATGGTTGCGTGGTATCGAGGGGGATTCATGGGGGCATGGGTCACGAATGCTAAGGGGTTGAGGACATGTCACCCATGAACCGAGTACCGGTTGTATCGGTCCCGGGTGACGGCATTGGCCCTGCGATTATGGCCGCGGTTCAGCGGGTGTTGGACCAGGCCCGGTTACCGATCGAGTGGCATGAGCATGCGATGGGTCGACAGGCTTCTCCGGATGAGATCGAGGCCACGCTGTCGGCGTTTCAAACCCATCGGGTGATGTTAAAGGGGCCCACCGAAACCCCCGTGGCAACCCAAGGGCAAAAAAGTTTTAATGTGACGTGTCGTAAGGGGCATGGATTGTATGTCAACATGCGGCGATCGGTTTCCCTTCATCCCATTATTCCCAGTTCATTTCCTGATCAAGACATCACCATTTTTCGTGAAAACGAAGAAGGTCTTTATGCGGCCATTGAGCACCGACCTACCATGGACGGGGTTCAGGCCATGAGCTTAAAAAGCATTTCTGGGATGTACCGCATTATTCGAGCGGCTTTTGAATATGCGGTGATGATGGGCAAGTCACGGGTTTGTTGTCTTCACAAAGGCAATATTCTCAAGATGACCGAGGGGACGTTTTTGGCGGTGTTTCAACGGGTGGCGACAGACTACCCATCCATTCACGCCACCTCTCAAATCATTGATGATGGCATGGCCAAAGTGGCCACGGCCCCGCATCATTATGAGGTGGTGGTAACCGAAAATTTGTTTGGGGATATTTTGTCGGACATTACCACCCAGTTGGTGGGATCCTTGGGTATGGGCGGTTCGGCCAATATGGGGGCCCGTGCGGCCATGTTTGAGGCCATTCATGGCACGGCACCGGACCTGGTGCCGGGAGGGGCTTTGAATCCCGGGCCGCTTGACATGGCCAACCCATCGGGATTGTTACAGGCTTCCTTGCTGATGGCGTTGCATATCAATCCCGCATGGTTGCCAGTGGTCAACCACATTCAAACCGCATGGGCATGGGTGTTAGAAGACGGGGTTCACACGCCCGATATTGCACGGGGGGGCAACAATCCCACCACCACGCAAGTGGTGGGAACCGATGCCTTTACAACGGCCATTTGTGAGCGATTGAGTCGATTGATGGCCGGGGAAACCCATCGCTTAACCCACTTGGCCCATACGTTGTTGGCGGTGCCACCCCACCTGGATCATGCGGCGTGGGTTCGGCAACGGCCGTATTGTCCGGGTGCGGTTTCGCGTCGTGTGGTGGGCGTGGATATGACCCTTGAATGGACGGGGCTTGAGGACCTTCAGGCTGTGTTGGCTGCACGGGGGTGGCAGGTTGGGCTGTCTGGTTTTGCCTTGGCCCAGTCGGTGATGGATTATGCGGCGTGGTGGCATCATGGCAAGGGCCTCTCAACAGAGGTCCCCTTATTACCCCCTGATGTGTTACACCTGCTCTATTTTCAACACCAGTCCGTTTTAGTTGAGATGGTTGCCCTGTTGTGGCAACGCCTCTTACAGGCGACCCTCGTGGGGGTTCAACCGGTGACCCTGTCCAGTCGGGGCCAATTGTTGTATCCCACGGTGTTAGACCCTGATTTGTCAGATCAGGTGGTGGTTCGGTTTCATTTCAATGCCCCTGCTGATCCCCTTCCTGAATGGGGGCTGTTGTTATCCAGTCTGCAACAGGCTGGGTTTAACGTGTTGGGGATGCAAGTGTTACACGTGTTAGATGCCATTGGACCGGGCTTTACTGATTCTTATGGTGACTCAACCCCCTCCTCTTCGCATCGATTTTTTGAGTGATACCAATGCCTTAAATTCAGGTAAGAAAGTGAGACAAAGTCTCATGTTCTTACCCAAATAAAATGGGGGATGACGTGGGGGGGTAAATTTATTCATTTTTTTTGTTTAATCAATAAAAAAACGACTTATTCATACGGATATCAATGGGCAATTTCGATGCTATTTTACCTGTCAATTGGTTGATTCTTTTTGGTTTCTCTTGTACCATCAAACCCTCTTTAAAAAAGTCAAAACGGGGTTTAATTGGCGTGTGTGGGCTTTTTTTGTTGGGGTTTTATTGCAATGCGGGTAACGCCATGATCCAGAACGGGAGTGTATGATGTCCGACGGTATTCAACTGATTATCAAACGTAATGGGGAGCGGGTTCCTTTTGATTCGGCCCGCATTGAGCAGGCCATTTACAAGGCTTTTTTATCCGAAAACATGGCCGATTTGACCGTTGTGGCTGAGTTGGCAGCCGAAGTCATCGAGATGGTGCGGTCACGCATCGAAGGGCCTGAAACCACCGTCGAATTTGTTCAGGATGTGGTGGAAGAAGTGTTGATGGTGCGTGGGTTTCACAAAATTGCCAAAAAGTATATTTTGTACCGAGAACAACACAAGCAGCAGCGCCTTCAAGTGGTGCAATCCAAGATCAAAGCCCATCAGTTGACGGTGCTCTTGTCTGACCAAACGGTGGGAATTTTTGAGCCCGATGCCATCCAGTCTCGCTTGAATCGGTTGGCAAATGATTTATCCAAGGTGTCGGTACAGGAGATGGTCGAGTCGGTGTCATCTCAGGTGTATGATCGCATTCCAGAGCGCGAAATTGAATTGCTGGTATTGGGTGCGGCACGTGAACGCATTGAACGCCATTATGAGTATGGGTATTTGGCATCCCGTATTGCGATTGATGGGATGGCCCGGCGGGTGATCGGGGCGGACATGAATACGGATGGGTTTGAGGGGGCGTATCGGGATCATTTTCAAGCCTATATTCATCGGGGGATTGAACTGGAATTGTTGCACCCTGAATTGGCTTCTTTTGATTGTCAGCGGGTGGCGGCGGCCTTGATGCCGTCTCGTGATCGATTGTTTATGTATCAGGGGATACAAATTTTATTGGATCGGTATTTGCTGCAAGATCGTTCAATGGACCGTCAGGTGTTCGAATTGCCCCAGTGGTTTTGGATGCGGGTGGCAATGGGCTTGGCATTAAAAGAGACCCATCGCGAAGAAAAAGCGGTGGCGTTTTATGAGGTGTTGTCCCGAATGGATTTGATCTCATCGACCCCGACCCTGTTTAATGCGGGGACGTGTCATAGTCAGATGAGTTCTTGTTATTTAAATACGGTGGCCGATGATTTGGGGGGGATTTTTAAGATTTATGCCGATAATGCCCATTTGAGCAAATGGGCCGGGGGCATTGGCACCGATTGGTCCCGGGTGCGTGCCACGGGCTCTAAAATCAAAGGCACCAATGGGTCGTCTCAGGGTATTATTCCCTTCATTAAAATTTTTAATGACGTGGCCCTGGCCGTGAATCAGGGGGGCAAACGCAAAGGGGCCATGTGTGCGTATTTGGAATTATGGCACATGGATGTGGAGCAGTTTATTGAGCTGAAAAAAAACACGGGGGACGAGCGTCGTCGGGCCCATGACATTAACACGGCGGCATGGATTCCTGATTTGTTTATGAAGCGGGTGCAGGCAGATGGGGATTGGACGTTGTTTTGCCCGGCTGATGTCCCTGATTTGCATGATTTGTATGGTCAAGCGTTCGAGCGTCGGTACCAGGCGTATGAGGCGGACCCCTCGATTCGATCGAAGGTGATAAAGGCCAGTGAGTTGTGGCGCAAGATGTTGACCATGTTGTATGAAACGGGTCACCCGTGGATTACCTTTAAAGATGCAGCGAATGTACGAAACCCCCAATCCCATGTGGGGGTGATTCACTCCTCTAACTTGTGTACCGAAATTACCTTAAACACCTCCGATGCTGAGACGGCGGTCTGTAATTTGGCCAGTCTCAATTTGGCCAATATGATTACCGAGGGGCAATTGGATGCGGACAAAATGCAACGCACGATTCGCTTGGGGATTCGCATGTTAGACAATGTCATTGACAACAACTTTTACCCCACGGTTGAGGCCAAGGCCGCCAACATGAAGCACCGGGCGGTGGGCTTGGGGATGATGGGCTATCAAGATGCGTTGTACCAATTAAATATTGCGTTTGATTCGGAGGCGGCCTTGGTCTTTGCAGATACCGCCATGGAAATGGTGGCGTATTATGCCATTGAAGCCAGCAGCGAATTGGCGGTTGAGCGCGGGTCGTATGAGACGTTTGCTGGTTCCAAATGGTCACAAGGGATTTTTCCGTTTGACACCTTGGATTTGTTGGCCTCTGAGCGTGGGGTTCCGGTTGACGTGGACCGACAGAGCTGCTTGGATTGGGATGCCCTCAAACGCCGGGTGATTTCACAAGGCATGCGCAATTCCAACACCATGGCGATTGCCCCTACCGCTACCATTGCCAACATTGCGGGTGTTTATCCGTGTACGGAGCCGGCGTATAAAAACATTTACATGAAAGAAAACCTGTCGGGTAATTTTATTGTGATCAATCGGTACTTAATGGATGATTTATCGGCCTTGGGATTGTGGAACGCTGGGATGCTTGAAAAAATCAAGCTACACAATGGGTCGGTGCGTGATATTTTGGAGATCCCGCAATCCATTCGTGACAAGTACAAAGAGACGTTTGAAATTGCCTCTCATTGGATTATTGATGCGGCAGCTCGACGAAGCAAGTGGATTGACCAATCGGCGTCGACCAATGTGTTTATGTCCACGACCAGTGGACGGGCCTTGTCAGACAATTACATGCGGGCGTGGTCCATGGGATTAAAGACCACGTATTATTTGCGCACCTTGGGTGCCTCACAGGTGACCAAGGCCACAGCGGGTGTTGACATGGCGGTGGCCCCGACCACTTCTGAATCAGTGGGTACGGTAAGCCCTGTTCGTGTGGTACCATCAGGAACCCCGGTGGCGGTGGTGCATGATGTGGACTGCGAAGCGTGTCAATAAAGGAGTAAACAGATGGCGTTAAATGACTTGTTTCAAGGTGATTTTCAGTCGAATGAAATGAAAAATGCAGAGATTATTAACCAGCGGAAGGTGATTAATGGGTATGATGATGGGCTGATGCAGATTAGTCCCTTGAAGCATCCTTGGGCTTATCAAATGTTTGAAACGATGATTCGTAATACCTGGGTCCCCCAAGAAGTACCCATGCAACTGGATGTCAACCAATGGAATGCGGACAATGTGTTAACCGAAAAAGAGCGACGGGTTTATGAGCGGAGCTTGGCCTTTGTATCCAATTTGGATGGGTTACAGACCAATAATTTGGCGTGTAATATTATTCGGCACATTACCAGTCCGGAGACCATTTTGGCCATTACCCGCCAAACCTTTGAAGAGGCGCTTCACGTGGTGAGTTATGCCACCTTGGTGGAGGCGTTGGCGTTGGACCCGGAGACCATTTATGGGATGTATCGTACGGACAAAGATTTGTATGATAAAAACCGGGTGGTATTACGGGCGGTCAGTAAAATTGCACACCCTGATTTTAAGACGGGCACCTTTGAATCGGACCAAATGTTTTTAGAGGCATGTGTGGGCAATATTATTATTGAGGGCATTTATTTTTATAGTGCGTTTTTAATTTTTTATGTGTTGCGACGCAACAACAAAATGCCGGGCAGTGCGGAGATGATTCAATTTATCAACCGTGATGAAGACATGCATTTGAAGTTGTTTATTCATATCACCAACACGATCAAAGAAGAACAACCCGAATTATGGACGCCCGCTTTTCAGAATCAAATTCGCCAGAATATTGTGGATGCGGTAGACATGGAGTATCGATGGGGTGAAAACTGTATTCAAGAGGGTATTTTGGGTTTGACCCCCGAGCATTTAAAGACTTATTTGCAATTTGTTGGGGATATGCGGTTACAGGCCATTGGGTTGCCCAAGCAATGGAACAGTCAAAACCCCTTCCCCTGGATTGATGAATTAACCCAAGGCAACATGATTGAGGTTAATTTCTTTGAAGGCCGTGTCAAAGAGTATCAAACGGGTACCTTAGAGTGGTAGGGGGTTAAAAGGGGGGGATTCACCGAAGGGGGTAATGGGTCTAGGGGGGGTATGCTTCACTACTTTTGTTCGGGGATATGCTCATGGGGGACCCTTCCTTAATTTTCTTGGTGAGCCGCTTGTAGTGCCCGTTTTTTGATTGGGTTGTGGTGTGCACTGTTATATTGGATGACATGGGGGCGTTGGCTATCTTGCCACGTTGTGTTGCCATTCATATGCCATGGTTTGTGACGGGGGGAGGTAAAACCTCGTGGTGGCATGTGTGATGTTCCTTATCAAATGACACGGCAATGGGTATGATACCGGCATGATGATCACTCATTATCCCATGCCCACGTTTGAGCATCCCCTTTTGCGCGAGGACCTGACCATTTATTGGCAAGCCTTGTCTGATTCTCAACGGGCGTTGATGATTCGCCACATTGACAAAGCCCGTCAGCACGGGGTGTCAGAGTGGGGGGTACGGGATATGGCCGTGGCATTGGCCCGTTATTTAAAGGGGGATCGAGGCCTGATTGACTTGTTAGACACTCAGCCTATTTCGTTGTCGGCGTGTCGTGATTTAGCCGGATTAGACCCCCGCTATCATCGGATTGGCGAATGGGCCTTATCCCAATTGGTATGCATCAAACTGAATGGGGGATTGGGGACCACGATGGGGTGTCGGGGACCCAAATCATTGGTACCCATGGATGGGACGCGACGGTTTATTGACATGGTAATGGCCCAATTGCAGGCGTGGCGTTTGGCCACCGGTGCCCCCTTGCCCATGGTGTTGCTCAATAGTTTTTATACCATGCGGGATACGATGGCGGCGGTGACCTTGCCCCACGTGGTGTCGTTGATGCAACATCAGGTGCCCCGGTTGCGGGCCGATTCAGGCGAACCGTTTGAGTACCCTGCCGATCCGTCAGCGGAGTGGAATCCGCCGGGTCACGGTGATTTATTTCACTCCTTGTATGCGTCGGGCCAATTGGATCGTTGGGTGAGGGATGGGTTTCAGTATGCATTTGTCTCCAACATTGACAATGTGGCGGCGACCATTGACCCGGCATTATTGGGGTATATGATCGACTCCCAATGGGACATGATGATGGAAGTGACCCCCAAATGTCCCCAAGATCGCAAAGGGGGCAGTGTGGCCATGATCAATGGTCGCCTTTCGTTGTTGGAGCGATCGCAAGTACCCCCAGCTCAATGGCACCTCTTGGATCGCCATGACGCCTACCCGTGGTTTAATACCAATTCCATATGGGTTGATTTGAGGGCACTGGCCACCTATATCCGGCAAGCGCCACTGACCTTGCCGTTGTTGGTGAACCCCAAAACGGTGCATGGTCAGGCGGTGGTTCAGCTTGAAACGGCCATGGGGTCTGCCATTGCCACATTGAATCGTACCGGATTGGTATCGGTGGGTCGTCATCGGTTTTTGCCGGTGAAAACAACCGCGGATTTGGTGGTGTTGCGATCCAACTGTGTGACCAAACAAGCCGATGGCACGGTGTCTTGGCAGGACTTGCCGGTGGTGTCCTTGTCATCGGATTACAATCAAATGGATGCCTTGTCCACGTTCATGCCGTGCTTGCCTGATTTGTCAGCGGCCCAATCGTTGCAGGTGAATGGGCCGGTGTCTTTTCATCACCCTTGGGCGGTGCAGGGGTCGGTGACGATTCATAACCCTTCTTCTGACGTGGTGCCATTTGAAGGGGGCATGCTGACCAGTGGCACCTATACCCATACCCCCGATGGATGGGTCCATCAACCCTGACCGTTTGGCCCATACTGCACATGGGCAAGCTTAAGCACAACCTACTAACATAGTGTCTTTCATAGTGTCTGGGATAGTGTTGTCTGGGACCGTTATTGGGGTGGTTCCGTTCGTGACACCCGTCATTTTGCTTGGCTCATTTGGGACTGGGATCAACAAGGATTGAAATCGAGGGTTTAAACGCCATTGATCGTTCATGTCTTCAAACAATGGGGTTAACCCGTGAGTGGCGGGTTTTATCACCTCACGATAGTCTAGTCGTAGACGGGTGCTTTGAAGCAAGCAAATGACGGATAGGCTCAAAAAGCCCACCATCAGGGCCCCTGCGATGCCCCATCCCACTGGGTTACTGGCCAATGCGGCAAATCCGACGATACCGACACTTAATAATGTGAGTTGACTGATATTGGCTCCCATGAGTGCCGTTCTAAACGCAATGCCCCACCATTGTCCCTCACGCTCTTTTTGTTGGGCACGGAATAGAATGGTGAGATACGTTCTTAACGCCTCAACACGCCCTGCTTTTGGGTCGGTGACGGTTCTTCCTGATGCCTGGATCAATGCGTTGCGATATTGATTTTGTGTCTCTATCGGTACCTGGTGGTATTCCGTTGGGTTATCATCATGCGTTATCTTAAAATACTCTTTTTCCAATGCTGTTATACGATCCTCAGATAGGTCAGGTTTATTCAATTCATTGAGTATACCGTTAAGTTTTGTTTCTTCTTTAGGAATTTTGACCACAATGTCTTCCCGGTATTTAACCAACGAAAAGGCCGATGATAACAACGAGAGACCCGCGGCAATTCCCCCCACGATGGTCATGGACAAGGTCAGCGAGAGCACCGGTTCCACATTGCTGATCATACTCAAACCCGAATAAACCAATCGGGTGACATCGGTGACACCTTGCACGAGGGCCCTTCCTTTTGTGATGGTGGCTTCCTTATTTGAATCCATGGCTTGATAGCCCCCTTGGTTATATTGGGCCTGATCTGATCGCATGCCCACCAGCCGACCCAATCCGTCGACTATTGCGGCTAAGGGTGGACTCATAAATGTCACCAGGGCGGCCCCGCCGGTCAGTACACCTTTCCAGGCTTGATTCTTAAAAAAGTCATGCCATGCGGTTTCGGTGTGAGTGGCATGAGAGGGTTTAGCTGGTGTCGGCTTAGGTATGACGGATGAAGATTTTTCCGAACCCTTAGTGCCAGGAACCACCGACCTAGGAATCACCGGTGTATCGGATATTAAAGGATAGATGGTTGGAACCTGCTCAGGGTTGATCGGCTGAGGGATCGGCCAGGGGTATAAAGGACCTGCGTGTGGAACACCACCGGTTGAATCTGCGGCAGGCTTGATTTTTTGCGGAAGAATCAATGGTTGTTGAAGAGAAGTAAAAAAAGGAGAAAGAGGAGAAGTTACTTGCATGGGTTAAACCCCGTTCAATGATCATGTGTGAGTAGGCAATCAGAATACGACTGTGACCAATGGCTTGGTCAACAACACCCTTTGATCCACATCATGATACAGGGCCATTTGGCAATCATGCTATTAGTATACTTACTCTATCGATTAAGTCAACATTTTGTTTTTTGATGGGTGAGTCATGGGTTAAAGCGAGCGGGTAGGGGGGGCGATTGGATGATGGGCCTTGTGTCAGATGGTCGTGATGGGGAGTGGGTCGGTTTCCCTGCCTATTTGAACGTTCTTTTATAAAGGGTCTTGTGGTGTGGGGTTGTGATGGGGGGGGAGGATTGGATACCCAGGGCGTGGTGACCCGGTGCCTCCCAATCGGGTGTGATGGGCTGTATTCGTCCACCCGTTGGCGGACCAACGGTCGGGGTTCTTGCCCCCATGGGGTTGGCATGGTGCTCAATGGGTGGGTGCCATCAACGGATAATCCCAACCGGCGTCTTTCTTGTGTGGTGACGCCGACTCGCTTACTTGGCTGCCCCGGGTTTCTACTGGCATCATGCGATGATGATCGGCGTCTGGCCGTTTGTCTGCATCTGCCACTCGGCCATCACCACCATCCCGTTGGTGGCATTTCTTACCCATTTTTTGATTCTTTGTTTACTTGTTTGGGCACTTTGTTTCATGCCGTCTCCTGTTTGCCCTTTCCCATTGCCCCTCCCTATCATTCTGTCTCACGTGCGGGTATACGCCTTGCACCATTGCCATGATGTCATCGCATGCCGGGCGTTGATGTTGCTGGGGCCCTTTCGGGTGATCAATGGGGGTTATCCTCTTTTTCCTTCACCCGGACGTAGGGGGGGATCGTGCTGGCTTGAGTCTCCCCCCTTTATCGACGGGTCGTTGACAGGGACTTTCGCACCATGATGCCCCGTGTTGGCACGTACCTCACCCGTCATTTGTTTCTACCACCTCAGGTCCCCGTCATTCGGGTGAGATCTTTTGTGCTTGTCTTGCAACGGTCACGTTAACGCCCCATTCCCCGATTCTATCGTGTGGGTGGGGTCATTACCTGCTTGGTTTTGATGGAGGGAGTTGCTAGGGTATCAATGCCATGCCGTTTTGGGATGGGGTGTAGCGGGTTGATATGGATCGTACAGTCAAAATAGTGGGCCGTTACCCACTCGTATGGTGTCGGACAATTTGTGTCTGTGATGCCCCCTCTTGCATGTGGCATCAGATGGAACATCATGTGCTTCGTTTGATTTTTTGTGGCACCGGCCCTTTTTTTGCAGGCCTCAATGGGTGGAAACCAATGGATGGAGTGATGGTCATTGCTTGGAAAAACGTCATCAAACGGGGTGATATAGGCGGTAGACTCGCGCGACCTATCATCATACTTTTCTTATTCCATGGTGTCATGGTCTGATGCCCTGGTCACGTTACACCATGACCAGGGTGGCCATGCCACTCTCACGGGGTGTCTATCCCCCGTTTGGGGTGCTCTGCCATACCGCATCGGATTGAATGGGTTGGTGGCCATCGATTGATGCCGAGAGGCACGGACTGGGTGATGAAGGGGGGGGGCGCTATACCCTGATGATGGCGTATGCCGCATCCAATATCCCATCGGTTTTTAAACGGGCAGGGTTGATGGGGTGTTTTTCTTTGACTAGGTCGTTGTGATGGGCTCAGCCTATGACAATCGACTGACGGTGCCAGTGTGGGCTGGGTGTGGTGGGGTTGACGGGGCCTTGTGTTATGGGCTGATTGATCGGTTTGGGGGATGCCCATGATGCGATCGAATGGGCTGAATGGGCTGTGGTGTATCGGGTATCAGGTGTTCTCACCGATTGGGGAAACGCTTGGGCCCCAATCGGTGATGGTCCATTGGGCGTTAGCGTTTGACCAGGGTATCGAATATGGCCCCATCGTCAAAATGAAGCCGTTGAATGGTATCCCAATCGGGGTATAAATCCGTTGCGTTGATTAAGCGTAAGGGTTTAAATAACCGACGGTATTCATGAGATACCGTTTTGGAGGTGGGACGAAAATAGTGTTGGGCCACGATTCGTTGCCCTTGATCAGAGTAGAGATAGCGTAAATAAGCCGACGCCACTTGTAAGGTCCCCTTCTTCTTGGCATTGGCTTGGACCACGGCCACCGAGGGTTCAGCCAAAATACTGACGGATGGGTATACAATCTCATACTCATCGGGGAATTCTTTTCGGGTGATCAATAAGGCTTCATTTTCCCATGCCAACAGCACATCCCCTAATTTGCGATTAACAAACGTGGTGGTCGATCCCCGGGCACCCGAATCCAACACCGGGACATTGGCAAACAAGGCCTTCAAAAAGGCTTGGGCTTTTTTTTCGGACTTGGTTTTACCCAACGCATAGCCCCATGCGGCCAAGTAATTCCAGCGGGCACCGCCACTGGTTTTGGGATTGGGGGTAATGACACCGATACCCGGTTTGGTTAAATCGCCCCAATCTCGAATCTGTTTGGGGTTGCCCTTTCGGACCAAAAACACAATGGTGGAGGTGTAGGGTGCCGAGCGATTGGGATAGGCTTTTTGCCACTCACGCGGTAATAACCCGGCTTTGGCAATGGCATCAATATCAAAAGGTACGGCCAATGTCACCACATCGGCGTCTAATCCATCAATGACGGATCGGGCCTGTTTGCCTGACCCCCCGTGGCTTTGTTCGATGGTGATGTCCCCTTTGAATTGTTTTTTAAACGCTTCATTAAAGGCCACGTACAATTCCCGGGTGGGGTCATACGATACGTTTAAAATGGTGGTGGCAGATACCCAACTGCTTAATAATCCGACGACTAACAAACTGGCCGCACTGGCTTTATACATCTTAGACTCCTTTACTTTTTTAGGCCTTAATACTTAACCTGTAACCGCAAGTCAATAAACGTGATGTCTTTTTTGATGTTGGCGTATGAATTGCTTTGTACCGTTTCGGCGGTTAAAAGCCATTTGACCGATTCATTCCATACCCAATTGACCCCCAGCGATGCCGATTGATACGTTTGAGATGACCGTGATAAAACCAACCCCCGAGAGGCGGCTGATTCGTCAAATGTGGCTGATTGCCAACGGGCCGTCAATTGCCACGCCCCCCATTGGTCCGCTTCGGGAACAAAGGGCACCAATGGGTTGACCGTGCCATAAGACGCTGATTCGCCGGTGAGATAATACTGTAGTGACACTTGGGTGCCGATATGTCGCAGCCCACTGGTCACCCCACCGACCCGTAAGGTTTGATCGGATATGACACTTTCTCCCATGATGCCCCATGGGCCGGCCATCCAATAAAATTGAGGGGCCAAGCGAGAAAATGTCCCATCGGGGGTGGCCCCGGTGGCGTATTCCAAAATGTTGGGACGATACCTGGGTTGGATTCTGCCCATGGTGCCACCTGTTCGTTGCTCAGTGGAGGCCCCCAACCCAAATTGAATCGAGGGTGTGCCCAGTGGTCGTACCATGACCCGCCCTACGGCGGCACGATTGGCGTCTGAATCGGTGTCCAATTGCCCGGCATCTTGCGGGCCATCCATCACGGCCAACTGAACCGATCCCCAGTCAAACTGTCCACTTAGCTGAACCCCATTGTCCCGATTGGGTACCAGTAGGGTGGTAATACCAAACTCAGTTTGGACCAAATTGGTAGGTGTTTGCAACAATTCAAGCCCCAATGGAAACTTGAATTTACCGGCCCTTAACGACCATTGTTTCCCCAATGCCAAATCCACATGCCCATCTAATAATCGCACCGTGCCTTCTGCATATTCAAGATTAATGCGGTAGGTGGTGCTGGGATTGACCCGTCCATTAAACTCCGTTCGGATACGGCGTAGGTTATAGGCCGCATTGTTTTCGAATCCATCACTATCCACCAACGAAGTATCAAAATGCAAAAACCCGCTGATGACCGGTGGGGTAAATCCCGTGGGGGCAGGGGTTCGATTGGGGGATGGGGTGGCCAACGATTGGGCGATCACGGGGGTCCCACAGACACTCATCACCCCCAGTAATAGTCTTAATAGATGCTTGTTCATTGCGACACACTCCTTCGTTGTTTTGTGATAAGTCGATCTGATGAGACGGACGCCTCATGTCATGACTATAAACTACTTAATCTATATAGTAAATAGATTATTAACACTCAAAACGGACGATGGTCCCAATGGGGGATCACGGGGTTGAATCAGGGGGGTGACCCGATCTGATGGTGTGGGCTTAGCCCCTGCAGCATCACCCGGTAGGAGATGGGCGTTACGTCACGTGAGCAAAGGCGATCATACAAAAAAAAGGCGGGGCGAGATGGCACCATGTGATGAAGTCTTGAGTGTCAGACCTTAGGCAACCCTACGCACGAGATGACCACGGCACGTCTGGACCCTGTCAAGGGAATGGGCGAGGGTTGTTTAAAACGGTGATAAGGGCTTGGCAGAAAACCGTTGGTCTACCCCCCGTGACCGATGGGTTGGGTGACGCAACGATGCTCAGTGGGGTCATGGCGATGTATGGGTGATTTTGGATTGGAAGGCGGTCTTGGTGTAGGATGGGACCTCAGGCCGTGATGTGCCATCAAGGGGCATGGACCACCCACAACCACACCGTGTCGATGAGGTAAGCATCTTGTGGAGTCGGTGTATCTTGGTTGAATCCTTGCCTAGACAGAGTGGGCTGTGAATACGCAAATGGTACCTTCATAAAGGCCCGACGGTGGGATTGGGTTTCAGTTTAGATTGTCAGCCAAAAGAATAGGGGGGCTCAAAAGGTAGCACGGCCAAACGGCACGGTCTGTTCTGCCGGTTCATTTAAGCGACCTCTTTTATCACGACTCAGCGATGGGATTGTGTCATGGGTCTTTTTTGAGGGGCCCCTTGTGAACCACTCAGGTGGCCTCATTTTTTCGGTAACCCTAACGCCTGGTTGGAGTCATTGTTTTTGTATGGGATCGATGGATTCGGTGCTCAGTGATGTTGCGTCATTTCTTGATTACTGTTATGTTCACTGTTGATTCTTCACGCACTTGATCGGATAAGCCTCAATGATTCCCTCCATCCCTGTTTCTTCCTCCTCACCTGTTCCCACACCATCTTCTCCCATTTCTTCTTCCTCATTGGTTCCCACACCCTCTTTAGCTACTGCCGCTGCTGTTTCTTTCACTGTCCCCAACGCATTGGGGTCCTTGCATCCTGGTGTCGTATTGAGTCGATCATCCATTCAACGTATGTTGGCACAAGGTCAACGTGACTTTACCGGTGTGTCATTTAACGGCTTAGACTTGAGTCACGTAGTGTTGAGTGATTGCAACTTAACCAACGCCACGTTCATTGGTTGCACCTTACACGGTGTGACATTTCG
>Ga0192647_100973_pt1 | contig 19312 bp, 32 predicted proteins | sample LauGreFa1BDMLBSN_2_FD_133046 | JGI IMG/M metagenome (GOLD analysis project Ga0192647, IMG submission 133046) | Freshwater lake microbial communities from Lake Michigan, USA - Fa13.BD.MLB.SN - reassembly | ecosystem: Environmental > Aquatic > Freshwater > Lake | place: Lake Michigan, USA...
AAATGGAATCCATAAATTACCAACGGGTGCATGCTTTTGTATTTTTCCATTAGCAGTGCCATTATATGCTGAACCCCCTCCTAATACTAAATTAGATGTATTGGATTGCTGCATACAATTATTTGTAAAATAATAAAAACAGCTCTCATACCATTTTTGTAATGCAGCTGCCAAATCCATATGATGTTGTTCTATTTTAGATTCAGGCTCACGTGGTTCGATTCCAATAAGATTTACCAACTTATATGTGTACATATCGGTATTTGAGTATTTCCAAGTAAAATACTTTTGTTCAATCTCTATACTACCACGAACATCAAATTTTGAAATTTTATCAAATACGTGTTTGTATTTCATCGGGTCACCATATGGTGCCAATCCCATAACCTTATATTCCCCATTATTTGGTTTGAATCCTAAGTATGCAGTTATAGTTGAATAAACTAACCCCAATGAGTTTGGAAATTTTAGGGATGATATTTCTTCAAATGTATTATTCTTACATCTTACTGCCAATGCAGTTTCCCATTCACCAACACCATCAACCGAAATACCTACACAATCATCGAATGGAGATGTGTAATATGAAAAAGCTAAGTGAGAATGATGATGTTTTACATATTCTACTTTGCCTGTAAAGTTTAATTTTTTAGCTAGATACACACTTAAATTACCTTCGGTTTCTTCAAATTCTTTTTTGAATTGTTTCCAAATCTTACGATTTTTCCACCAATGTTTACCTACAGTGTTTTTTACTCTATCATATTTTAAGTTGGGTTCTTCATACCAACAAATAGTATCTATATCAGATATTGTTTTATTTGAATATTGTAAAACCCATTTAATCGCTTGTTTTGGAAATGAATTATCGTGCTTTATGCCAGATAGTTTTTCTTCTTCGATAGCTGCTATTACCTTACCATTTTCAAATAAACAAACGGCTGAATCGTGGTAAAATGCGGAAATACCTAATGAAACCATAATATTAAATTTTTATATCACCTTCTCTATCAAATTCATTATAAAGTGCCATTTGCTTTTCTTTCATTTTGTTGACAACCTTTGTTATATAATGAGTAGGATAGCCTGTCATTTCTCTAATAAGTAGATAAAGTGATTTTTTATTGAAACTTTCTATATAATTAGCTCTTCTAAATAATTCTAAAACAGCATCTGCAATCTGAATATCTCTTTTCTTTTGAAAGAAGTTTTCTAAGTGTACATCCCAATATTCCAACATTCTATTATTGAATGTCCTATGTTCATCGTTACGAACTTCTTCTGCCCAATTATTTTCAGTATCCCAATTTTCTGGCAAAGATGACATTACATCGGTATCTTTGTATCTTTTGTAGTTTGAATTATTATTTAAGATAAGATAGTTTCTTGCAACAATAGTAAAATAAGAGAAAGCTTTCCCCTTACCCTCTTGGTACATATGAATTTTTTCAATCATAAATGCAACAACCTCTGCCATTACATCTTGCGGGTCATCATCGAAGTATGTAAACTTCCATTTATTGTAAACAATTTCAGCAAGTTTTTCAAATGAATGCTGAATTCTATCTTTGTATAGTTTATTTTTTATACGCTGGTCATCGCTTTTATTGTATTCGATGATAGCATCTTCTGTATCTTTTGTGAAATATACTCTGGGTACTCTTTTTCTAGGCATTTTTTTAGAATTGTTTGAATTGGGTGATGATATCCTTTATTTGTGTAAACAAAGAACCTACTTCATCATCCTTCTCAAACATTTGCTTAGAATCTATTCTTTGCAAAGTCTCCAGTAATGCTTGGTTGTTTAACTCTTGCTGGTCTATAAAATCTTCATACTTTTCCACTTTAGATAATAGATTATAAATCGCATATACTAAAGATATTAACATAAAGACTAATATTAAAATTACATATTCCATATTATACTACTTCATATCCTTTTAAAAAATAATCGTTTGCTTTCTTATATTTAACTTCAACTAAATCGCCATTTGGTGCTTTCATAACGATTTTATCATTTCTACCATAAGATTGTTTTTTTACTAAAGTGGTTGTATATACTCTATCTTTAATAGTAATACCATCTAAATGGTCGATTTCGTGCTGAACTATAACTGTTTTCATTGTGTCTTCGGATACCTGTCCTTCTAATTTTCTATCTTCTTCTGGATTGATTTCGAATCTTAATTCACCTAAATTATCGGTTTGTACAACTATATATGTTGAACGAATTGTTCTAACGGGCTTACGAATAGTGTCCGGAATTGATAAACATCCTTCATAAAAAATGAATCCCTCATTAGAACGTTCTGTAATAACAGGGTTTAAAAGAAATAATTCAACATCGTTAAATTTAATAACACATGCTCTTTTGTTTACGCCAATTTGGTTTGCAGATAATCCTATACCACCCATTCCTTTAAGTGCTGCAAAAAGAGTATCTCTTAATACATCTACTTCTAATTGATTTAGTTCTGATTTGGGTACTGGGTTTTTTAAGTACTTTATAAAATCGGAATTGGTCATTCCGTTTTGTTTTTTATCTGTAATTAATTTCATATATTTTAATTTTTTATTATTACAATTGCCAATGTTATAATCAATCCAATGATTGCGTAAAAACTAGCATCTTCTGAGAATTTAATTTGGTCTTTTCTTTTTCCTTGATTTTCCATAATTATTTATCTTTTTTTAATCCGAATTTACTCCAACTATACCACATTCTTTCGTGTAGAAAGTATATAAATGGTTTGAATAAAAGTTCTCCTAATCCTACCATTCCTGCCCATTTTATGGGCAATCCAGCGGCAACAGTTAATCCAATTGTTGTTAGTGTTCCAAATATTCTATAAGTTATAGCTTTAGCTATGTGTCGTTTTACCAGTGGCATCTATTTCTCCTTTTCTAATTTTAGTTCCGCTTATTTCAGCAATTTCGTTTGGTGGTTCGTGATATATTACTTCATATCCAACTCCTCTACCATAGTTTACCGATTCAATATCGGGAATAATTGATACAAATAATTTATCCCAATTTTGTTGAAAGAATGGTTCATTTTGTAACATTGTTAAAACTTCTTGTGCTGATTTAGGATTGTTCTCATCTTTCTGAACATCTCTAATTGCAACCCAAACATTCTTTCCTTTATCCATTTGTTGGCGGATTAACCATTCATGTCCATTATGCCAATTCTGCCATCTTCCTATGAACAATGCGTACTTTTTCATTTACTTCGTTTTTTAAATAAGGTAATATAGCTAACTCCTTTGCTTTTGCTTCAACCATAATGTCCAAATCCAAGCCGTATGTATTGGGGAGGGCATTAATATAATCGGAGTGTGCTTGTGGTTTTTCTTTATTATTGTTTTCATGCAATGCTTTACTTTCTGAATAGTGAACCTCTTGCTTAATGTTTTTAGGCCAAGTAGTTGCTGCAAGTTTAAGTGCTTGTTCTTCGGATAAATCGCCTGTACAAAATTGGTGATGATGATAATCGAATACAATTGGAATACCAATCTTTTCGTGAACATACATCAAATCCTTAACACTATACATAGAAGCCTTATCATCATTCTCAATTGTAAGCCTACTTTGAACTGATTTAGAGAGTCTTTTGAAGTTTTTGATAAATCTATCCAATGCGGATTTTTTATCTCCGTAAACACCATTACAATGAATATTAATATTGTTGTATGGAGTTTTGGATAACCCCATCATATCAAAAACCTTACCATGTAATTCCAAATCAGCGATAGTTTTAAGTACTACCGATTCATTGGGTGAAACTAATACGTTGAATGGACCTGGATGTGAGTTAATACGCATATTCCAAAACTTAGCGAAATCACCTGCTTTTTTTAACTCAAATTTAATTTGTTTGTAATCTTTAAGTTGCGTTAAATCAATACTATCACCCCAAGGGATAATGCCCGATGATAATCGGAATAAACTAATACCATTTAATCTATTCCATTCTAAAATTTTGATAATATCACTTGCATTAGCCAATGCCAGTTCCGATACATAGTCTAAACCTTTACTTTGTAGGGTTTTTTTAACCATTGTACGATTTGTGGTAATTTTTTTACCTACAGTCATATTAATACAAGCGTAACCTAAATTCATAATTATATTATTAGAGTTTATACTCAAATATAATAAAAAATTATTAAAAAACCAAATAAATTAGTAGTTTTTTGTGTTTTGCTCTTCATTTATGAGTTTCATTAACTCTCTTTGTGTACCGCCTTTGGTTTTCATCCAATATTGTACGGCTTTAGGATTGTTTATCCATAAACTACGTTTTGACCAAGGATAATCGGGATGCATGTATTCTTCCCATTGTAAATTGGGCATTTCCTCTTCTTTTTGTATGATATTTCCATCATTAACCTCATTTTTTACCTCTAATGTATGATTTTTTCCACTATCTTCGGTATTTTGTGAAATATTTTCTACTATATCTTCTTTAGTATCACCATATACCTCATATAAACCTAATTTTTGGTCATTTTCCATCATTTCGACCAAAATCTCTTTTTGTTTACGTTTTTTATCTGAAACTAAACCGTTAAATGCGATAATTAGAGCGACCGCAAGTGGGTCAAACACAATTACAATCAAAAATATGAAGAATTTTACAACATTTTTCAATTCCATACCAAATGCATCAGCTACGAATCGGAATCCACCAACCTCTTTTTCTAAATCTAAGTTATTTAACTTAATTTCATTGATTTTTTCAGTATTTTTTGCATTTTCTTCCTGCAATTTACCGATTTTATCGTTTAATTTACTAATTTCCCTATCTCTGTTATCTACGGAACGAAGAAGTCTACTATTCACCTTACCACCATCCAATATTTTACCTTGATTGGTGTTAGACTCGGTAATTTGAGTAGATAGTTGGGTAATTTGGGTTGTATTTTGGTCAATTTTTGTTTGATAAACTGCAATTTCTCTATCAACTACTTGTAATTTTAGTGATTGAGCCTGAAATGCGTTAGAAAGGTATCCAAAAATACCGGCAGAAGTGATTAACATCAGTACTGCTACTGAAATAGTTAGATACCATTTATTAAATCCACCAATTTCTTCCCATTTTTGTTTAAGGTATGTAGCTGCAACTAATTTAGCTAACTCCAACGATGATGCCATTATCATTACAGGCATTGAAGCACCTGCAAATAGTACTCCTAAACCCGTTACGGAGAAGTATGCCGCACATCCCGCAATAATTAGTGCGGAAAAACCCACTAAAAATTTAAGCCAGTTCATTATCTTTCTATACTAATAATTTCTGAAATACGTTCAGTAACTTCTTTTGTATCTTTAATAACTTGATTAACTTCCATTTGAGATAGTCGCATAGAACCATTAGAAACATTTTCAATAATTCTAAGTTTAGCGTTTAAAACGTCTAATAAATTTATTACTTTTTCTTTGTAAACCATAATAATAAGTATTTTTAAATAAAAAAAGGTGGTAAGCAAACCCTACCACCTTCTAAATATACACAAAAAAATCAAATTAACCAACTTTTATAGAAACTTTTTTTGGTTTAGATTCTTCTCGTTTATCTATAACCAATGTAAGAATACCATTCTTAAATTCTGCTTTGGCGCTTCTACCATCCAAATCTTTGCCTAAAGTAATTCTCTCATCAATGTTAGCTACTAACTCATCAAATGGAGTTTTATCTTCTTTAGTTTCTTTCTTTGCTTTGATTTCAATTTTATCTTCATAACAATTGATTTCAATGTTTTTAGGGTCATGTCCTAATACTGATAAAGCTATATGAGCTTTTTCATCTTTTACATCAACCGCAAATTTAGAAGGAACGAATGTTCTCGAATGTGTTTCCCAAAGTGGTTTACTATCAGCCACTAATAATTTTTCAACGAATTTGTCAAAATCTGAATAAAACATAATTTATAATTTTTAAGTTAAACAATACACATTAATGTTCAACTTTTATACCAACCCACTTTTTGTAACAAAATACTGACAAAATAACATTATCTTTGTTACAAATCGGAAAATTAGTCAGATTATATTTCGTTACTTTGTGATTCTATTACTGTGGAGATGTGGTCTGCCCAATGCATTATATAAGGAATCTTATATTTCATTCTCTTACTGATATCAAATACTTTTAAATATTTCATATTATCTTCATCGTATAATCCATCAGTCAATTTCATACCAAAATACTCTGCTTCAGAAAAAGTAATACCATATTGTTGTAGTACAAATATAGTTCTATCGGTATGTGTCATATGATGTAATTCTGGGTTGGCGCTATACACTTTACCCTGATTTTTAATATGCCATTCTGAAGGATTTGGGATGTAGTATGGTTTATTTTTTAAACCCAATTTACCTAAATCGTGATGTAATGCAACAAATATTAATTCTTCATCGGTAAAGTCAACTTTACCACCTAACTGAATAAATAACTCTTTAACTTTGAGTGCATTTTTACAAACGTTAAAAATGTGGTCAATATATCCACCTGTATAACAATTATGATAACCTGCATTTCCACTAGCTGGAGCAATTGCAAGATTTGGCCCTAACTCTTCTTCTGAATACATAAAAAGAAGTTTCTCTAACCTATCTCCTGTAAAATACTTTTTGATAACGGCAATAAACTTCTCGTAATTGTCTTTCAGTTCTTTTTCTGTCTTTTGTTTCATACTTTTATTTTTTAAGTTTTATTTTAATCTTTTAGTGCTTCTGTGCTGTCTGCTTTAGAGTAATAATAAAAAGATACCACAAATATACAAAAATTTTTTCAAATTTCCAAATTAATACAAATCTTTTTTTGTTAAAATTTTGTAAAGTATCTCAACTTCCTCTTCTGTTGTTAATTCAGGCAGGTCTTCATCAAATAAACGCATTGTATATAAGGTGATTCCCTCTTCCGATTCGAATTCTGTTGATTCCGATGACCACAATGATGGTATAGATTCTAAATTATTTTCTAATTCTTGCTGCGATACATCAATAAGTGGTATAATGTAATAATGGTAGCTATCTTCTAAATTCTCATCCTTAACCTCTAATTTAATACATGGATTCCACTTAGTAAAACTAACATCTGTTATCGGAGTTTCTGGTACAATTATCATATCTACAAATATATGAAAAAAATGTGAAAAAATCAAATACTTATAGTATTTTTTTATCTATCATAGAATTTAAAAAATGTGCAAAGTTTAAATGGCCATTAAAAGAAAAATGCGTATCTTTTATTAAACCATTTGTATGCTTATATATTGTTTCAAACGATGCGTATAATTCATCATCATCTTCTAAAGACCATATGTAGCAAAACTTTACTTTACTCTCATTTAATAATCTTTTTTTTATAAAATCAAATCTTTTTTTATGTCTATTTTTATAAAAAACATCATCTGAAAAATAGTATTGAAAATTTATTATTGCTTCTATCTTATCCGTATTATCTATACAATTTTTATTCAAAATATTTTTTGCTCCTTCGTATGATGATAATATGTGATGTATATTATTATCTATTGGTACATCTATTCTACCATGCAAAGTCATATTTATTATGACAATATCGTTTTCTTTTATTAAATGAAAATTATCTATTATACTATCTAAAATAAAATCGTTTGAAGCTCCATTCTTACCAAAATTATTAACATTGTAATTTTGTAATTTAGCTAAGTGATTTGGCCAAATATCATCACCTTCTTTTTTATATAAATCATATTGTAATCTAATATCGGAAAAGCAATTTACATTACATCCGTGTCCAAATGTCATAGAATCTCCAAATACCCATAACGTATTTTTCATATTAAATTTTTATTTAGTACAAAATTATTAACCATATTTTTTTCTGCTAAATGACAAATTCCATTAACATTCAAATTTTCAAACTTTGGATTTTCTTTATATAGATAGTTTATATTATTAAAATATACATTTAAATATTGCTGGTTTAAAGTGATGGGTGGTATCTCATTATATTTTTCAATAAAGAAATCATAATTTAAATCTATAATATCTAATACATCGGAATACGTCTTATTGACATTAGTATAATCGTTTGTAGCAATTATACACGTGTTATTTAATTCATTAAACTTTATTGGAGTGTCTGAATATCTTTTGTAAATTTCAGTAAAATTATTTACTTGCAGTTCGGTTAGTGGATGCTTGTATCCTAAATTTAATCTATCACCATTTATTATGGTTTCTAATTTACTAAAATCATTCACTACTAAATCGTTATCCAAATGTATAAATGGAAATGATATTGATGTCAATACTTTTAATTTAGGATATGACCAGAGTGTTGATTTTTTATATTTAGTATCTACATCGAATTTAACCCATTCGTAATTTAATTTCGTATCCTTAAAATAATCTTTATCCGAATATATTATGGGAATGATATTTTGATTATTTAAATTTTCAATAGAATACTTTAAATAAATTTCAGTAATCTCTTTAAGCCTAATAGGTAGATATGTAAACACAACTCTCATTATATTAAAGATTTTTTAACCACGAATTCTGTCTTTAGTCTCCCATCAATTATTAAATCTAACAATGAATTTTCATTTTCAATTTTATACATTAATTTACTATGAACTAAATCCGACCAGTCTTTACATAGTTTATAATTTTCATCAAAATTTTGTAAAAAGATATCTACAAATTGAGCAAATAATTTACCATTGGTTTTACATTTTTTAGATTCGTTATAGAATGGATGTTGTGGAACATCTAACATTTTTTCAATCATTTGTAATGGATACTCGTGTGTTGAAATAAAGGGAATTCCTGCCAATAATAAACTAATTGTTTTTTCGGATAGGTATTGTGATGTAAACTCTTTATCACTCCAAGACCAACTTTCGCATAATATTTGCATTTTAGCTTTAGGTAATACCCTAAAAAATACATCCATATATCCTTGATGATTTGCAATATAGCTTATATCATCGAAATCCTTATCTCCGTAAATTGAATTTGTATTTATGTGAAATATTTTCGGCGAATGTTTTTGATAAGCTGGATTTTGTAAAGCATTTGTACGTTGTAAATATATCCTATCGTTTTTTAATTTACTTAATTCATTTATAATATTAACTCTATTTATTTTATGATTTTTAATACTATACATTAAATCATAATCAAAATTTAATTTATCGTATATTTGTTTGAATTCATAATACCATCTCACATTCCAATTATTATTCCATTGAAATATTGTATTTGTTAATGCATAATAAAAGTTTGGGTATTGGTACTCTATTAGTTCATTTAAAAAGATATTATCAGTAACTATATGATGCTGATTTAATTGAGATATCAACGATTCTATTTCTAGCCATTTTTCATCAAAGTAATCAATATCCTTTGTTTGAAGTATTTTTTCAGTTCTAAAATAGGTTATCACCCATTTTTGACTCTTTGGGCATTCTTTTAATAAATCTATAAATATTTTTAGAATTTGCTGGCTTTCCCTTTCCATATAATCTCTATCGGGTAAAATAGTGCCAATTTTTGGGTCTTTTCTCCCATATGAAAATGCTGAAAAATAATCTAATATGTGAATACCATCTTCTTCAAAGCTAATATCTTGCTTAAAAATAAATTCTAATTTTAGATTATTATATTCACAAAATATACTTCCCTCATTACTATCTTTTATATTAAAAATTCTATTTGTAGTGTTGTGTGCTAATTTATAGAAAATAGATTTATTATAATAATGATGTATGTATATTTTCATTAGTTATATAAGTTTTTTTTCATAGTCATCTAAACTACCCTTTCTCAATCTGTTCATATCATTTGGATTATATATATCCTCATAATATGTAATTGGTATTTTGGTAACATCCGATAAATAATTAATTTCTTCGTTCCAATTAAGTATATCCGATGTACATAAATTTATAATATCTTGTGGTGGTGTTTTGTAAACATATTCATTATTAGAATTATACCCTCTTTTTGAAAAATAAGTTTGATATGAGTGGGATTCTATCAATTCTTTTATATTCCTTCTATTAAGAAGTATAATTTCATCAAACCTACTAATAAGCTCTAAATTATTTTGATGATGGCATATTATTGTTTTAACAACGGAATTATCTTCATTATTATAAATAACCCTATTAGTCCCATCAAATGGTTCAAAAAATGATTTTAGATTTCTTTCATTTGCCAACTTATTCATTAAATATGTTGAACCTGTTCTTGGTAGAGCTATTATTAAAATTCTCATAAAATAGATTTTTCTTTTTTCATAGGTACGAATTTATTCTCTTCCTCTGATAACCAAATGTTTAGGGCATATCTTCTACCAATGGTTACAGGTAAAACTCCGTGAAATATTTCATTTCCTATAAAAGATATACCATCTCCCTTAGAAAGTTCTATAAGCTTCATATTCTTTAAATTTTCAAAATGATAATTGTTATTAACCGTATTGGTTATAGCAAATCTTCCATCTTCATAGCCATCATTTAGAACTATAACAATCGTTAAAGAACTACTAGAATCTTTATGTAGATTTAAATACCTTCCTTCATAATATGCCGTTAAGCTTACATTTATACTTTTTACTTTTAAAGATTCAAAGTCTATCCACAAATTCCAATCTCCCGTTTTATATTTACTTTCTAATATATTATATACTTTTAATTTTAACTCTTCATCATAGATTCTTCTACAATCCCAATTTTCGTTTGGATTATAATTAAAAGGCACCCCTATCTCTAATGCTTTTTTTAAAAAATAAGAACAATCATCATCGTTGAAGAAATTATTTATGGTATAATTCATATTATATTAGTTTTTCTTATTTCATCATAATTTAATAAATTATTATTGTTTATGAATTTGAATAACTCATCTGCAATAAATTTATAACCATTATTACTTGGGTGTTTACCTGTGATATCCGCCCAATGACTATTATCTTCCCATACATCTTTACGTTTGGTATCTATTAGTAAATCTGCCATTGTTTTAGTTTGGTAACCCCAATATCGGTTATTATCTATCAAATGGGTTTTATCAAGTAATGTATCAATATTTTTATTAATTAAAATATCAAACGCATCACAAAAAACATATCTAATCCCCAACTCCTTAAATATAAATTGAAGATGTAAGATATAATTTTGGTTTACTATATCATAGTATGTATCATTAAATAAATTAGCTATGTAATAGTTTCTAAAATTTTGCTCTGCTTTATTATATTTCGAATTATCTCCATCGATTCCATCAAAAATATATTTAAAAAGATGTCCTTTACTTTTATATCGTTTTCCCCATATAAAAAAATCATCTTCATTATGAAAAAATGGTAAAGGGTCTCTTAATGATGATGACCACATAATAACAACTAAATCATTTTTAGTGACTGCTCCGTTTTTTAATTGATAAAAGACTGTATTGAATATAGCATTATTTGAAAATGCGCCAACTCCATTATTTTTAACTTCACAATGAAGTAGTTCCGATAAATGCTTCGGCCAACAATATTTTTGTCTTATTCTAGTTCTTTCTTCGGGAATTTCTGTTGTTAATTCTTCTGTAATATTTCCACCAACCCCCTCTGTCCAACTATCACCATATGTAAATAGTTTCATACATTATATAATTGATGGAGTTTTTTTAATAGAACCATCGACATACTTATCTACAAATTCTATCAACTCCGGCGTTCTTTTTACATTACATCCCGTTATTGAATTTTGATTTACATGCATTAATTTAAAATCAACATCAAATTTATTAGACATATATAATTCAAATTCATCTAATTTATCGAAATTAAATGTTTTAACCTTTACTGTATCATTTAGAATCCAAACATATTGCGATGATAATCCAAATGTGTGAATAGAAAATCTATCATTGAATATTTCATTAGTAAAATATTTTTGCTTAAACCCCAAATCGGTTAATAGTTTTTCAAAAAAAGATTTTCTAATATCATTAGAAGAATAAATGTTTGTATAATCGGAATAGTTTCTTTTTATAAAATCGATTATAAAAGAATTATCTATACTTTTTAAATGATAAATTGTTTCTTCATCAGGATGTAGCTCACACATACCGGCTATAAAAAATCTCCAAGCAGATATAAACCTATCTGTTGAATCTCTTAATATCGAAACGAATTCAAAATCAGAACCAAAACTTTCTATTAAAGTATGAAGTTTAGAGTGTATATGATTTCTTTTATTTAACATTCCAACATTTGATTTAATGGAATTTTCCCACAAAGTATTTGGAAATTTTAAATCAAATCCATAAAATACACACGAATTCTCTACAGACCAAGAAGCATTTTTAGGTATTGGAATAAATGCAACTTTATCATTTATAATCATATTAAATTAAACTTTTTACTTTTTTAATTTTATCTTTTATCTGAAAACCCAAACTTAAAGTTATTCTAGGTTTATCCCCAATAACTGGCGTAGAACCGTGCATTACTTTTCCTGCAACGCATCTCCAAACCATTTTTTCTTTAAGTTCATTCATTTTTCCATTATAAATGGAATGACCGCCCTCATTTGGGTATGATAGTATTATATTATATCTAACATGCGTATAACCTTTTAAATTTGGGTCACTATGTAAATGAATGTTACCACCTTCTTTATTTATACCAATACCATCTTCAAAATTTGGTTCTACAACCCAATCATCAATTTTTTCTAAATCTATTATTCTGTTTTTTATAGAACGAACCAATTCAAATACATTAGTATGTAAATCACTTACAACTAAATACTTTCTAGAACCATATGGGGATGATTCCGACTCGTTTATAGGAAACAAAAACTCATTTTCTTTTATCCAATCTAACAAAAATAATTGCTCAGTATCGGATATGAAATTTTCATAACCATATGTATCGTATAGCTGAACTTTAAACATAACTAATTAAAATACTTTTATTGTGTTACATCGGTATATACCATAGTTGCAACTTCTTGCATTATGGTTGCTATACTAGCATTTGTTGATGAGCTTGTTAATACTATTTCGGATGCTATAATTTTTGGCTTCATTTTATTAAATTATTTTATATTATAGTTTTGGTATTGGTCCGTAACAAAAAGAGCATTCGGCACACCAATAATAGTGGCATGACCATGCGCTACACCACCCCAGACACGGGTTGTGTTGTATAAAAGTTATACCTAAATTTTCATCGGCTAAAGGTAAAAATATATCATTTTCTTCCACATCTATATCATATACCCTTCTATTAGCATATGTAATTTCTAAATTTGTTATTTTGGATTTAACCAATGTGTTATTATTATAATCATAGAATATAACCGAATCATTTACTCTAAATTCGTTTGTATGAGAGAAAATTGTTCTAAGAGTATCATATTCTTCTATTAACATATCACTATGCGGCAAATCTTCATAAACCAAACCATTTTCTAATGTTACTCTTATCATTAAAGATTCTTTAAGTTCGCTAACTAACGAAACTACATTAGTATTTGTTGTACCAAATGTAGTCAAATCTTCGGAAAAGCTTCCAGAATTTCTACCTGGTATGTATAATGGTTCTCCTGTTTCAGATGTGTCATCTGCTGGCACCCAATTTAAAGTAACTGTTTTTAAAACATCATTTTCAAGTATTTGATTTGGATATTTAAAGTTACCATCCGCATAAAATATTGGTGTATCATCATCTAAAATATATGAAATACCCATTCTTTGATTAGGCGATTTACTAATCCACAAAGGTCTTGCGTTTTGATTCATTTTACCATTAGAATCATAAGTAGTTTCCCAAACACCTATTAGAAGTGGAGAAGTCATTACATATGAACCTAAATGTAAACAACTTAATGTAGAACCATATATAATATCTAAACTTCTAATAACGCCCATTTTTCCCTCAACTATATTATCGTTATTTGAATGAAATTCTTCCAAATATTCTGAAGATGTTAAAGAAGCTTTTAGTGTTCCTAAATCCTCTAAAGAATTTATTTTGTATAGTTTTGGATATTGTACATAATCCGTATTTGGATATCTAGTCTTTACAATATAGTTTGGAGCATCCCCATCTGTTAAATGTAGTTCAATCAAATTATCTACATTAAGGTTTGTATCAGTTGATGAGTTATAATATATTTTTGTTGAAAAGGTTTGATTGGAAATTGCTCTATGAAAGTTTACCTTATCCTTTGCATAATTTTCATCAATGATAGCTGTTGTATCATATGAGGTTCTTAATATTAATGTATCATCAGCATCTTCTACATATGGAACTGTTATTGAGTTTTTAGCAACTTCATATACAGTAAACGTACCACCAACTTCAGTAATAACCTCTTCTAATTTATCCTTTAATGTTACTCTTGGAATATGAGTATCAAATTTTGTAGCTCTTTCTGTATTTAAAAAATTACCATCAGTATAAATAAAATGTAATTTAGATATAGAATTATCTATTAAAAATTGCTTAAAAGATACCCAATCCAAATCAGGCACAATTACATTATGTACATCTACATTAGTATTTGTTTCTACTATTTTTAAAGTACCAGTGTTATCTTTAACAAAGTCAGTTCCAATTATTACAGCTTTCATCAGTTATTTCTTTTTGTTATAAATATTAATATTTTAAATTAAACTTACTTTTTCTTTTACATATTCAAACCCAACATTTCCGGCTATAACTATTCTATCTTTAGTTGAGTTAGGTGATTTATTTGGAGAATGCTCTAATTTTCCATCCATAATAATCAAATCAGAAACCTCTGGCATTATATAATATCTCCTATCTTCTTTACCTCCAATAATTAATGTACCTTCATTATTTTCTAAGTTATCTGGCATTTGTAAATAATACACAAATGTGTAGTTTGGATAAAAAAAACCATCGTTTTTTTGTAAATCTACATGGTTGTGTAATGATACTTCATCATTTTTTTTAAAATTACTTTGTTTTGGTTTTCCCCTTTTAACAACATTTATCCAACTTCCGACATGTACTATATTAAATTTTATATTATCTTTTTTTGCTAAATTAGTACACTCTAACAAACACATCTTTACTGCTTCCTCCATAAAGGTTTTAGAAATAAAATCCTTTTCTAAATCAAAAAAACTACCACCATAAAAAGAATAGTTATCTGCTTTGGAGGTTTTATCCAAAAGGAATGTATTGCATTCATTCAGAACTGCTTTTTGAAAATCATATGAATCTATTTTAGTTTTATACAAAAATATATCATCTTCAAAAGTAATTTTTTCCATAATTTAAATAATTGTTTTTGTTTTTTTACTTTTTAAAATAAGAGATTTTATATATGGGGTTTCTACTTCATCCCATTTTCCCAATGGACAACTACCATATTGGTCTGTAAATATTTTTTTGGATAAAGGGCATCCACACTTACCACATAAAGCAGACCATTTTTTATTATTAACAACCTCTTTACGCATATCACACCCCATACAAATATTTAGTCTAAGTTCAGCTAATTCTTTTTGTATTTTATTTGGGTTTTCTGCTGTTATCCAAGCTTTTAATATTTCTAATGGATTAAATCCCATCTTATAATAAAGTTTTTTTAATGTTTTCTAATTGCTTTAATTTTAACCAATTCACCAAAGAATATCTTATGCCGGAAGTTATTGGTTTAACTCTATGTACTACTTCCGAAGGAAATATAAATAGATTTCCCACTCCTCTTTCTAATGTAACCTCTTTATTAATTAGAAGTTGAAAATCTCCATTTTCATAATCATCATTTAACTGTAATACTATTGTATAAAATCTATCTTTAAATACCGTATCATTTGAATCCGCATGCCAATCAAAAAAATCTCCTTTTTCGTATTTTGTAAATTGAAAAGTATCTAAAGATGGTTCATACCCTTTTATATCTCCAACATGCTCTTTAACTTTATCTAAGATTCTGTCACCTATTATTCCAATATCATCTACAAAAGAAACTTTAGATTTCCTCGTTTCTTTTTTTATTTCTACATTATTAGGGCGATATACTTCCGCATCACTCAACTCTGAATTGATATTGTATTTGTTTATTAACAAATCACAATCAACCTTTTCTACAAATTTTGGAATAGTTAGTATTTTATAACTATCTTTCATACTATAACTTATTTTTTATAGAATGTAGTTTAGCACATTCCTCATACATTTCTAATTCAGTCAATCTACTCATCAACCATTTACCCATAGATTTAAAATCCTCCCTCTTCAAAGTTATATAAACGGGCATAGATTTATATTTAATCAATATTATTTCTTTACACTTCTTATTCGATTTCCAATTATCTAACTTATCAACTAATTCCGATAGGTTTTGTTTAGACATATTTACCTTATGTAAATACTTCATCCATTCTAATGATATCCATCCTTTTTCTAACTTCTCTAAGACTGTAATATTCATAATCTACAATATACTAATAATTATTAACTTTTACAAATTTATTTTTTGGGGTGGGGGTTGGGGGCCCGGTCGTTTTTTAAAAGAAAAATTTTTTGGTATCTCTATTGATAGTTACACTTTAAACCACCTTTTCCTCGTCTTAAACGCTCTTTGTAACCACCATAGGGGAAAACGTACCATATAGTATAAACCTACGAATAAACCTATTGTAATGAGCAAAGGTAATAGGGTTATAACAGTCGCAATATCTCCGAATCTTTTAATCATATCCTTTTATATTTCGATTCCTTTCGCTTTTAATCTTTGTAATAGAGAAGCGCTTGTGTTCGTTAAATTTTGCTGCGCCAATATCAACTGCCTCTTTAATTCCGCTTGTGCGGCGGAATCACCCGCTTGTGCCGTTTTGATTGTGTTCTCCGTTTGGTCAATCTTCTTTTGTAGAGATGCTTGAGCTTCTACCACTTTATTAGCCAGTTCATCTGCTTTTGCTTGAGCGGCATCGGAAACGGAAGTTGATACCAATGGTTGTTTATCTACGGTAGTAGAAGATTTACTCACCACTTGAACGGATATATCATCTCCCGATTCTGCTGCGGCAAGAATAGTATATTTAGTTGTTGAAGTAGGTGTAATCTTCCCAAAGTAGAATATATCCTTAATAGATTGAAAATCGGAATTCAATTGGGCTAACCTATCATTAATTACCTTTAAGTTATTAGCCAGTTTATCTTCAGGTATTCTCGCATCCTTATCTAATGGCTCTACGGGTATCTTATCTATGGAGTAATCTGCGGAAAGGTTTAAATCAAATACCTTATATGTATCCAATGGTTTAGGTGCAGAAGGAGAGAGTGTCCATATAATTTGTTTAATAAGTCCTGAAGTATCTCCGTTATTGATTTCCCATTCTACCTCTTTAACCCCTGAAAAAGGAATCTTACCCTTTTGTTTCTCTATCTCCTCTAATATCTTTAAAGTATCTATTGATATGATAGGGATTGTCTTTCCTATTTTAGCACCTAATACTGAAGAGTGTTCCTTATATGTGTAGTGGGGATTGATAGAAACCGATTCCGAAAGGGTTTCCAATAACTCCGAAGATGCCAAATAGCGGTTGTAATTCCTTAAATAAATAATTACTCCTCTAATATCAAAAGGTAATACCCCTTCTATATCCAAATCCGATTCTAAGACTTGAATTGTAACTGGTGGTATTCCCTTCTTAGCAGATATCTTATATCCGTTATCCGTTTTGGAGTACCTTACTTTGTTTTGCTGTATTTCTGCTATCACCTTTAATTGCTTTCTTATATATAGTTAATTCTTTAATTCCCTTTCTTGCTATCTTCTCTAATCGTATAACCTCTCTACGAACCTTCTGATAAGAACCATCCTCAATAGTTTCGTATATCAACTCATTGCATCTCATATCATCGGTTATCTTATGAGTTGAAGCATCCCACATTTCCATTCCTCTTGCCATTCCAACCGCAGTTCCAAACTCCTCTGATATTCTTACATATGTGTCTTGTCTAATCATATGGAATTCTTTATTATAAATATCATCTTAGGGAAATTAAATTCAGTTAATGCCGCAATTGGTGTGTTAACACTCATATCAAAATTGCTTCCCATAGCGAAAAAACCGGGCTCGGTATTTAAGCGGACCCGACCCGGTCTGGGCAAACTCGCTTTAGTTGGGTTACATGAAATTCAGTTAGGGGGGTCTATGTGTATATTCGGATAAACGAATAAGCGAGGATGCGAATGGGCACAAAAAAAGGCCACACTCAAATTGAGTGCAGCCTTTACTACTTACATGGCATGCTTCTTATTTACTCTTCACCTATACGATGTGTGTACTGCTTCATTAATCTATTGGCATTGTGTATCAGTTCTCTACTCGTATATAGTTGCGATACCTTCAACTCCTTATACCATTGTTGGAACTTAGGGTCACTCATCGTCTTTATACGTTGTTCTTCTATACGTTCTATCTTATGTGTATCTGTATATGCTTCTACTACTATATGTGTACTCATATGCTTTGCTGATTTTATTTTTATTAAGGGTGTCCGAATTAAGCTTGCGCAATAGGGGGATTATGCATCAACTCCTCTACTATGGCCGCATCTACATCTGCTTTAAACGCCTCCACATCTCTATTGTATGCTTTAATCAATTTCAGGGCATCTCTAATCTCATTTAACCTATGTGATGCTGCCCACTTAGGGGAGCCATCCTTCATAGCACGGATACGTTTCATTAATACGCTCTCTGCTTTTTCTAATACTAATACTGCTTCTTCCATATGTTTATTTATTTAATTTTGGTTTAATATCCCTCCACATATCACTATATAGCTTCTCCGATGAATATGCTGCTCTTTCGAAGGGGTTTCTACTATATGCGGTCTCATTGTACTCCTTCCACTTAGATGTAAGGGGTTGTAGGGAATGAGTCCATTCGTGTATGATTGTTTGTAATAATTCCTTAACGTTATCTATGTTCTTATAGTATATAAAGATAGTGTGCTCTTGTGGGTCATATTCACCCATATCGGTGTCCTCTTCAAATAAGCACCTCCAATAGCATACACATATCTGATAGGTTTTCTTATTGTTCTCGCCCATATTGTTTCTGCACCACGTTTCAGCCATTCTACCTATACGGACCACATCCTTTCGCTCTTTTAATAAACTATTCAGCTTCCATTTCATTCGATTCGTTTGTAGTGGTTATAAAAAAATAATAGGTGGCTATTCGGTTTAGCCACCTATTGGGTGTAACGCTTTGTTGTAAATGTAAATCAATCAATCAGAGAATAACCAAATATACCGAAT
>Ga0192647_100974_pt1 | contig 19304 bp, 17 predicted proteins | sample LauGreFa1BDMLBSN_2_FD_133046 | JGI IMG/M metagenome (GOLD analysis project Ga0192647, IMG submission 133046) | Freshwater lake microbial communities from Lake Michigan, USA - Fa13.BD.MLB.SN - reassembly | ecosystem: Environmental > Aquatic > Freshwater > Lake | place: Lake Michigan, USA...
AAGAGATACAGCGTATGCCCCAGGTGCGCTGGGCGGTACCCATTCAACTGGGAGATACATACCAAGGTTATCCCGTATTGGGCACGAAGGCCGTTTTGTTCAAGGAATTCAAAAGCCAGGGCAGGGGACTTGAATGGGCGCAGGGCCGCGCGTTTGGTAATCCTTCTGAGCAACCTCAGGCCATGTCTGAAGTGGTGTTGGGCGCGGAAGTGGCCCAGCGTTTTGGTCACCAAGCCGCAGACCTATTGGTGCTGACCCACGGCACAGGCGGTGGCCCTGAGGACACCGACCATGACGACCATCCTCTGGTGGTGGTGGGGGTTTTAAAGCCTACGGGGGCACCTATCGACAGGGCTGTGTTGATCAACTTGGAAGGTTTTGAAGCCATGCACCAAGGCTGGGGCATGGGCATTTCGCCCAAGTCGCTGAAGTCTGCCGCCGCGGCCTTGCCCCAAACACAGGACGTCAATGCCTTGCAGCCTGTGAGCTTATCCGCCGTGTGGGTCGGTTTGCACAACCGGGCCGACGTTTTCTCTGTGCGCCGAAAAATCGAAAGCATGAACCGCGATCCGCTCATGGCGGTCTTGCCCGGCGTGGCGCTTGACGAGCTTTGGCAAGTGGTCAAAGTGGTGGAAAACAGTTTGGTCTTGGTTGGATTCATGGTGGCCGTCAGTGCCATGCTGGGGGTGGCCGCTGTCTTGCTGGTGGCCATGGCTGGACGACGCAAAGAGCTGGCGATATTGCGAGCCATGGGAGCTGCGCCGCGCGCTTTGTTGGGTTTTGTATTGCTGGAGTCGGTGTTGGTTTGTCTGGTGGGTATAGTTTGTGGATACATCGCCTCTCAAAGTTTGATGTGGGCTGCGCAAGATACGCTCAGAACCGGTTTTGGGGTCATGGTGCAGCCGGGTTGGCCGTCCACAGACAGTCTCTTGAGCTTGGGCGGGTTGTTTGTTGTGTCGGTGTTGGCGAGTTTGTTGCCAGCCTGGCGTGCTTATCGGTTGTCTTTGATGGACGGATTGCACCCGCCATCCGTTTGATCTGGGAGTTGACATGGCCTGTATAAATCGTTTGAAGCGCCGCGAATTTCTGTTTTTATCGGGTTCGCTGTCTGTGTCTTGGGCCGTTTGGGCGGAGACCGAAGGATACAAAACGATTGATTGGAATGATTTGATGCCAGACCCTTGGGTCAAAGAAATGACCAAGGAAATGGCCGCCATCAGCAAGCTGTCTTATTTGCAAGATAACAGCGAAGAGGCCAACAAAGCCATGGGAGCGATACGCAAAAAACTCGATGAAGCGCCTATTGTCAAATCGCAGATTAATAAAAAAGTAAGACTCCCAGGGTATGCCGTGCCCTTGGATGCAGACCGATCCGACAAGCGTGAGTTTTTATTGGTCCCTTATTTTGGCGCTTGCATTCACACGCCACCGCCGCCCGCCAACCAAATTGTGCTTGTGCGACCGACAGCGCAAAGCAAGATCAAAAAAATGCCCGAATCCATGGATGTGCTGTGGGTCGAGGGAGAGCTCAAAGAGGGGCGTGTCAGCACGTCGCAGGGCGTCAGTGGCTATTTGTTGGAAGCCGTTAGCATTGCCCCGTACGAAACCAAGCCCGCCAAGCGCTGACTTACAATGAAGAGTATTCCATTTTTGTAATTTTGACTGAAAGACGCACATGGCAACCAACATGGATCAATCCAATAACCTCGTGATCGGTAACGGCGTGACGTTCAAGGGCACTTTGAATGTGCCTAAAAAAGCGACCATTTACGGTACTGTGGACGGCGAGTTGACCGCCGAGGAAATATTCATTGGCCAGTCTGGAAAAATCACGGGCAAAGTGACTGCCCGCAGCATTGAAGTCGAAGGTGAATTGCACCAAGTCATCCATTGCCGCGACCATTTGCATATTCGTGCGACCGGCAAAGTGTCTGGCAAATTGGAATATTCACAAATTCAAATCGAGCGTGGCGGAGAATTTCGCGGTGAAATGCAGCAAGTGGGCGCGGCCCCGGTTTATCCGCCCAACACAGCAGCTGGTGCTGCCAAGCCAGCCTCAGCGGCGGCTACCTCGCCTGCGGGTACACCTGCCAGCCCTGCGTCTGGCAACAAAGACGCCGCTACCTGAAAGCGTTTTCGCACGGGCCTTCTGGTGATGCCTTCATACACAAGCAGCTGAACCCGAAGGTTTTCACGTCTTTCTTTTCAATGCCTCTGATGGCGGTTTTTCGCACAGCATTTGAAGGTATGTAGAGTTTGGGATCGAACGCTTGAGCACGTTTTTTCCCATCCTTGAATTCAAAATGGGCGCCCACACAAAACACCGGGCCGCTGTTTTGGTTGCTGACCTCAAACAGCATCAGGCTGGGGTCATCACTGGACCATCCGGAACGGATCCCCAATAGCTTGAGCTGTTGGGGAGTCAATTCTGATTGCCGAAGCGCTGGCTCGTTGGATAGCCAGCCCATGGCGAACAGCGGTCCGCCCACACCCACGCTGGTCAGGCATGCAAAAAACAGGGCTACAAAACGGGTACTTATGCCACTCATACCATTGAATTTTACGGCGAGTGTGGTCAGAGCAGCGGCAGAATATCTCTCAGGCTGGCTCCGCTGTGGGTTGGGCGAGGACCCAGCGTTTCAAATGGCAAGCCTTGGCGGTTGACCCAAAAACTTTTGAAACCAAACCAAGTCGCACCCAAGGCATCCCAGCTGTTGCTGGAGACGAACAAGACCTCGCGAACATCTGTGGGGTAATGGTGCGTCACCAAGCCATAGCTTTGCGGCATGGTTTTGAATTGCCTGACCTCATCCACAGACAACACTTTGTCAATCAAACCCGTCATGCCAGCGCTGCTGACCGCAGAATGCAGCATGTCTGGACTGCCATTGGAAAGAATGGCAGATCGCATGCCCGCTTTTTTCAGGGCTTGCAGCACCTCTACATTTTCCTCAAACGGTTGCAGCTGTGAATACTGGTCCATCAGTTGTTTTTGTTTCCCGGGTGTCAATTCAAGCTGCAGACGCTGGCAGCTGTATTGCAGGGCCAATCTGGTCAGGTCCCAAAAAGATTGGTAGTGGCGACTGCCCATTGGATTGAGCGGGTCGCTCAGCGAGATCAAACGGCTGTATTCAATTTGCTTGTCGCGCCACAGAACCGACAAGGCAGCTCCTTGCCCAGGAAACAGCGACTCCGCCATGGCGCCCACTGAATAGACATCAAAAAGCGTTCCATAAGCATCAAATACTACCAGTCGAATCATGGCTGCTCCTGCGATGAGGTCATCGGTTGTCAAACAAGGCAAAACAGGGATGTGTCACTGTTTCGCATCACCCCATCGTATACTTAAATGATGAAAATTCTGATCCTGAATGGCCCCAATTTGAATTTACTGGGCACCCGTGAGCCCGAGCTATACGGGGAGAGCACACTCGATGACGTTCATGCTTTGTGTGTAAAAACTGCCCACGTAATGGGTTTAGAGGCCGATTGCTTTCAGAGCAACCATGAAGGCGAGTTGATCGACAAAATCCATGCATACGGCAAGTTACACAAAGAGGGCTCAGCCTTGGGGGCAGTGTTCAACCCCGGTGGGTTGACCCATACTTCTGTGGCATTGCACGATGCCATCAAGGGTTGCGGTCTACCTGTGATCGAAGTCCACATCTCCAACGTCCATGCCCGCGAAAGTTTTCGCCACCATTCGTTTGTGTCACCCGTGGCGCGGGGCTCGATCATTGGTTTGGGTATCCGTGGCTATGAACTGGCAATCCGCGGCTTGGTATCGGTCTCGCCATGAAAATATCTGTGTTGTGTCTGCTGATCGCCGGGGTGTTGCCTTTGATCAGTACTGCGATTGCCAAATGGGGGTTTCGCGATTTCGACAACCACTATCCGCGCGAATGGCTGGCTCGTCAAACAGGGTTTCGCGCCCGCGCCAACGCCGCGCAGCACAATGCGTTTGAGGCGTTTCCGTTTTTCGCGGCAGCGGTTGTACTCGGCTTGTTCATGTCGATGGATCAGTCTGTGCTGGACCGTTATTGCTTGGTATTTGTAGCAGCTCGTGTGCTGTATTTGGTGACTTATTTGGCCAATTGGGCCAGCTTGCGAACCTTGTGCTGGGTGGTGGCCTATGCCAGTTGCCTGGCGATTTACGTGCAATTGTTGTTGTGACTGTTTGTCTGGGCCGTTATTCTTGTATCACTTTGCAAGGCCCTTTGATGTTTCTTTTGAGTTTCATTTGCTCGCAGCGCTCCATGGCTTTGCGCTCAGCCACTGCTGACATCTTGACATAAATAGAACAGGTGAAGATCATCTTTTCTTGGTCCATGCTGCTGTCATAACTGGTTACACAGCGGCCAATGTTTCCAAGGTTGGGTTTTTCAGTTCGGTAGGCCTCTTGCAGCGGGCTGGGCAAATCATGCACATGCACAGAAGGATAGACATAAGGCTCGGCAAGTGAATAGGTGTTCACAGCGCACAGCATCACGCCGATCATCAAGGACAAAACATTTTTCATGTGACTGATCTTAAGCCAGACCACTTGTCATCCACCTCGGCAGGCCAAGCGTTGTGCAAGTGTTTCGCCGCTTGAGAGAAACCCATCCCAAAGGAGCCCGTATGAAACGATTCAAACCGCATGCCTTGTTAATTATTTTGATTTCTTTTGTGTCGGGTGCTTGGGCGGATCATCCGCGCTGGCAGCACCGTGAACGCACAGTGATCAAGTTAGAAATGCACAGCGGTTATGTCCGCCATGGGCACTCGGGTGGCGGATACCGCCACGGTCATCGCGGCCATCGGCACGACCACGGGTCTTCGGACTGGACACCCTGGGCCACCGCAGCCTTGTTGGGCTCTACCCTTTATTGGACCCATCTCCAGGCGCAGCCTGCGGTGACCACCGTGATTGTGTCGCCACCAGTGGTTTACAGCCCACCGCGAGTGGCGTATTTTTGTCAAACCAGTCAGCAGTATTACCCGGTCGTACCGGTGTGTCAGGTGCCTTGGCAAACCGTCAGCTATTGAAATTCACAAAGACACGATGGTTTTTTCTCCTTGGCGCTGTGAGTGCTTCAGTGTGGCGCCAAGTTTTTCCAGTTCTATGCTGGCGCGTTTGCCTGCATAGATTTTATTTTTCAACCAACTGATTTCATCGTCCACGTTTTTTTCAGACGACAAATTGCGGTGCCAGGTTTTTCGGTCGCCGTCCCAACGGTAACCGCGTGCTTTGAGCATGTCTTTGGTGTCAAACGGCGAGCCCAATGCATACAAGCGAAATTGGGGTTGATTGAGGGTTTCTAGCAACTGCAGCAAAACCGGTTGCTGGCTTTGCGGCAACACCATGAGCAGCAATGTCAATAAGGCCCAGCAATCCATTTCCGCACGGTGTGCTTCGTAAAAATAGCCTTGTGTTTGAAGCAAATATTCCAACTTGGCGGATCCCAAACCTTCAGCTTTCCAGTCGATGTCTTTGATACTGCATACCCAAGGTTTGTTTTCAAACTCAGGCCAGCGTTGTTCGACAAAGGGACGGTCGAAAGCTGCATTGTGTGCAATCACCACCGATGCTTGCGCCAACATGGACAGCACTTCTTGGTCGTTGATACGCTTGCCTCGCACCATGTCGTCGGTGATGTGGTGAACCGCAGTGGTTTCGGGTGGAATCGGAACGCCTGGGTCTTCGAGTTCGTCAAATACTTTCAATACGCGATGCACTTGACCTGTTTGCGGATCGAATTCAAACAAAATCATGCCCAATTCGATCACTTTGCACTCTGCAGTGTTCAGACCCGTGGTCTCGGTGTCCAACACAATGCCCTTGAGCATTTGACGGCCTGCTGGCGCTTCGCTGAACACAAGCTGGGGTTGCAGCCGGCGAAGTATTCGGTAGTCAGGGTGCAGCGCAAGCGACAAAGCCATGTCAGCGGCTTGGCTATCGTTGGGGATAGAGAGGGTCATAGCAATCACGGAACGTTATTTTTCGGTATGCGCTTGAGGGCTGATGCGCAGGCAGGCACCAAAGCCGGACCTGCATAAATCAGACCGGTATAAACCTGCACCAGATCGGCGCCGGCTTGTATTTTTTGTACAGCGTCTTCGGGGCTCATCACACCGCCGACACCGATGATCGGAAACTGTGGCCCGAGTTGCTCACGCACAAAACGAATCACGCGGTTACTCGCTTCGCGCACAGGCGCACCTGATAAGCCGCCCGTTTCCGATGCGTATGGCAGCCCTTGAACCGCCTCGCGGGACAATGTGGTGTTGGTGGCAATCACCCCCCAAGCGTTGTCGGCAGATGCACCGTTTCGCATGCAGCATTGACGCAAGGTAGTGCAAAGTTGATCCAATTGCATATCGTCTAAGTCAGGCGCAATTTTGATGAACACCGGCACGTGGCGTTGGTGTTTGGTAGCCAATGCCTGTCGGTGTGTTTGCAGCATCTCAATCAATTGCACAAAGGCTTCATCCGATTGCAGCTGTCTCAAATGTTGTGTGTTCGGGCTGGAGATATTGACCGTGATGTAGTCCGCATAGGGGTAAACCGCTTCCAAGCATTGACGGTAATCATCGTTGGCGTCGATTATGGGCGTGGCGGCATTCTTGCCAATGTTCAAACCCAACAGCATGGGCGAGTGGGCGTTTTGTCTGAACCGCGCTCTTGACACATGGGACAGAAAACTGTCTAAGCCGCCATTGTTGAAACCCAACCGGTTGATCAAGGCGCTCGCTTGGGGCAAGCGAAACATGCGTGGCTTGGGGTTGCCTGGTTGTGCCAATGGCGTGACGGTTCCCACTTCAACAAACCCAAAGCCCATGTGCTGCCATGCATCGATACAACGCGCGTTTTTATCCAAGCCTGCGGCCAAGCCGACCCGGTTGGGAAACGTCAGTCCGCACAGCTGCACAGGATCGCTGATTTTTTCTTGGGTGTAGGTGTGCCGAAGTGGCGTGTGTTGGGTGGCTGCCAGCCATTGCAAGGTGTGGTCGTGCACCGCTTCCGGGTCTGCAGCGAACAACAAAGGGCGAAGCAAGGCGTAGGGCAACACTGACATGGATAATCCGGCAAAGATGAATAAGGAATTGTCACCGATGAACCAGACCGGCCAAACCCAGGATGCATTGAAAACGCTGGTGGCCCAAGCCGCGCTCAGTTATGTGGTGCCGGGCGAATATTTGGGGGTGGGAACTGGCTCTACAGTGAATAAATTCATTGACGCCTTGGCGGCCAGTGGCATTGCCATCAAAGCGGCCGTGTCGAGTTCGGTGGCCTCCACCCAGCGCATGCAGTCATGGGGCCTGCCAGTGGTAGAGCTGTCGCAAGTGGAGCGCTTGGCGGTGTACATCGACGGGGCAGATGAAATCGATGGCCAAGGCTTCATGGTCAAAGGTGGCGGTGCTGCTTTGACCCGCGAAAAAATAGTCGCGGCGCAAGCTGACAGGTTTGTGTGCATTGCCGATGCGTCAAAGCGCGTTGACGTACTGGGCAGCTTTCCCTTGCCGGTGGAAGTCATTCCCATGGCCGCCCCGGAGTTGGTACGGCAATTCAAAGCTTTGGGCGGACAAGCCGGTTTGCGCATGGCCCATGGCCAGCCATTGGTGACGGACAACGGCCAGTATTTGTTAGATGTGGTGGGCTTGCGCATCACCGACCCGCTGGGTTTTGAAAACGCAGTGAGCCAATGGCCGGGCGTTGTCACCGTTGGGGTGTTTGCCCACCAAAGAGCGCATGTGTGTTTGCTGGGCACGGCACAAGGCGTGCAAACCATGGTTTATGACTGATGCGCCATGCCTTGGTGCCGAAGCAATGCATCTAGGCTGGGTTCGCGGCCACGAAATGCTTTGAAAGATGCCATGGCGGGGCGACTGCCGCCCGCTTCCAAAATTGCGCTTCTGTAGCGTCTGCCTGTCTCAACGCTGTGTTGACCATCGGCTGCGCTGGTTTCTTCAAATGCCGCATAAGCATCCGCACTCAATACCTCTGCCCATTTGTAGCTGTAATAGCCAGCGGCATAGCCGCCTGCAAATATGTGACTGAAGGAATGCGGCATGCGGTTGAATGCCGGTGGATGCATGACCGCCACTTCCTGGCGCACTTGATTCAGCACATCGAGCACACGGATATTTTTGGCTGGCAAGCTGTGCAAATACATGTCCAACAACGAAAACTCAATTTGACGCAAGGTTTGCAAGCCGCTTTGGAAATTTTTGGCGGCCAGCATCTTGTCAAACAGTGCGCGCGGTAAGGGTTCGCCTGTTTCCACATGCGAGGTCATGTGCTTGAGCACAGACCATTCCCAACAAAAGTTTTCCATGAACTGGCTGGGTAATTCAACCGCGTCCCATTCCACGCCGCTGATGCCAGAGACATCACGCTCGTTGACTTGTGTGAGCATGTGGTGCAGGCCGTGGCCACACTCATGGAACAAGGTGATCACATCGTCATGGGTGAGCAAAGGCGGTTGACCGTTGATGCCTTCGGCAAAGTTGCAGACCAAATGCGCCACTGGGGTTTGTAACTGCCCGCTGTCAGGGCGTAGCCAACGTGCGCGGACATCGTCCATCCAAGCGCCGCCGCGTTTGCCTTGTCTGGCACCGGGGTCTAAATAAAACTGGCCGACCAACTGTCCTTGGCGCTCAATACGGTAGAACGAAACGCCGGGGTGCCACACCGGGGCTTGGTCTTGACGGATGGCCACTTCAAACAGGGTTTCGACAATTTTGAACAAACCTTGCAGCACTTTGGGCGCGGTGAAATACGCTTTGACCTCCAGATCGCTGAAGGCATAACGCGCTTGCTTGAGCTTTTCGCCCACAAAGGTCCAGTCCCACGCCTGGGGATCAGGCAGATGCAAATGCTCGGCGGCAAATTGGCGCATTTCAGCCAGATCGTTGACGGCATAAGGCTTGGCGCGAGCGGCCAAGTCGCGCAAAAAACCCACCACATGCTCGGGAGACTCGGCCATTTTGCTGGCCAAAGAAACCTGTGCGTGGTTGTCATAGCCCAGCAGTTGGGCTTCTTCTTCTCTGAGCTGCAGTATTTCCACCAGCAATGCGCTGTTGTCAAATTGCGCTTGCTCTGACAACTCAGACGCGCGGGTGGCGTAGCCGCGGTACATGTTTTCGCGAACACTGCTGCTGTGCGCATATTGCATGACCGGCAAATAGCAAGGCATTTTCAGGGTCAATTTGTAGCCAGATTTTCCCTCTGCTTGTGCAAGCGTTTGCGCCGTTTGCAGGACGTCATCTGGAATGCCAGCCGTCTGCGCGTCCGTGATGAACATGGACCAGGCATCGGTGGCATCGAGCACATGTTCACTGAACAGTTGGCTGATTTCTGCTTGACGCTCTTGGATGGCGGCGAAGCGTTCTTTGGCAGTACCGGTCAGCTCTGCACCCGACAACACAAAGTTGCGCAACGCCAAGGTTCTGGCATGGTTTTGTTCCGGGTTCAAACTGTCAGGGCGAATGGCTTTGTACTTGGCGTAAAGCGCTTCGTTGGCACCCAAGCGAGTCCAAAACTCGGTGACCTTGGGAAGTTGGGCGTTGTAGGCTGCCCGAAGCTCTGGCGTGTCGGCCACAGATTGCAAGTGGCTCACTGCACCCCAAGCGCGGCCCAGTTGTTCGGTGGCGGTATCGAGCACTTTGGAAATGTGTACCCAGTCGGCAGGAAAGTTGTCTTGGGTCACCTGGGCAAGGGCCACATCTGCTTTCTCTAACAGTTGCGTGATCGCTGGTTCAACGTCAGCGGGTGTGATGCGGTCAAACAGCGGAAGAGAAGAGAAGTCGAGCAGTGGGTTTGTCATGCGTTCAGGAAGCAGCGTGGTGTTCGGCAGATGCCAGCGTGTTGACCAGCAGCATGGTGATGGTCATGGGGCCAACGCCGCCGGGCACCGGTGTGATGTGAGACGCGACTTGTTTGACACCGTCATAGTCGACATCGCCACAGAGCTTGCCCGCGTCGTCACGGTTCATACCGACATCGATCACCACCGCACCGGGTTTGACCATATCAGCGGTGAGTATGTTGCGTTTGCCCACAGCTGCCACGATGACATCGGCTTGCAAGGTATGTGCTTTGAGGTTGGGCGTGGCGCTGTGGCAGACGGTGACCGTGGCGTGTTCTTGCAGCAGCATCAGTGCCATGGGTTTGCCGACGATATTGCTGCGACCAATGACCACGGCATGCTTGCCTTTGAGTGAATAGCCAATGTGCTCGAGCATCTTCATGCAACCGTGGGGAGTGCATGGCCAGTAGCCTGGCAATCCGGTCATGAGTGCACCGGCGCTGGCCACGTGAAAACCATCGACATCTTTTTCAGGGGCAATGGCTTCGATGACTTTTTGTGCATCAATATGTGCGGGCAATGGCAATTGCACCAAGATGCCGTGGATGCTGTTGTCGTGGTTCAAAGCATGCACCCGAGCCAGCAATTCGGCTTCGGTCATGGTGGCATCGTGTTTTTCAAGTAAGGAGTGGATGCCGGTTTGTTCACACGCTTTGACTTTGTTGCGCACATACACCTGGCTGGCAGGGTTGTCCCCGACCAAGATGACCGCCAATCCTGCGGTGAGACCGCGCGCTTGCAGCGCTTTGACTTTGTCGCTGACTTGTTGACGCAATTGGGCAGAGAGGGCGTTACCGTCGATGATAGAAGCAGTCATGTGTCAGACCTTGGTGGAGTTGGGACCCAGGGCGATTTTCAGCAAATCAGCCACGGTGTTGGCATTGAGTTTTTCCATGATGTTGGCGCGGTGCGCTTCCACGGTTTTGATGCTGATGCCCAAGTCGTCGGCGATTTGTTTGTTCAATCGACCTGCGACGATGCGCTCGAGCACTTGCGATTCACGCGCGGTCAATTTGCCCATGAGTGCGTCTCGGTTGGCGGCGTGCTGGTAATCTGCAAAGGCTTCGCGGGCTTGGTCCAGCATGCGCTCGACCACACTGAGCAGTTCTTCTTCTTTGAAAGGCTTGGGGATGAAATCCATGGCGCCTTTTTTCATGGTAGTCACCGCCATGGGAACGTCGCCATGCCCGGTGATGAACACGATGGGCAGGGGAGATTTGCGTTCGATCAAACGGTCTTGTAATTCAAGGCCAGAGATGCCTGGCATGCGGATATCGACCAACAGGCAAGCGACTTCGCGCGGGTCGTAACGGCTTAAAAAGGATTCGGCTGAATCAAAGCAACGTACCCGGTAGTCTTTGCCTTCGAGCAACCACTGCAATGAATCGCGAACAGCTTCGTCGTCATCCACCACATAGATGTTGCCTTTTTTGGGAATCAAGCTCATCAGTTACTCCAAATGCAATAAACAAATAAAAAATATCAAGCAGTGATCAACGCTGGTTTGGCAGGCAGCCAGAATGAAAAACGGCACCCGACAATGATCGTTCCATTGTAGATGTTCTCGGCAAGCATTCGACCTTGGTGCGACTCGATGATGGTGCGGCATAAATTCAAACCTATCCCCATGCCTTCACTCTTGGTGGTGTAGAAAGCTTCAAATACTCTGGCCATCACTTCAGCGGGCATGCCTTCGCCGCTATCGGTCACCGAGAACACCACGACTTCTTGCTGATCGATCACTTTGGGGATGATTTGCAATTCCACATGCCGTTCGTTCAGCGGGCGGTTGGCATGCTCGATGGCTTCGGCAGCGTTCTTGAGCAAATTGATCAGCACCTGCTCGATCAAAATGGGATCCACCAAAATTTTGTTGATCCTGTCAGACACATACAAACTCAAGCGCACTTGGCGGCGGCGCAATTCAATGTCTGCCAATTCGACCGCTTCGGTCACCATCGGTGCAATCAATGTCAATACACGATTGGTTTCACTGCGCCTGACAAAACTGCGGATGCGTTGAATGATTTGACCAGCGCGTTGCGCTTGGTGCGAAGTTTTTTCCAACGCCTTGAGCAACTCATCTTCAGTGATTTGCTTGCCTTGCAAGCGGGTGAGCATGCCGTTGCAGTAATTGGAAATAGCGGTCAGCGGTTGGTTGAGTTCGTGCGCGACACTGGAGGCCATTTCGCCCATGGTGATCAAACGGCTGGCGCTTTGGGCCCGCTCGGCTTGCAGCGCAGCTTGCTCTTCTGCATTGCGTCGGGCGGTGATGTCGGTGGAAATCACCATTTGCGCCAATCTTCCATCCACCCAATTCAAATAGCGAGAGCGGACTTCCAGCCATTTGTTCAAGCCGGGCAAATAGATTTCCGAGTTCTCGGTTTTGGCTTGTGTCAGTGTGACGCCGGGCATGCCCGCCAAATCATCGACCGACTCATCCCGGCTCGATTTGTCTGCTGCAAGCAGGCCTGCTTGGGTGACCAAATTCAAATGGCCGTCGCTTTGGCTGCCAAACCACTGGCGGTACAACTTGTTGGCAAACAGTAATTCTGTGCTTCCCAGTGGCGTGACAGACACCGATGCGTCCAAAGCTTCGAGCACCGTGGTGAACCGTTCGTAAGAGGCTGATAGCTGTTCTCGAATGCGGTTGGGCTCGGTGATGTCAGTCATCGAAGTCATCCAACCGGTTTGCTGGCCATAAGCGTCAATCAACGGGGAGACATACAGACGGGCGTCAAAAAAAGTACCGTTCTTGCGTTTAACCTTGATTTGAAAACCGCTGAGCGTGGTGCGTCCACTGAGTTGGTCTTCCAACTTGGACTGCATCATGTGGTGGTCTTCTTCTGGCCAATAGGGAAATGGCGAGCGCAAGCCCACGAGTTCTTTGTCGGTCCAGCCGGTCATTTGGCAAAAGGCGGCGTTCACATAAGTGATGCGGCCGTTCATGTCCATGGCCCGCATGCCAGTCAAGATAGAGTTTTCCATCGCACGACGGAAATTGGTTTCAGCGACCAAGGCCTCTTGCGCTTGCAAACGACGGCGTGTGTGCCGCCAGGTGCCAATCAACATCCAGGTGGTCATGCCACTGAGCAGCAGCACCAACCAAAACAAACCACTGTCAATCAGCACCTGTGAGGTTCTGTAGGCTTGCGCACGCAATTGCAAGCTGTTGCCAACCGTGGACACCGGCACGCTGTATTCGTAGGCTTTGCTTTCCCACGGGGCATAGTCAAACACACCGCCGCGTGGCTTGATGGTTTGTCCAGCAAGCAAATTGTTGTCGGCGTCGACCAAGGCCACGGCATGTCTGGCGGTCACTTCGGTGGGAACCGCAAACCGCAGTAAATTTTCTAAGTTGTAATCAACCAGCACCACGCCTTTGAAGTTCTCATTGTTAAAGATAGGTATGTGCAACTGCATGTGCGGTTCTTGCAAGCCCGAGCCGTCGTCTGTCTTCAACATCATGGGTGGCGAATAAATTGATCGGCGAATTTCCTTGGCGATCAAAAAAGATTCAGCGGTTTGGGGATGGTCTAACAAATCGCTGTTGTGGTGAAACGGTTGCCATTGCGCAGAACCGGATGCGTAACTGGAACGTGTGTGTCGAAATTGATCGACCCAACTGACGCTGGACAACTCTGGATATTGTTTGACCAAATCCGTGGCCACCGAGGCAAACTCAATCGCGGTGTATTTGTCATTGCCCACTTCACGCGCCAAGCGCAGTATTTGCTCTTGTTGCTCTAACAGGTGCAACCGCATTTTTTGGTTGGCGAATTCCAGGTCGCGTTGAACGCTTTCTTGTTCGCGCTCGCGCTCTTCAATCCGCAAGTAGCCGACGCTGCTGACGATGGTCAGCAAAAAAATACCCACGGCTGCGATCGGCGCGACCATGGCTACCCGGTCTTGACGGCTCGGGCTTTGGCGTTTCCACCAGGTGACCCAGCGAGAGGTCAGCGGTTTGAGAAATTGGGTTCTTATCACGCGGCGAGTTTAGGACAAGCCAACAGGTAGGGTTATTAATTTTCACTATATGAAACGTAATGGCGCAATTTGAAATTGTGTCAAAATGCGACCATCAAGCCAGTGGTAAGGACTAGGCCAAATCAAGGAGACCCACATGTCTGCATTGCCCGACAACCTGCGCACGTTTGCATCAAACGACAGCGATTCCCAAGAAACCCGCGAATGGATGGATGCACTCTCTGCAGTCATCGCTTCCGAAGGCCCTGACCGAGCCCATTTCTTATTAGAGCAACTCCTTGAACATGCCAGAGAGAACAGCATCGACATGCCGTTCTCTGCCAACACGGGTTATGTCAACACGCTCGAACCGGACCAAGAGGAACGGTGCCCCGGCAATATCGAGATCGAAGAACGTTTACGCGCTTACATGCGCTGGAACGCCATGGCCATGGTGGTCAAAGCCAACCGCCACAACCCGGCTGATGGCGGCGACTTGGGCGGCCACATCGGTTCGTTTGCCTCACTGGCCCACATGTTTGGCGCAGGCTTTAACCATTTTTGGCATGCTGAAAACGAAAACCATGGCGGTGACTTGCTCTATATACAAGGGCACGTGTCTCCCGGCGTGTATGCACGGGCTTATTTAGAAGGCAGACTGAGCGAAGAGCAATTGCTCCATTTCCGCCAAGAAGTCGATGGCAAAGGTTTGTCCAGTTATCCGCATCCCAAGCTGATGCCGGAGTTTTGGCAGTTCCCCACGGTTTCCATGGGCTTGGGCCCGTTGATGGCGATTTACCAAGCGCGGTTTTTGAAGTATTTGCATGCGCGTGGCATTGCCAACACGGAAAACCGAAAGGTGTGGGTGTTTTGTGGTGACGGCGAAATGGACGAAGTGGAATCGTTGGGCGCCATTGGTTTGGCGGCCCGCGAAAAGCTCGACAACCTGATTTTTGTGATCAATTGCAATTTGCAACGCTTGGACGGTCCGGTGCGCGGCAACGGAAAAATCATCCAAGAACTGGAAAGCGAATTCCGTGGGGCGGGTTGGAATGTGCTCAAGCTGATTTGGGGCAGCAACTGGGACCCGCTGCTGGCCCGCGACAAAGACGGCGCCTTGCGCCGCATCATGATGGAGACCGTGGATGGCGATTACCAAGCCTTCAAAGCCAATGACGGTGCTTATGTCAGAAAACATTTTTTTGGGCGCGATCCACGCACCTTAGAAATGGTCGCCAAAATGAGCGACGACGATATTTGGAATTTGCGCCGTGGCGGCCACGATCCGCAAAAGGTGTACGCCGCCTACGCTGCGGCGGTGAAACACAAAGGCCAGCCCACCGTGTTGTTGATCAAGACGGTCAAAGGCTTTGGCATGGGAACCTCTGGCGAAGGCAAGAACACGGTTCACCAAACCAAGAAACTGACCGACGACGATATCAAGGCGTTTCGCGATCGCTTCAATATTCCGATTCCCGACAGCGAACTGTCGAAGCTGCCGTTTTACAAACCCGCAGATGACACGCCTGAAATGCGTTATTTGCATGAGCGCAGGCAAGCGCTGGGTGGCTATTTGCCGCACCGCCGTACCCAAGCCGATGAGCATTTCACGGTGCCGAGTTTGGAGGTGTTCAAGGCCATCACCGAACCCACCGCCGAGGGCCGCGAAATTTCCACCACGCAAGCCTATGTGCGGTTCTTGACCCAGCTATTGCGCGATCAAGCCTTGGGTAAGCGTGTGGTACCCATTCTGGTGGATGAAGCGCGTACCTTTGGCATGGAAGGTTTGTTTCGACAAGTGGGTATCTACAACCCGGATGGTCAGCAATACACCCCTGTCGACAAAGACCAGGTGATGTTTTACAAAGAAGACAAGGCCGGACAAATTCTGCAAGAGGGCATCAACGAAGCCGGTGGCATGAGCAGTTGGATCGCGGCGGCCACGTCGTATTCGACGAACAACCGCATCATGATTCCGTTCTATGTGTACTACTCGATGTTCGGTTTCCAACGCATAGGCGATTTGGCTTGGGCGGCGGGCGACATGCAAGCGCGCGGCTTTTTGCTCGGCGGCACATCTGGCCGCACCACGCTGAACGGCGAAGGCTTGCAACACGAAGACGGCCACAGCCACATATTGGCGGGCACCATTCCCAATTGCATCAGCTACGACCCGACGTTTGCGCACGAAGTGGCGGTCATCATGCAGCATGGCCTCTACCGCATGGTTGAGAAACAAGAAAACGTCTTTTATTACCTGACGCTGTTGAATGAAAACTACGCCATGCCCGGGCTGACTGCTGGCACCGAGGCGCAAATCATCAAAGGCATGTATTTGTTGCAGCCCGCTGCAGGGGCGAAAAAATTGCCCCGCGTGAATTTATTGGGTTCGGGCAGCATCTTGCGCGAATCCATGGCTGCGCGTGAATTGTTGGCAGCCGACTGGGGCGTGGCCGCCAATGTGTGGAGTTGCCCAAGCTTCAATGAACTCGCGCGTGACGGCGCAGAGGCTGAGCGTTGGAATTTACTGCACCCTGAGCAAACACCGCGTGTGTCGTTTGTGGCGCAACAACTCGCGGGTCACGACGGCCCGGTGGTGGCTTCGACCGATTACATGAAGTCTTATGCCGATCAAATCCGCGCCTATTTGCCCGCTGGCCGCACGTACAAAGTGTTGGGCACCGATGGTTTTGGACGATCCGATTTCCGCAGCAAATTGCGCGAGCATTTTGAAATCAATCGCCACTACATCGTTGTGGCGGCATTGAAAGCGCTGAGTGAAGAAGGTCTGGTGCCCGTGTCGACCGTGACCAAAGCCATTCAACAGTACCAATTGTCAGCGGACAAAACCAATCCGCTGAACGCCTAACGCAAGAGGACACACCACATGGCCATCATTGATGTCACCATTCCCGATATTGGCGACTTTGACGAAGTTGCGGTCATCGAATTGCTGGTCAAAGCCGGCGACAAGGTGCGTGCCGAGCAATCGCTGATCACCGTTGAATCCGACAAAGCTTCCATGGAAATTCCCTGCTCACATGCAGGCGTTGTTCAAGCCATGGCGGTCAAGCTCGGCGACAAGGTCAAGCAAGGTTCACTCGTTTTGAAGCTGGAAACAGCAGACGCTGCTGCCTCGGTCGGTTCGCCACCCCCTGCTGCATCCATCGCTGCTGCACCGCTAGCCGCCGCCGCGCCCGCTGCTGCACCGGTTGTTGCGCAGGCCGCAGTGCCGCCAGCTTCAGTGCCAGTGACATTGCCCGCGCACCAACCTGCAGTGGCAGCCACCGGTGTATTGCCGCACGCATCGCCGTCGGTGCGCAAATTTGCCCGCGAGTTGGGTGTGCCTTTGCAAGAAGTCAAAGGCAGCGGGCCCAAGGGCCGCATTTCTACGGAAGATGTGCAGGCGTTCAGCCGCGCAGTCATGGTGGGCGATCTGAGAACACACGCGCAATCCAGCAAATCACCCGCAGGTGACGGTGCCGGTTTGGGCTTGATTCCATGGCCCAAAGTGGACTTTGCAAAATTCGGTCCGATCGAGCGCAAAGAACTCGGCCGCATCCAAAAAATCAGCGGCGCCAATTTGCTGCGCAATGCCGTCATGATTCCTGCTGTCACCAACCATGACGACGCAGACATCACCGAGCTCGAAGCTTTTCGTGTGTTGACCAACAAGGAAAACGAAAAAAGCGGCGTCAAGGTCACCATGTTGGCGTTCCTTATCAAGGCTTGTGTCAACGCCTTGCAAAAATTTCCACAGTTCAACAGTTCACTCGATGGCGATGCCTTGGTGTACAAACAGTATTGGCACATCGGTTTTGCGGCGGACACCCCCAACGGTTTGATGGTGCCTGTCCTCAAAGATGCCGATAAAAAAGGCATTTTGCAAATCAGCCAAGAGATGGGTGATTTGGCCAAAAAGGCGCGTGAAGGCAAGCTCAGTCCTGCAGAAATGTCAGGCGCCACTTTCACCATTTCCAGTTTGGGCGGTATCGGCGGGCGGTATTTCACCCCCATCATCAACGCCCCTGAGGTGGCCATTTTGGGTGTGTGCCGCAGCACCATGGAGCCGGTGTGGAACGGCAAAGAATTTGTGCCCCGTTTGATGTTGCCGTTGTCGCTCACTTGGGACCACCGCGTGATCGACGGCGCGGCAGCCGCGCGCTTCAACGCCCACCTTGGAAACATCCTGGCCGATTTCCGCCGGGTTCTTCTCTAAACACGCTGCGGGTAGCCCAGTGGTTGCCCTTGATTGATCGGACAAGACATGGCACAGATTGAAATTCAGGTTCCTGACATCGGCGACTTTGACGAAGTGGCCGTGATTGAGTTGTTGGTCAAGCCTGGCGACAGCGTCGCTGTTGACCAAAGCCTGATCACGGTCGAGAGCGACAAAGCATCGATGGAAATTCCTTCTTCCCATGCAGGTGTGGTCACCGCACTGAAAGTCAAACTCGGCGACAAGGTCAAACAAGGTTCGGTCATTCTGAGCTTAGAAACCAGTGGAGCAACCGCTGCTGCCACGCCTGCAGCGCCTGCACCAGCACCCGCCGACGCATCTGCAGCCGCGCCTTCTGTGCCGGTGACATCGACGCCAGCACCAGCCGCTGCCAAGCCCGCTGCTTCCAGCGCGAGCAGTTACGCAGGCGCAGTGGATGTGCAATGCGATGTCTTGGTTTTAGGCGGTGGGCCCGGCGGTTATTCGGCCGCGTTTCGTGCGGCCGATCTGGGTTTGAATGTGGTGTTGGTCGAGCGGTATGCGCAGTTGGGCGGCGTGTGTTTGAACGTGGGATGCATTCCTTCCAAAGCCTTGCTGCATGTGGCAGCGGTGATGGATGAGGTCAGCCATTTGGCCGCGCTGGGCGTGGATTACGGCAAGCCCAAACTCAACATCGACGCGTTGCGCAGCCACAAAGAAAAAGTCATCGGCAAGCTCACAGGTGGTTTGGCGGCCATGGCCAAGATGCGCAAAGTGACTGTGCTGCGCGGCTACGGCGTATTCGTGGGAAGCCACCATCTGGTGGTGGAAGAAACCACAGGCACCGCCCAAGAAAAAACCGGCGTGAACAAAGTGGTGGGTTTTAAAAACTGCATCATTGCTGCAGGCAGCCAAGCCGTGCATTTGCCGTTCATGCCGGATGACCCGCGCGTGGTCGATAGCACCGGTGCATTGCAATTGGCCAAAGTGCCCAAGCGCATGTTGGTATTGGGTGGCGGCATCATCGGTTTAGAGATGGGCACGGTCTACAGCACACTGGGCGCACGTTTGGATGTGGTGGAAATGACAGACGGTTTGATGCAAGGCGCAGACCGCGATTTGGTGAAAGTTTGGCAAAAAATGAACGCGCCACGTTTTGACAACATCATGCTCAAAACCAAAACCGTGTCTGCCCGCGCCATGGCCAAAGGCATTGAAGTGACATTCGAAGGCGAGGGCGCACCCGCGCCTCAGTTGTATGACTTGGTGTTGCAAGCCGTGGGCCGCAC
>Ga0192647_100982_pt1 | contig 19212 bp, 14 predicted proteins | sample LauGreFa1BDMLBSN_2_FD_133046 | JGI IMG/M metagenome (GOLD analysis project Ga0192647, IMG submission 133046) | Freshwater lake microbial communities from Lake Michigan, USA - Fa13.BD.MLB.SN - reassembly | ecosystem: Environmental > Aquatic > Freshwater > Lake | place: Lake Michigan, USA...
TGAGTCGCATAGCCAGACTGAGGACTACCAAAACTAACGAGAAAGCTGGAACGAACGTGGCAACTATTTATCATGACGAAGATGCAGATCTTTCGGTAATCCAAGGCCGAAAAGTTGCGGTCATCGGTTACGGTTCACAAGGACATGCGCATGCGCTTAATCTGCGTGATAGCGGCGTTGATGTCAGAGTCGGACTTGCAGAAGGTTCAAAGTCACGTGCCAAAGCTGAAGAAGAAGGGCTAAGAGTTCTCTCGGTAGCGGATGCTGTAAAAGAAGCAACCGTCATCATGCTTCTTGCACCCGATCATAAGCAGCGCCATATTTATAAAGAGTCGATTGAGCCGAACCTCAAAGCAGGGGATGCTCTCTTCTTTGGACATGGATTTAATATTCGTTTTGGATATATCAAGCCGCCAGCAAATATTGATGTTTGCATGGTTGCGCCAAAAGGTCCGGGCCACTTAGTACGTCGTGAATATGTTGCAGGACGTGGAGTTCCTGACATCGTTGCAGTTGAACAAGATGCAACAGGTAGTGCATGGCCACTAACTCTTTCCTATGCAAAAGCTATGGGTGGTCTCCGCGCCGGAGGAATTCTCACGACATTTACTGAAGAGACCGAAACCGATCTCTTTGGTGAGCAATCAGTTCTCTGTGGCGGTGCTTCACAACTTGTGCAATATGGTTTCGAAACGTTAATCGAAGCGGGCTACCAGCCAGAAGTCGCATACTTTGAGTGCCTCCACGAGCTCAAACTCATCGTTGACTTGATGTATGAAGGTGGAATCGCCAAGCAACGTTGGTCAGTTTCAGATACTGCTGAATATGGCGATTACATCTCTGGTCCGAGAGTTATCGATCCTCGCGTCAAGGAAAATATGAAAGCAGTTCTTGCAGATATCCAAAGTGGAGCTTTCGCAAAGCGATTTATTGATGATCAAGATGCTGGTGCGCCAGAATTTAAAGCGCTTCGCGCAAAAGGTGAGCAACATCCAATCGAAGAAGTCGGACGTAATCTGCGCAAAATGATGTCATGGGTGAAGGCTGCCAACAAAGATGATTACAAGGAAGGTTCTGCTGCGCGTGAGTAAACCTGTTGTATTGATTGCTGAGGAGTTAAGTCCAGCCACGCTCGATGCGTTGGGGCCTGACTTCGAAATCCGTAATTGCGATGGAGCAAATCGCGCTGAACTGATACCTGCACTTGCAGCAGGAGTAGATGCTGTTTTGATTCGCTCTGCTACAAAGATGGATTCTGAAGCTATTTCGGCAGCAAAAGGTTTGAAAGTCATTGCACGTGCTGGTGTTGGCCTTGATAACGTTGATATTCCAGCGGCCACTGCTGCTGGCGTAATGGTTGTTAATGCTCCAACATCAAATATAGTCAGCGCCGCTGAACTTGCGATTGCTCTTTTACTGGCATCAGCGCGTCACGTTTCACCAGCCCATGCAGCTCTAAAGAATGGAAAGTGGGCGCGTTCGAAATACACTGGAGCAGAACTCTTTGAAAAGACTCTCGGTGTTGTTGGCTTCGGTCGAATCGGACAACTCGTTGCTCATCGCATGCAAGCTTTTGGTATGAAAGTAATTGCTTATGACCCTTATCTCCAACCAGCCCGTGCTGCGCAACTTGGAGTAGATCTCGTCTCGCTTGATGATCTATTGAAGAATTCTGATTTCATCACTATCCATCTTCCTAAAACTAAAGAGACGGCAAATCTCATTGGCGAAGAAGCGCTTAAAAAAGTAAAGCCCACAGTTCGAATTATCAACGCCGCGCGTGGCGGAGTTCTAGATGAAAGTGCGCTCCATAAAGCGATTAGCGAAGGTCGAGTCGCAGGCGCTGGTCTCGATGTATTTGCAACTGAGCCTTGCACTGATTCACCACTTTTCGCACTTGATCAAGTTGTCGCCACTCCACACCTTGGCGCATCAACTGATGAAGCACAGGAGCGCGCGGGAATTGCGGTAGCAATCTCAGTTCGCAAAGCGCTTTCTGGCGAATTAGTTCCTGATGCAGTCAATGTTAAAGGCGGAGAGATTCACGAAGAGATTCGTCCATCACTTCCTTTAGTTGAAAAGATGGCACAGATTGCTACTTCTTTAGAAGGTGAATTGCCAGTATCAATCGAAATTACTGTGAGCGGTGAAGTATCTGAATACGATTGCTCCATCCTTGGTACTTCGGCGCTCAAAGGTGCTTTGCTTGCAACAGGTATGGAAGATGTAACTTACGTAAACTCTCCAAATTTGGCGCAAGAAAAAGGCATTACATCCAGCGTTACCACAGAAGCAGAATGTGAAGATTATCGAAGCATGATTTCTTTGCGCGCTGCTTTCTCAAATGGAAATCGCGTTGAAGTAGATGCCACCCTTATGGGAATCCGTAAGGTAGAAAAGATTGTCCGTATCAATAAGTTTGATATTGAACTTCCACCATCTGATCACCTGCTCTTCCTTATCTACGAAGATAAACCAGGTGTTGTTGGCGCGGTTGGAAATATCCTTGGAGCTTCCAAGATCAACATCGCAAATATGCAGGTCGCACGCGATAAGGCTGGGGGAGAAGCGCTGATGGCGCTCACCGTTGACTCATCAATTCCACTCGAAGTAACCAAGAAAATTGCAGCTGAGATCGGTGCTCGAGTCTCGCGATCGGTCTCATTACAATCATGAGCAAAAATTACAAATTAGCAGTCATCGGTGGCGATGGAATTGGGCCTGAAGTTGTTGCTGAGGGCCTTAAAGTTCTCGACGCTGTCTCAGCTAAATATGGTGTGACTTTCTCGAAGAAAGAATTTGATTTAGGTGCTCGGTATTGGCACAAGACTGGTGAGACCCTTCCCGACTCCACTCTTGATGAGCTTAAGAACTTTGATGTAATTCTGCTCGGAGCTGTCGGTGATCCCAGTGTTCCAAGCGGTGTTTTGGAACGCGGCTTGTTATTGAAGCTCCGCTTTGCTTTTGATCACTACATCAATCTTCGTCCCGCCCGACTCTATGCAGGAACTAAAGGACCGCTTCGCACTGAAGCTCCCATTGATTTTGTTGTCGTGCGTGAAGGCACTGAAGGTCCATATGTTGGTGCGGGTGGCGTTCTCGCTCAAGGCACTGCAGATGAAATTGCGACCGAAGAGAGCCTCAATACCCGTCGCGGAGCTGAACGAGTAATTCGTGATGCGTTTAACCGCGCCCAGAACCGTCCGCGCAAGAAACTTACTTTGGTACATAAGAACAATGTCTTAACTCGAGCAGGCGGGCTTTGGACTCGGACATTTAATGAAGTCGCTAAAGAATTCCCAGATATAGCGACAGATTACTTACATGTGGATGCTGCATCGATGTTTTTTGTTACTAACCCTGAGCGCTTTGATGTAGTTGTGACCGATAACCTTTTCGGAGATATCTTGACCGACATCGCAGCTGCAATCTGCGGCGGAATCGGACTTGCCGCTTCCGGAAATATCAATCCTGAAGGGAAGTTCCCGTCAATGTTTGAGCCAGTACATGGCTCTGCACCTGACATCGCTGGCAAAGGAATTGCCGATCCCACCGCGACCGTTATGTCAGTTGCGATGTTGCTCCGTCATCTTGGTTTAAGTGAAGCGGCAGGCGATGTTGAACGCGCTGTTGAAAGTGATCTCCTCAACCGTGGCGATACAAAACGCTCAACTTCTGAAGTTGGTAACGCGCTAGTAAAGGCTCTTGGATAATGAAAATAAATATCATCGCATCTACTAATGCAGTTCCTGCAGCTGAACGCGAAAAGCGCGTTGCAGAGCCTGGTTTTGGGAAATATTTCACTGACCATATGGTTATTGCCGAATGGAATCAGAACACAGGTTGGTCTGATGCAACTGTGAAGGCTTATGGCCCGCTAGAACTTGATCCCGCGGCGATGGTCTTTCATTATGGTCAAGAAATTTTTGAAGGCATGAAGGCCTATTCACAACCTGATGGGTCAATCGCGCTCTTTAGGCCCGAAGCAAATGGGCTTCGCTTTGCTAAAAGCGCAGCCCGCATCACTTTGCCAGAACTTCCAGTTGAGGATTTTGTTAAGGCTGTTGAAGCACTTGTCGTTCAAGATGCAGGGTGGGTTCCCAAGAAAGTTGGCGAATCTCTGTACATCCGCCCATTTATGATCGCGACTGAAGTGGGACTTGGCGTTCGTCCATCTAACAAGGCTCTCTTTGCGGTGATCGCAACTCCTGCGGCTGCATATTTCAACGCAGCAAAGGCTGTCACGGTATGGATCTCTACCGAATATGTCCGCGCAGCGCTCGGCGGAACTGGCGAAGCAAAATGTGGCGGCAACTATGCAGCTTCACTTCTTGCGCAACAACAAGCTGCAAAAGAAGGTTGTGATCAAGTTGTATGGCTGGATGCAAAAGAACGTCGCTGGGTTGAAGAGATGGGCGGCATGAATCTCTACTTTGTTAAAGGCAAAGGAAAAGATGCAACAATTTTTACTCCGAAGCTTACCGGCACGCTTCTTCCTGGTATTACTCGCGATTCAATTCTCTCTGTTGCAACTGATTTAGGTTACAAAGTTGAAGAAGGCATGATTTCTATTGACGACTGGCGTGACGGAGTTGCAAGTGGCGAAATCTCTGAAATTTTTGCATGTGGAACCGCCGCTGTTATCGCACCAGTTGGGTCTGCAAAGAGTGCACATGGAACGTGGGTAACAGGCGATGGAAATCCAGGTCCCATAACCATGGAGATTCGAAATCATTTATTGGGAATTCAACATGGAACGATTGCAGATAAGCATGGATGGATGCGGAAAGTTCTCTAATGAAGATCTCAGATGCTTTCCATATCTATGACACCACGCTCCGTGATGGCGCCCAACAGGAAGGCTTAAATCTCTCAGTTCACGACAAACTCACTATTGCTCGTCACCTCGATGATCTAGGCGTTGGATTTATTGAAGGTGGTTGGCCGGGAGCAAATCCAAAAGATACTGAATTTTTCAAGTTAGCCCAGACGGAATTAAAGTTAAAGAACGCTACTTTTGTGGCCTTCGGAGCAACGAGACGTCCTAACGTTAAAGCGGCAGATGACGCGCTTCTTCGCGCTCTTCAGGATTCAGGCGCTCCTGTCGTCACATTGGTTGCAAAATCTCACGATCGCCATGTTGATCTCGCCTTAAAAACTCATCTCGATGAGAACTTGGCAATGATCAGAGATTCCATTGAGTTCTTACGTGCTGGTGGACAACGAGTCTTTCTTGATGCAGAACATTTCTTTGATGGGTACCGATCAAATTCTGCTTATGCCCTTGAGGTAGTTCGAGTGGCAGCTGATGCTGGCGCTGATGTAATTGCGCTTTGCGATACTAACGGTGGCATGTTGCCAGATGAACTGTCTAATGTGGTTCATGAAGTTCTCACCAAAAGCTCTGCTCGACTTGGAATTCATTGCCATAACGACACTGGCTGTGCAATTGCGAACTCTCTAGCCGCTGTTGCTGCCGGTGCGACTCATGTTCAAGGAACTCTCAATGGCTATGGAGAGCGAACTGGTAATGCAGACTTAGTTTCTATCATCGCGAATCTACAACTAAAGAAGAAACAACAAGTTCTTCCCGAGGGAGCGCTAGAAGAAGCCTTCCGAATCTCACATGCAGTTGCTGAAGTTACCAATGTTTCACCGAGCGCTCGCCAGCCATATGTCGGAGTATCGGCATTTGCACATAAAGCAGGGCTACATGCATCTGCAATTAAAGTAGATCCGGCGCTCTATCAACATGAAGATCCTGAAAGTGTCGGCAACGATATGCGCATGTTGGTCTCGGAAATGGCGGGACGTGCATCTATTGAGTTGAAATCACAGGAACTTGGAATTGATCTTAGTAAAGAGAAAGAAGTGGTCACTCGCGTTGTAGAGCGCGTTAAGAGCATGGAAGCTCGGGGATACACATTCGAAGCCGCCGATGCATCATTTGAGCTTTTGCTCCGCGAAGAGCTTGAAGGGAAGAAACCACGTTTCTTTATCCTTGATAGTTGGGAAACCACTGTTGACCAAAGTGCAGATAAGTCGGTTACTTCCAGAGCTACTGTAAAAATTCGGGCCAAAGGCGAAACAATTGAATCTGAAGGCAGCGGAAATGGTCCAGTTAATGCAATTGATAAAGCGCTACGCAATGGTCTTGAGAAGCTCTATCCCGAACTCAAGGAACTAGAACTCACTGATTACAAAGTACGTATCTTGGAAGGCCGTCTGGGTACGGGAGCTGTGACTCGCGTTCTTGTTGAAACGAGTGATGGCAATGGAGAGTGGAGCACAATCGGAGTACATGAAAATGTTATAGCCGCGTCGGCTATGGCTTTGGAGGATGCTTTAACTTATGGTCTGCTCCGACAGGGTAAACGCCCCGAGTAGGAGAGTTTCACTATGAGGACAGCGGTTAAGAGAAGTTATCGCTACAGTCCTGAAGATACCGCTGAGTGGTTGCGGACGAGAATGGATACCTTAAAGATTTCTGGCCTTGAAGAATTACACCAACGTACTGGAATAGATCGTGGTTCGCTCTCGCGATACTTTCGTCAAGAAAGAGTTCCGAAGATAGATGTCATTGGCCCGCTATGTGAAGCCCTTGAAGTGTCGCCTGAAACTTTACTTGTTGCTTTGGGAGCAATTGAGCGTAAATCTAAGAACTAGTCACGCGCAGTAATAATTAGTTCATCCCCAACACGGTTGAAGTTTCGCGGAAATGCGTCATCAGCCCAAAGTTTATGTAAGTGTGCGATTTGCTCGTTATTTAAAACTCCTGAAGTGACATCCAGGATGTCATCAAAGTCGTGAGCAAGGCCGATTGTTACTCTAATCTCAGTTGCATTATTGGTAATCGAAGGCTCCAAAGAGATATCGCTAACTATCAAGAGAATTTTCATAACGCCTCCGATTCGAATAGCCGCCTAGGAACTCACCTGGTGCTGACAATCCACCGAAGGTGATACACATGCAGCGCATCAAGAATCAGCGTGGCTCTAGTGTTGCTTATTAGCAACGCTGTGTCCATCCTTCGAATGTATGAAAGTTGAGTAATCTTGAATACATGGCGCTGCATCACGAGCTAGAGGAGGCTTATCGCTCCCATTTGATTACTGAGCGCAATCTCTCTGAAAACTCGATTCGTGCATATCTTGCTGATCTTGAATCATTACTTCAGCACATAAATCAACTTGGAATTACTGAATTCTCACAATTAGAGCTCAATCACATCCGCTCTTGGCTCGCAAACCTCCAGGTTAAAGGAGCAGCTCGTTCCTCGATAACACGGCGCGTAGTTTCGATCCGCGCCTTTACATATTGGGGCTCGCGCAATGGTTGGCTGGAGAAAGATATCGGCCGAGATTTAATAGCACCGAAACCCGAGAGACATCTTCCAGATGTGCTGGATATTCAAAGCGCCGCTCTTGCTCTTGATGCATTACATACTCGAGCAGTAGAAGAAGAGAGTCCTGAGGCGCTGCGAGATGTGGCCATTGTTGAAACTCTTTATGGTTCTGGCATTCGAGTTGCGGAGTTAACCGGACTTAATCTCGGAGATATCGATCGAGATAGAAATACCTTGCGCGTGATTGGTAAAGGAAATAAAGAGAGAATTGTTCCTATCGGAATCCCCGCCATTCGTGCGCTGGAGAAGTGGATTAGTCACGGACGTCCACAACTTTCCAAAGATTTTAAAGAGATAGCGGTTTTTATTGGCTCTCGCGGAAAGAGAATCGACCAACGCGTTGTGCGGGAAATCGTTTATGACGCAATGCAAGCTCTAGGAACGAATAAGAAATTAGGACCTCATGCGCTGCGGCATAGCGCTGCGACGCATCTTCTTGAAGGTGGAGCAGATCTCAGAACTGTGCAAGAGATTCTTGGCCACTCATCGCTGTCTACAACACAGATTTACACCCATGTTTCAGAAGATCGAATTAAGAAAGCCTACGAACAAGCTCATCCTCGCGCTTAAAAAGAGAAAGCGCCTAGGCCGCTAGTTGCAACCTAGGCGCACTTCTATTTATTTGTTAAGGAAGACTGGAATGAATCGCGTTATTCCAGTTATCGAGCGTGGTAGCGAGTGTTAGATAGCTACCCCGATTCTGCGTAGCCAACACGCCATTAACTTCGGCGATGAGGGCGGTAGTTGAGGTTGCACCTGGATAGTAGATTCCGTAGTACGCCTCATTGAGAAGTGCAGCAATCGCCGCTCTCATCAGGATTTGGAATCCACCATTGAGGTTGGTTCCACCTTTGTATTTAAGACCCTCAATAAGACGATCTTTGCCAGTAGGAGAACTAATATCCAAGATTCCTGACTTTAAGAGCGTGGTTGGAACAGTGAATACATCCTGGATGAATTGATTAGTTGTGTATCCACTTGTCCAGGCCTCCGGAGTGTTCTTCCAATAGCCTGGAGTTCTTCCATACCAACCAAATGTCACAGTCGCACTTGCGGTTGCGGTATCGGAGTTCTGAAATACATCAGTCCCAACTGCCGTTGCAGTATTCACAAAGGAAGGATCTCCCGTCCAAGCGACATTTACGCCAGCGATAACGCATTGCAGATATGAACCAGCGGCAATTGTCTTGCCAATGAGCGCCACGCAATCTGGGGAGAGCGCAACTTTGTTATCTGTTAACGAAGTGAGCGTTACCGTAGTCGTTCCCACGTTGGAAATTCGAATTGTGTAATCAACGGGTCCACCTGTGACAGGAACTGTAGATACATTCGAAACTTTACTTACAGAGATATCCGGTAGAGCTACTATAACAACATCAGCTGAGTCGGTGTCCGTAATTGCGCCTTGATCCGTGTTCGCGGTAACTGTTACCACGTTAGTAAACGTTCCTTGAACATTTAACTTGGTACAAGTGAATGTATCTACTTGAGCAATTGCTAGCGAAGTAATTGTTCTGCTGCAATCTGCCGATAGCGGATCTGAAACAATCACATTAGTTAGCGGAATGTTGCCGGTGTTTGTAACAGTGATGGTGAAGGTAACATTTCCACCTTGAATTACCGTCTGAGTGTCAGGTGTCTTCTGAACATCAAGTGCAGGTGCAGGCTGAGTGATATTCACAGTGGCGCTTGCAGTAGCTGAGTCAGTGTTTTGCTGAGGATCAGTAGCGACTGCCGTTGCAGTATTTACAAAGGTTGGGCTACCAGTCCATGTCACAAGCACGCCGGGAATAACACACTCGAGGTAACCACCGACTGGGATGGACTGACCAATAAGTGCAGTACATGTTGCAGAGAGAGTTACCTTGTCGTCACTGAGCGAAGTTAGAAGGACATCTTCGCCGCCAGCGTTGGTGACCCGAAGTGTGTAATCAACGAGTCCACCTACAGCTGGAACTGTTGTAACGCTTGGAGTCTTACTAAGCGTGATGTTAGGCAAAAGATCTACAACTACATCAGCTGAATCAGAGTCTGAAATAGTTGTGGTTCCTGTATTTGCTGTAACAGTTGCCACGTTTGTGAAGGAGCTCTGTAGATCTGCCAGAGTGCATGTAAAAGTCTGAACTTCGGCAATAGCAAGCGTTGCAAAAGAGCGATCACATAGCGGAGCAAGCGGGTCTGTGACAACAATATCTGTCAGAGGAATGTTTCCAGTGTTAGTTACTGTCACGGTAAAGCTTGCACTTTGACCTTGAACAACGATCTGGCTATCAGGAGTTTTCTGGACATCAATAGATGGAGCAGAACCAAAGTATGAACTGCTATCACTTGCTGTTACTTGAAGCCCCAAATAATTGGCTGTAGCAGTTCCGATATTTGTATATGCGCCTGGAGCAGAAGATCCGCTTGCAGAACATTGCATAGCCTCACCAATAGCCAGAGTTGTCTGAGGACAAGAGACGGGAACTCCTTGATTATCTGTGACGTTCACCGAATCCAAAGCAACGTTTCCAGTGTTGGTAACTTGGTAGGTCCATACCACTGGGCTACCCACTGGGATTGTTGGGTTATCAGAACCATTTGTGGTCTTATCAATTGTCAAAGCTGGATCAGAACCGAAGTAAGTGCCGGAATCTTGAGCCGTAACATTGGTCTGCTCAAAAGTTCCGTTCACTGTTCCAAGATTTCGATACCAACCGGCGGTTGCAACTCCCGAAGCTGTGCAAGTCATCTCTTCATCGATAACTAGAACGGCCTTTGGACATGTGACAGTTTCACCTTGGTCATCAGTCACCGAGATTTCACTTACCGTGACGTTACCAACGTTCTTCACCAGGTAAGTCCAATTAACAGAATCACCGACATGAATGTCAGGTTCCTCGCCTCCATTAGTTAACTTCTTTAATGTAAGAAGTGGATTAGCTCCGAAGTAATTACTCGCATCGCTTGCAGTTGCGGTAAAAGTGCCATTGTTCGCATTCACAGTTCCGATATTTGAATATGCTCCGATACCTGCGGCACCGTCTGCGGTACATGTCATGGAATTACCCGGATCCAACGTTGTTAAAGGGCAAGTGACAACAACACTTTTATCATCAGTAACGACAATATTGTTAAGTGCAATATTTCCGGTATTCGTTACAAGATATTGCCACTGAATTGGAGTGAGGGTGATGATAGTTCCACCATCTGTTCCATTAGTGGTCTTAGCAATAGAGATCGATGAAAGAACTCCAAAGTAGTTGCTTGCATCCTCGGCGGATACGACAGTTCCCAAGAAATTTGCTCGCGCGGTTCCTTTATTCTCATAAGAGCCCACGGCGGCAACGCCAGTGCCTGTACAGGTTATAGCTTCGCCGACAGCCAAAGTCGTTTTCGGACATGAGACAGAAACTCCTTTGTCATCTACAACAGTGAGTTGGTCGACAGCAATATTTCCTGTATTTGTAACAAGATACGTCCAAGTAATGGCCGCTCCGACTGCAATTTGGGGACTATCAGAACCATTTGTTTTCTTATCAACGGTCATGCTTGGAGCTGCACCAAAGTAAGAAGACGTATCTGTAGCTGTAACTGTTGTGGTGAGATAGGTAGCAGATACGGTTGCACTGTTTGAATAGGGACCCTGTTGAGCGATTCCAGTTGCGTCACAAGTAATCGATTGTCCAATAGCTAAGGTTGTCTGAGGACAAGTAACTATTGCGCCCTTGTCATCAACTACAGCAATGTTGGAAAGTGGAGCATTACCAGTATTAACGAGTTGATAGCTCCATACAACAAGTTCTCCAACTAGGATATTTGGTCCATCGCTGCCATTGGTTAATTTGTTAATGGAAATAGATGGAACAAGAGCTGGCGCAATAACATTGAGCGTTGCGCTGTCAGTGGCATCAAGTCGAAGCGGATTGATAATTGAGTCATATCCAAACACGGTTGCTGTGTTAAAAACTGTGGTGTTTGTATTGACTTCGAAACTCTTTGTGATTTCAGCATAAGCAGTTGCTCCGGCAGCCAAGTCATCAGCACTTCCATCCCCATCTTGATCACTTAAGCCAGAAGTGATTGGAACGGTGAAGTCAGGGAATATGCCACTGTCATCAGAGATAACAGACAAGTTATAGATAGGTGCAGGCGGATTTGATCCATTGTCAGTATTGATAATTGCATAGCAATACTTAACTAGTTCGTTGGAAAGAACTATTAAGGAGTCAACCCCAGGGCAAGTCCCTGTTCCAGTTGTTACAGTTTTGGAAAGTGTGAGTTGTGGGATAGCAAGGGCCACAAGTTTCTTCAAAGGGACTGTTTTTTCACCCACTCCAACATCTTCTGCAGGCAGAACTTGTTGGGTTCCATTCTTGAAAGTTAAGAGTGCGTCGTTGAATCTCGCTTGTAAGTCGCCAGTAGGTTTCAAACGAGGATCGCATTCAATCTTGACATCCATGCGGACAATGACGACTTCATTTTGCTCAAGATCGTTGACTTCAACCTTTGCAATTAATTCAGATCCACGAGTGAAATCTGGGCCAGTTCTAACTTCAGATACGAGAGTAGCAACGCTGTTTTTGTCGCCAACTTGAGCTGGATCAGTTGGATCAATTGTTACGCCAATTACATCTCCGAGAATTGCTCCTGATTGTCCGGTTGTATCAAGATCAAAACTAAACTGGGAAGAAATTGTGAAGGGTGCAATTCCAGTAATTGAGGTTGATGCATCTGTTGCATATTTTGAAAGGTAGGAGACGATATCGCCGCACTTGAAGTTATCTCCTGCTAAGGAGCGAGTGATGTGCGTATTGATGCTTCCAGCATTCCACTGACCTCCTCCATAGAGATGGTTGTATGTTGATGGTTCAGCTGCTGCAAAATCAACGGTAAGTCCACGTATCTGTGCATTAGCGCTCGGTGAAATGAAAACCGATAAAGACATCGTTGACATGATGAGAGCAAATGAGCCCAGAACTGATGTCAATTTTCGAAAAGTATTTTTCATCGTAATCGTCCCCTTCTGGCGCAAAGTGCGCCGATACAGAAGGGATAGTTCCTTTACTTACTTTCGGATACATCTCCTTTGGCACACATCAGGAAGCTGTGACGAAAGAATGATTTTGTTAGCTTCGGATTTCTCAGGAGCAATTGAAGGAACTAATGAGATCCCGGTAACCAGGCCAATGAGAAATGCAGCGGCAATGGCGGTGAATTTCACGGGGTGGACACTGCCTAATGCGCTGTTTTTACCTCTTTATCTCCGCAGAACCGGTGGAAAAAGGGGAGCTGTGGGTCAGGTAGGATTCGGCCCGCACAGAAATAAACCTCTGTGACTTCACGCGTCTACTTCCCAATCGCACACGCTGCGATTGAACGAAGAAACCATTTCGGTCTGACTCGAATGAGTTAGTCGGTGCTTAGACGCTAGAGAGCCAACAAATTGTTGGTTCATTAACCGATGCGAACGAAAATGTTCGCACAAAGGAGCGTGCCGCCATGGCGGTTGTAACAATGCGAGAACTCCTCGACAGCGGTGTTCACTTCGGACACCAGACTCGTCGTTGGAACCCAAAGATGAAGCGCTTTATTTTTACTGAGCGCAATGGCATCTACATCATCGATATCCAACAATCTCTTGCTCTTATTGATAAGGCATATGACTTTATTAAGGACACCGTTGCTAAGGGCGGAAATGTTCTATTTGTTGGAACAAAGAAACAAGCACAGGAACCAATTCAATCTCAGGCAGCACGAGTTGGAATGCCATTTGTAACTGAGCGTTGGCTTGGTGGAATGCTCACCAACTTCCCAACCGTCTACAAACGCATTCAGCGTCTTAAGGAACTCGAAGCGCTAGAAGCATCTAACGACCAGGTTCTCACAAAGAAAGAACTTCTCTTGCTCCGTCGCGAGCGCGAGAAGCTTCATAAGAATTTAGATGGTATTCGCAACATGACCAAGCTTCCTGCTGCGGTCTGGGTTGTTGATACAAAGAAAGAACATCTCGCAGTAGCAGAAGCACATAAGTTAGGAATTCCAGTAATTGCAATTCTTGACACTAACTGCGATCCAGATGAAGTTGATTTCAAGATTCCTGGTAACGATGATGCAATTCGCTCTGTCACGCTGTTGACTCGCGTTATTGCTGATGCTGTTGCAGCAGGCCTCCAAGCTCGTTCCGCAAATGTTGCGAAGGAAGCAACTGAAGCAGCCAAGGCTGGCGAAGCCACAGTTGCAGCTGGAGAACCTCTTGCTGACTGGGAGAAAGAATTGCTAGGTAACGCAGAGAATAAGTCGAATGAAAGCGCAGGAGCATAAGTGGCATACACAGCAGAAGATGTAAAGCGTTTACGTGAAGCCACAGCGGCTGGCATGGTCGATTGCAAGAAAGCTCTCGATGAAGCCGGTGGAGATTTCGATAAGGCTGTTGAAATCATCCGCGTTAAAGGACTTAAGGGCGTCACAAAGCGCGAAGGTCGTTCCACTTCGAACGGTTTGATTGCAGCAAAAGCAGAAGGAAACACTGCTGTGATGCTCGAACTAAACTGCGAAACGGACTTTGTTGCTAAGGGCGATCGCTTTCAAGCAGTTGCAGATGAATTACTTGGCCACCTTTTTGCATCAAAGCAGAAAGATCTCGCCGCATTTGTTGGCTCAAAACTTCCTTCTGGAAAAGGTGTTCAAGAAGCAATCGATGAAGCAAATGCAACACTTGGCGAAAAAGTAGAACTTCGTCGCATTGCTGTGATCGATGGTTCAGCGAATGCGCTTTATCTCCACCGCACAAGCCCAGACCTTCCACCACAAGTCGGAGTTCTCGTGGCACTTGGAAAAGCAGATGAAGTTGTCGGCAAAGATGTCGCACAGCACATCGCCGCTTTTGCTCCGCAATATCTCAACCGCGAATCAGTTCCAGCTGATGTCATCGAGAATGAGCGTCGCGTAGCGGAAGAGACTGCCCGTAATGAGGGCAAGCCTGATGCAGCAATCGCAAAGATTGTCGATGGTCGCGTCACTGGTTTCGTCAAGGAAGTCTCGCTCCTTGAGCAAGCTTTTGCGAAGGATCAGAAGAAATCCGTCCAACAGATCCTCACAGATGCGGGAAATTCCGTGTCTGCCTTCTATCGCTTCCGAGTAGGTCAGTAACCTATATCGGTAGATTTGCAGTAAGAAAGGAGCACTCGAATGGCTAATGAACGTAAGAGCTATAAACGAGTGCTCCTTAAACTTTCTGGAGAAGTTTTTGGTGGCGAAAAGGGCGTTGGCGTTGATCCTGACGTTGTCCATGATGTTGCCGCACAAATCGCAGAAGTTGTACGCGGAGGCGTAGAAGTAGCAATCGTTGTGGGTGGCGGTAATTATTTCCGCGGCGCCGAACTCCAAGAGCGAGGCATGGATCGCGCTCGCGCTGACTACATGGGCATGCTCGGAACTGTCATGAACTGCCTTGCGCTCCAAGACTTCCTAGAAAAAGAGGGCATTGATACTCGAGTACAAACTGCGATTGCAATGGGACAAGTTGCAGAGCCTTACATTCCTCGTCGTTCGATCCGACATTTAGAAAAGGGCCGGGTTGTAATTTTTGGCGCGGGCGCAGGTATGCCATTTTTCACGACCGACACAGTTGCTGCCCAGCGCGCACTTGAAATCGGAGTAGATGCGCTCTTGCTCGCAAAGAGCGGCGTCGATGGCGTGTATTCAGCAGATCCTCGTAAAGATAAGAGCGCAACTAAGTTCGAATACATCTCTTATAACGATGTACTTTCAAAGTCACTAGCAGTTGCAGATGCTGCAGCCTTTAGTTTATGCAGAGAAAATAAATTACCTATCATCGTCTTTAACTTGTTAGAAAAAGGCAATATTGCTCGCGCCGTTCGGGGCGAGCCAATCGGAACGTTAGTTAACTAACGAGTCACACAGGGAGCGCCATGACAATCCAAGCCGTACTTGCAGATACAAACTCCAAGATGAATAAAGCAGTCGATGTGGCTAAAGAAGATTTTGCATCAATCCGCACCGGACGTGCACACCCCTCAATGTTCGCAAAAATCATGGTTGAGTACTATGGAACGGCAACTCCTCTGTCACAACTCGCTACTGTTCAGGTTCCTGAGGCGCGAACCGCGCTTGTTACTCCATTCGATAAAAGCGCTATTCCTTCTATTGAAAAGGCAATCCGCGAATCTGATTTAGGCGTAAATCCAGGTGGAGATGGAAACGTTATCCGCGTCAACTTCCCACAATTAACCGAGGATCGCCGCAAGGAATTCATTAAAGTCGCAAAAGGAAAAGCTGAAGATTCAAAGATCTCTATCCGTGCCATCCGCCGCACCGCAAAGGAAGCGATGGAGAAGCTAGAAAAAGATGGCTCCATCGGTAAGGACGATTTGACTCGTGGCGAGAAAGAACTTGAAAAGGTTACTTCTGATCACGTTGCCAAGATTGATGAACTTCTCAAACATAAGGAAGCTGAACTTCTCGAAGTTTAACTTTGAGGTAAAAATATGAGCGACCTCCACTCGATAAACGAGGCGATCAACAAGCGCGCCGGTCGCAAACTTCTGCCTTCCATAGCGGTCGGCCTTTTTCTTTTGGCGATTATCTTTTCGACGATGGCTTACATTCCAGTTCTATTTGCAGTATTTGTAGGAATCGCCGTACTGATCGCGCTACATGAACTCACCACAGCCTTTAAAGCACGAGAGATTCAAATTAATTACCTTCAACTCAGTGTGGCAACTACTCTCATTCTGGCAAGTTCGTGGGTTGGGGGATTGCCAGGTCTTGCTGTTTCAGTAGCGATCGCATTAATCGCTAATCTTTTTCTTGTTCTGCTCCGTGGAACTGAAGGGTTTATTAAGAATGCCACGGCGAGCGCTTTCGCACTTCTTTATCCAGGCTTTGTTGCAGGTTTTATTTTCTTATTGGCCCGCTCCGGTGAAGGGTTCTCATATATCGCCACGCTCGTAATCTTGGTTGGATGCAACGACACCTTTGCCTATGTATTTGGAGTTCTACTCGGAAAGCACCCACTAGCACCAAAAATTTCTCCAAAGAAAACCTGGGAAGGTTTTGTTGGGGGATTAATTTTTACTTCGATTGGTAGCGCGCTAGCTTTTTACTATCTCCTCGATCATCACCCTGCAATCGGTGCGCTCGCTGGATTTGCTGGAGTTCTGGCCGCCACTGTCGGTGACTTAGTTGAAAGCGCTATTAAACGTGACCTTTCCATTAAAGATATGGGGACCCTACTTCCGGGGCACGGCGGAATGTTGGATCGTTTAGATTCAGCGCTGATTACCGCCCCAGTTATGTGGTTCTGTATCGAGCTCTTGAAGCGATTCGCATGAGCGAGTTGAAATTAGTTTTTGAAGAGCCTAAACAGCGGAAAAAAGCCCCAGAACATCTTGCTGATCTGACAAAAGAGGAACGTCGCACCAAGGCCGAATCCCTTGGACTGCCTGCTTTTCGCGCAAATCAAATCTCTACGCATTACTTCACCCATTACAACGATGATCCGGATTCATGGACTGATATTCCAGCAGCAATGCGTCCACTGGTGGCCGAACACTTCTTGCCAAAACTAATTACGTTGGTTCGATCCATTACTTGCGATAACGGCAAAACTAGAAAAGATTTGTGGCGCCTCCATGATGGCGTCCTTGTTGAATCAGTATTGATGCGTTACTCCGATCGCACAACAGTATGTATCTCATCCCAAGCGGGATGCGGAATGAATTGTCCATTCTGCGCGACTGGCCAAGCGGGACTTACTCGAAATCTCACTGCTGGAGAAATAACGGCACAGATTGTTGCATCTGCAAAAGCCTGCGCAACTGGTGAATTGCCGGGGGGACCTACGCGACTTTCCAATGTTGTTTTTATGGGCATGGGCGAACCACTTGCAAATTACAACGCGGTCCTTCGCACAGTACGAAACATCATTACTCCTCAACCAGATGGACTTGGAATCGGCGCTCGTTCAGTTACCGTCTCTACTGTTGGACTAGTTACGGGAATTGAAAAGCTCACTGCAGAAGATCTACAGGTCACACTTGCAGTTTCACTCCATACCCCCGACGATGAATTACGTGACACTTTGGTGCCGATTAATTCTCGTTGGAAAGTTAAAGAGGTGCTCAGCGCTGCAGACAAGTACGCAGAGCAAACTGGTCGTCGTTATTCCATCGAATATGCGCTCATTCGAGATATCAATGACCAACAATGGCGCGCTGACTTACTCGGACGCTTGCTGAAAAATCGCCATGCCCATGTGAATTTGATTCCACTGAACCCAACTCCTGGATCTAAGTGGACTGCGTCACGAAAAGAAGATGAGCGCGCATTTGTGAGAACCTTAGAAAATTATGGAGTTCCGGTAACGGTTCGTGATACCAGAGGTCGGGAGATTGATGGCGCTTGCGGCCAACTAGCAGCTGCGGAAATCGCCACAAAATAATCTTTGCCCACCATCTTGATAGCCGGTGGCTCACTAACTAAACTCAAACCCTCATCTATTTTCGGAGGTTTTCGTGAAGACCCTGCAGAATTTCATCAACGGACAGAAAGTTCAATCGTCCTCTGATAAAACTCAAGATCTCATCAATCCCGCAACGGGCGAAGTTTTTGCAAAAGCGCCTGTCTCAAATGCGGCTGATGTTGATAAAGCGATGAAAGCTGCAGAAAAAGCTTTTGAAGTGTGGAAGGAATCCACTCCCGGAGAACGTCAGAAAGCAATTAATAAGATTGCTGATGCAATTGAAGCTCGCTCTGAAGAATTGATTCAAATTGAGAGTGAAAATACTGGTAAACCAATCGCAGTAACCCGCGCTGAAGAAATTGGGCCGATGCTTGATCAGATTCGCTTCTTTGCTGGCGCTGCCCGTCATCTTGAAGGCCGTTCTGCTGCTGAGTATTTCAAGGGTCATACATCTTTTATCCGTCGTGAACCAATTGGAGTTTGCGCACAAGTAACTCCGTGGAACTACCCAATGATGATGGCGGTTTGGAAGTGGGCTCCTGCAATCGCTGCTGGAAATACTGTCGTACTCAAGCCAAGTGATACAACTCCAGTATCGACCGTCTGGATGGCAGAACTCATGCAAGAGTTCTTGCCTGAAGGAGTTATCAATGTTGTCGTTGGAGATCGTGACACAGGTAAGCATTTAGTTGAGCATGAAATTCCACAATTCATCTCCATAACAGGCTCGGTCCGCGCGGGTATGGAAGTTGCATCCAGCGCTGCAAAAGACTTGAAGCGCGTGCATCTTGAACTCGGCGGAAAAGCGCCAGTCGTAATTTTTGATGATGCAAACCTTGAAGCTGCATGTGAATGGATTGCTGTCGCTGGTTACTTCAATGCGGGACAAGATTGCACAGCAGCAACTCGCGTTCTTGTTGAGGCTAGCGCATATGACGATGTTGTTGCGCTGTTAAGCGAGCAAGCAAAGAATGTAATCAAGGTTGGTATGCCAGATGAAGATGTTCTAGTGGGGCCAGTAAATAACGCTAACCAATTAGCCCGCGTTAAGGGCTTCCTAGATCGCGTTCCTTCTCACGCTCGCGTGACAGCGGGTGGAACTGCAATAAATCGTCCGGGTTATTTCTGGAATCCGACTGTGGTTGCTGATCTCAAGCAAGATGACGAGATGATCCAAAATGAAATCTTTGCGCCGGTCATTACCGTTCAGAAATTTACCGATGAAGCTGAGGCAGTTCGTCATGCAAATGGCGTGAAGTATGGCTTGGCATCAAGTGTCTGGACTAAAGATCACGGTCGCGCTATGCGCATGGCAAAGGCCTTTGATTTCGGATGCGTCTGG
>Ga0192647_100987_pt1 | contig 19179 bp, 15 predicted proteins | sample LauGreFa1BDMLBSN_2_FD_133046 | JGI IMG/M metagenome (GOLD analysis project Ga0192647, IMG submission 133046) | Freshwater lake microbial communities from Lake Michigan, USA - Fa13.BD.MLB.SN - reassembly | ecosystem: Environmental > Aquatic > Freshwater > Lake | place: Lake Michigan, USA...
CCGCGCCTAAGGCTACTGAAACTGGAAAAGGTTGGCCAGGATTGGCGGCTTGGAATTCTTTAAAGTCTAATGCGCCTCCTCGATGCGCTAGCCAGCGCATAATGACTTTGTTTTTGGCAATAACTTGCAGTCGATAAATACCTAAATTTTGCCTATGTTTGTGTGGCCCTTTGGTAATGACTAGTGGCCAAGTAATTAAAGGTGCGGCATCTTCCGGCCAGCAAGTTTGAATAGGGTAAACACTCAAATCAATTTCATCGCCTTCCCTAACCAGTTCTTGGCAAGGCGGTGAGGATACTAGTTTAGGTGCCATATTTAAAACTTGCTTGTATAAAGGCAACTTTTCCCACGCATCTTTCATGCCTTTAGGTGGTTCTGGTTCTTTTAGGGTGGCTAATAATTCACCAATGCCACGCAATTCAGTGACTGATTCTGCGCCCATACCCATTGCTACTCGTCGGGGAGTGCCAAACAGATTGCCCAATACTGGAATGTTATAGCCAGTCGGATTTTCGAATAGAAGGGCAGGACCAGCTTGTTTTAAAGTGCGGTCACAAATTTCCGTCATTTCTAGGTAGGGGTCGACTGGAATTGTGATTCGTTTCAGTTCACCTTGAATTTCTAGTTGTTTGATAAAATCACGGAGATCTTTATATTTCATGCAGCTATGCCATTATGTTTGAGTAAGGCATCAATAGTTGGTTTGCGTCCACGAAACTTGATAAATAAGGCCATTGCATCTTCACTACCGCCTGTTTCAAGAATAGTGGTTAAAAATAATTTACCGGATTCCTTGTCAAAAATACCTTTTTCTTCAAATAATGAGAAAGCATCACTGGAGAGTACTTCTGCCCATTTATAGCTGTAATACCCGGCGGCATAGCCACCTGCAAAGATATGTGAGAAGCTGTGGGCAAAGCGGTTAAATTTGGGAGGATTAACCACGGCAACTTGGGCTCTGACTTGTTCCAAAATGGGGTAGATGCGAGCACCTTTTTCAGGATCATAATCTTTGTGTATTCTAAAATCGAAAAGACTAAACTCAAGTTGTCTTACGGTCATCATGCCTGCTTGAAAGTTTTTTGCGGCTAACATTTTATTAAATAGGGCTTCTGGCAATGGTTCGCCTGTTTGATAATGCCCTGACATTAATGCCAGCGCCTCGTGCTCCCAGCACCAATTTTCCATGAATTGACTGGGTAATTCGACTGCATCCCATTCAACCCCATTAATACCCGAAACGCCTAAGTGATCAACTTTAGTAAGCATGTGTTGGAGACCATGACCAAATTCATGGAACAGAGTAGTCACATCGTCATGCGTTAGTAGAGAAGGCTCAGGACCTGTTGGTGGAGTAAAGTTACAAGTTAGATAAGCAACGGGTGTTTGAATGTGATTGTTATATTTTTTGCGTCCAATACAGTCGTCCATCCACGCTCCACCACGTTTTTTTGAGCGCGCATATAAATCAAAATAAAATTTGCCACGTAACACACCGAATTCATCATGTATTTCAAAAAAGCGTACGTCAGGATGCCAACTGTCAAAGTCACTAATTTCAGATATTTGTAAACCATATAGTTTTTCAACTACGGCAAATAATCCCGGTAAGACACGGGTAATGGGAAAATAGGCTTTAACTTCTTCTTGAGATAATTGGTAGAAATGCTGGCGCATTTTCTCAGAATAATAAGTTAAATCCCAAGATTCAAGGTTATTAATGCCGTAATATTGCTTTGCAAAACTTTGTAGGTCTGCAAAATCTTTGCGGGCTTGACGCCACGATTTATCGGCTAAATCTTCCAGAAAATTAATAACCTCGTCGGGTTGTTTTGCCATTTTAGTAGCCAAAGATAACTCTGCATAATTTTTGAAGCCTAATAATTGGGCCTTTTCATGACGAAGCGCTAAAATTTCTTCCATAAGGAGGCTGTTGTCCCACTGTTCATTGCCTGACGCTTGATCCGAGGCGCGAGTGCTATATGCTTCATAATGTTCACGACGTAATTCTCTGTCATCTGCGTAAGTCATAACGGCTTGGTAAGAAGGGAATTGCAGGGTTATCATCCAACCATCCTGGCCTTGGCTTTCTGCTGTTTGTTTAGCTTGGGCCATTGCAGAAGCAGGCAGTCCGGCTAGGTCTTGTTCATTTCTTATGACTTTGCTCCAAGCATTAGTGGCATCCATGAGGTTTTCTTCATAGTTGCTAGCAAGGCGCGAAAGTTCTTGGCTAATATCTTTATAGCGTTGTTTTTTTTCATCATCCAGATCAACACCTGATAATCTAAAATCACGTAGTGCATTTTGTATGATTTTTTTTTGGGCATTGTCTAATGTTTCAAATTCAGTGCTATCTGCAATAACTTTATAAGCATTAAATAACCCTACGTTTTGTCCCATCTCAGTGGAATAAGCACTGAGTTTTGGTAAGCAGGCGTTATAGGCAGAGCGAAGTTCGTCGGTATTGACTACCGAATTCATATGACTGATTGGAGACCACGCTTTATTTAGCTTATCGTCTACATTTTCCAGCGGTTCAATCAAGTTTCCCCATGTATATTTTGTTGTCGCCTTAAGATGCTGTTCAACAACAGCACGAGCTTCTTCCAATAGCTGTGTAATAGCAGGCTCAATGTGTTCAGTTTTTATTTCTGAAAATAAAGGCAGATTGGTGTTATTGGATAATAATGGGTTATTCATGTGGGCGATTTTTTATGTGGTTATTACGGTAATTGTGAGCGGTGTAAAACAAGTAAAAACTGCCTTGATTAGCTTTAAATTAGGATAATGTAGTTACATCAGGGTTTTTCTGGAGCTTATCACAAAACAAAGCCGTTTTTGAAAGGTGGTCATGCCAGCTATAACGTTTTTTATCGATTAAAATCCATGCGAACCCTAAGCCCAGTCCAGCCCAAGAAATGATAGCTGTTATAAACCGCAATAAAGACTGCTTCCAGCTTATCGGTTTTTGATCAAGAGTCAAAACTTTTATTTTCCATGCACGAAGACCTAGTGTCTGTCCGCCATGCGTCCAGAACCAACCGTAAAATATAAAACTAACAGCGACTAAGTAGCTACGGTGAAGTGATTGATGATATCTTATTGATTCGTCAGTAGCGAATAGATATAAAAGAGCATTGGCAAAGATTAAAAGTGCTGTCAAAAGGAAGGCATCATACAACTGTGCCCCTAAACGACGAAAAAAACCAGGTGCCAACGCTATGTCGCAACCTGATTTTAACGGTTCTTTTGTTTTTGAAGACAATTAAACTTTAAATAAAGCTAATTTTTGACCAAAATACATACACATGCCCATTAGTGATCCCAGCATTATTAGGGAAAAGAAAAAGGGGGGTCTATGGAACAGAAGAATGCCAAAATCTGCTACAAAGATGCTGGTCAATATAGGATGGTCAATGAAGCCATTAAGAATCTTTTTGAACATAACAATCCCGTTAATTACGTAAAATTTTAGTGCGAATGTTTAAAAATGGTTGCCTGATCTTTATATCCACTTAAATTTACAATGAGCGCTTGTAAAAACCAGCATTGTGATTTTACTATAATCGAAAGGGTAATGTAAAAAAAAGAAGATTGATTTTAGGATAGAATGAAGCAAATGGTATGATTGCCATAAATAACGACAAATAGGGTTAAAGGCCATTTTAAATTTCTTTAGAAAATTGATTAATCCAGCTAGAAATAGAGCTGAACCAACCGCCGCACTAGTCAGGATTTATAAGCGGTCTGAGCACAATATTTCACGCTCACAGATTAGTGATAATGCACTGAAGGTTCTTTATAAGCTACAAAAAGAAGGCTTCAGTGCTTATCTTGTTGGCGGTTGTGTGCGCGATTTATTGTTGGGGCGAGAACCTAAAGATTTTGATGTCGTAACTAATGCTGATCCAGAACAAATTAGAAAAGTATTTCGTAATTGTCGGTTGATTGGACGCAGGTTCCGTTTGGCACATGTGCATTTTGGCAGAGAAGTTATAGAAGTTGCAACATTCAGAGGTGCATCAGAGATTCAAAATGACAAGCAGGTGCTTAATAATGAGGGCCGCTTATTGCGCGATAATGTTTATGGCACTATTGAGGAGGATGTTTGGCGCCGCGATTTTACGGTCAATGCACTCTACTACAATATAAAAGATTTTTCGGTGGTGGATTATGTATCGGGTATGGCTGATCATCAAGCCGCCACGTTAAGACTTATTGGTGACCCTGAAACTCGGTTCCGCGAAGATCCGGTGCGGATGCTACGAGCGGTTCGTTTTGCGGTTAAGTTGGGCTTCAGATTGCATCCGGATTGTGAAGCGGCAATGCATAAAGTTGCAGATTTATTGTCCAGTATACCTTCTGCGCGGCTTTATGATGAGACATTAAAATTGTTATTGTCCGGTTATGGGTTGCAAACATTTGAAATGTTGAGACATTACGGGCTGTTTCAAATATTATTTCCAGCAACAGAAAGATCTTTGTCGGTTGAGGATGATGGGTTTCCGCGGTTATTATTGATTAAAGCTTTGGATAATTCTGACAATAGAATCGCTGAGGGTAGGACTGTCACCGCCTATTTTTTATTTGCTGCTTTTTTGTGGGAACCAGTTAAGACTCGGGCGCAAGAAATGATGGCTCGTGGCATGGTAGAGTTTATGGCTTATCAAGAAGCAGCTAACGAAATAATTTCTTTACAGATTAAAAGTACGGCATTACCTCGTCATATTACTATGGCAATGCGTGAGGTCTGGAGCTTACAGCCCAAGTTTAATATACGGGTGGGTTCTAAGCCCAGTCGTTTGCTTGCCCATCCCAGATTCAGAGCAGGTTATGATTTTCTATTGTTGCGCGCAGAGACGGGTGGAGCAGATTTAGAGGTCGCTCAGTGGTGGGAAAAATATCAGGTTGCTGATGAAAATGAACAAAGAAAAATGACCAGACCACCACGTAAAGCGCCAGGTAACAAAGTAGGGCGAAAAAGAAGTTATCGTGGAAAGAGCAAAGATAGTACTACCGAAAAAGAGGTTTAGATTATAAATTGGAAGTGGTTGTTTTCGCTTTGAACTTTATGAATATCGATTAACTATGCAAACCTCATTAAGCCCCCCTGTTATTGCTTATATTGGCTTGGGCAGTAACCTTGTCGATCCTATTGTACAAATTAAATCAGCGCGTATTGCAGTTGCTGCAATTGAAGGTGTCCAAGAGATGACCTTTTCCAGTTTATATCACAGTTTACCTATGGGACCTCAAGATCAACCTGATTATGTCAATGCCGTAATGGGTGTGGTAACAAAATTGTTACCCATGGATTTACTTCGTAATTTGCAACATATTGAGAATATACAAGGACGTATTAGAACTGGTGAGCGTTGGGGGGCCAGAACATTAGATTTGGATATATTGACCTATGGCGACCAGGAAATTGATGAGCCTGATTTGATTGTTCCTCATAAAGGCATTGAAGAAAGGTCTTTTGTTTTGTGCCCTTTGTTCGAGATTGCTCCGGAGTTATATGTTCCAAATAAGGGCTCTATTGTCGATCTAATTGCCAAGTGCCCATTATCGGGGCTCAAACGGATTAATTGAAATGAAGCCAATGAATAACAACCCTGTAAAACCTCTTTTAACAGTTAATGATCTTGCTGCCATGAAGCAGCGCGGTGAAAAAATTACCTGTTTGACTGCTTATGACGCCAGCTTTAGTGCTTTAATTGATAAGGTGGGTGTTGACATGATGCTGGTTGGAGATTCTTTAGGAATGGTTATTCAAGGTTGTGATACAACACTTCCTGTAACTATTACTGATATGGTTTACCATACACGCTGTGTCAGTAAAGCTAGGCAGAGGGCTTTCGTTATTGCAGACTTACCGTTTATGAGTTACAGCACACCTGCTAATGCAGCTAAAAATGCAGCAAAGTTAATGCAGGTGGGTGGTGCACAAATGGTAAAACTGGAAGGTCCTCGCTTTGAAATAGTTAGTTTTTTAGTTGATCAAGGAATTCCTGTTTGTGGCCATCTAGGGTTGTTGCCGCAAATGATCAACCAGTTGGGCACTTATAAGCTTCAAGGAAAAGAGCCGGCTGAGGCTAAACAAATTATGACCGATGCTTATCAGTTGCAGCAGGCAGGTGCAGCGATGTTGGTATTAGAATGTGTGCCGGCAGAGCTTGCTAAAGAAATAAGTACTCAGCTTAGTATTCCTGTTATTGGTATCGGCGCGGGTATTGACTGTGACGGACAAGTATTGGTGCTTTATGACATGCTTGATATAGGGGTGCATAAACGCCCGCGATTTTCTAAAAACTTTATGGCAGGTACAGACACTATAGAAGCTGCCATAGATGGCTATTATCAGTCGGTTAAACAGGTGCGATTTCCTTCTGCTGAGCATAGTTTTTAAGTCAAATGCAAATAATTAAAACAATTACGGATATACGTGAGGTCATCAAGACATGGCAAGCTGCCGGAGAAACGGTAGCTTTTGTCCCCACCATGGGTAATTTGCACGCAGGTCATCTCCAACTGGTACGTCGTGCCAAAGAAAATGCTAATCGAGTTGTTGTTAGTATTTTTGTTAATCCGACACAATTTGGAGTCGGTGAGGATTTTGAGGCTTATCCGCGTACAGAGCTTGAAGACCAAGAAAAGTTGAAGAAAGAGGGTGCGGATTTGTTATTTCTGCCTTCGGTTATCGATGTGTATAGTTCAGAAGCCAATACGAATATTACGGTAGCGGGTCTTTCTGAAGCTTACTGCGGAGCATTTAGACCAGGACATTTTAGTGGTGTTGCAACTGTAGTATGTAAATTATTTAATATAGTACAACCTAATGTTGCTTTATTTGGACGGAAAGATTTTCAACAATTGACGATCATTAAAATGATGGTTCGCGATCTAAATATACCTGTTGAAATAATAGGTGTAGATACAGTTAGAGATCCCAGTGGTTTAGCGATGAGCTCCAGAAATGGGTATTTGACGGAGGATGAAAAAAAAGTTGCTTCAATGATTTACTATACGTTGGGTATTGCACGCGAGGCCATTTTAGCGGGAAATGAGAATTTTGCTGATATAGAAAAAAAAGCCATGCAATCTCTAAGTCAAATTGGTTTTCAACCTGATTATTTTTCTGTATGTCGTGCTAGCGATTTAAAAAAAGCAACAATAGAAGATGTCAATTTAGTTTTATTGGTGGCAGCAAAATTGGGAAAAACGCGGTTAATCGATAATCTTTGCTTTTCAAGGTAATCCGCCTTTATCTCATCATGGTTCAGATAAAAAGCAAGAGACCTAATGTCTTTGTTTTATAAAGGGTAAAGTTGAACTCGTTTGGATAGTTAAAAAGTTGATGGATTGTAGTAATTAATGGATAATGATCGGTTTTAAAATGTATTTATAGTGTTTTATTATGCAAATTACGATGCTTAAAGCGAAGTTACACCGAGCCACCGTGACGCGTTCAGAGTTGGGTTACGAGGGATCTTGTGCAATTGATAGCACTATTCTTGACCTGTCGGGCATCAAAGAATACGAGCAAATTCAGATTTATAATATTAACAATGGTGCACGTTTCACCACTTATGCAATTCGTGCAGAAGAGGGGTCAGGTATTTTTTCAGTTAATGGTGCTGCTGCTCGTTTAGCCTGCCCTGGTGATCTTATTATTGTCTGTGCTTATACAATTTTGGATCAACAAGAAGCAGAGCAACATAAACCCACCTTGGTTTATTTTAATGAAAAAAATGAAGTGTTACGTTCTGCTTCGTCGATTCCAGTGCAGCTCACTTAGATAAATAGATGAATCATCTTAAGCCCGCAAGCTTTTTAGCTTAGCGGGTTTTTTTATGGGTATGGTTAAGTAATTAAAGATTATCCCCGTTCGTTCCAATAAATGGCTAAATAGATGTTTTTATAGAGATAAGCACATTGCAACAATGCCTTGTTGTCTGTATCCTGCATGCCCATGCAAATAAATTTAATTTCAGTAGGAAATCGAATGCCAAGCTGGGTTCAGTTGGGTTACGATGAATATGCCAAGCGTTTGCCGCGAGAATGTGAATTGGTACTTAAGGAAATTGTTCCGGGTAAGCGTACCAAGAACAGTGATGTTGCTCGTATTGTAAAAGACGAGGGCGAACGTATGCTTGCAGCAATTCCTCAGGGTACGCATATTGTAACTTTAGACATACCTGGTAAGCCTTGGACCACACCAGAATTGGCGGAAGCTATGCAGCGTTGGTTAGAAAGTGGGCAGCATATTACTTTGTTGGTAGGTGGGCCAGAAGGTTTAGCTGATTCTGCTAAGCAATTGGCAAGAGAGTCTTGGAGCTTATCTAAACTGACATTTCCGCATCCACTGGTAAGAATCGTAGTGGCTGAGCAACTTTATCGTGCTTGGAGTATTCTTCATAATCACCCTTATCATCGCTAATGTCGGTACAAATTATTCTTGCATCTGCATCGCCACGCAGAAAGGAACTGTTGGATCAAATTAAGGTCTCTTATACGACTTATCCAGTTGATCTAGATGAAACACCTTTAAATAATGAAGCTCCGCTTGCTTATGTGCGACGTTTAGCGGCTGAAAAGTCTGCGGCATGTTTAATTCAGCTTAAAACGGATTTGCCAGTTTTGGCAGCGGATACCACAGTTGTTTTAGGGTCCCTGATTATGGGAAAACCTAAGCACAAGCAAGATGCGCTCAGTATGTTGACACAGTTATCGGGCAAAACCCATCATGTTTATACGGCCATTTCACTAAGAGGACATCAGCACAATCAGGCCATAAGTATTACTGAGGTAACATTCAGGTGTCTGAAAGAGCAAGAAATATTAGATTATTGGGATACTGGAGAACCGCTTGATAAAGCCGGTAGCTATGCTATTCAAGGGCGAGGTGGGGTATTTGTTGAGTCAATAAAAGGCAGTTTTTCCGGAGTGGTCGGTTTACCATTGTTTGAGACGGCACAACTTTTATCCAAACAAGGCATTGAGTTTTTTAAATGAGTGAAGAAATTTTAATTAATGTAACTCCCCCTGAAACAAGGGTTGCGGTCATTGAAAATGGTGTTTTACAAGAACTCATTATTGAAAGAACCCGTGAGCGAGGATTGGTAGGTAATATTTATAAAGGCGAAGTTTGCCGTGTTCTACCTGGTATGCAAGCCGCTTTTGTTGATATTGGTTTGCCCAAGGCGGCGTTCATTCATATTTCAGATTTGTGCGCGAAAGATTTGGAAGAGAAAGGTTCAGACGTCATTGAGCATTACCTGCATGAAGGTCAGCATCTTGTTGTACAAGTTGTTAAGGATTCATTAGGAACAAAAGGAGCACGCTTAACCACTGAAATATCGATCCCCTCGCGATACCAAGTTTATATGCCTTATGCGAATAATTCCGGCGTATCCCAACGTATTGAATATGAGGCTGAGCGAATACGTTTAAGGACGTGTCTTGATGCGTTTAGGCAAACCCATAAGTGTGGCAGTTTTATTGCAAGAACAGCCGCAGAATGTGTACAAGAATCTATTTTAATTGCAGACATGGCCTTTTTGCTAAAGCTGTGGGAGTCTATTGTAAAAAAGATTGCCGTAGCAAAGCCTAAGCAGTTTATTCATAAGGATTTACCTTTAAGCATCAGAACACTTAGAGATTTATACAAAGAAGGTATTGATAGGGTTCGCGTAGATTCCAAAGAAACTTATCAACGATTGCTTGAGTTTGCAGAAGTTTTTGTGCCGGAAATCGTGCCTGTTATAGAGCATTACTCTGGGGAATGTCCGGTATTTGATATCTACAGTGTCGAAGATGAAATTAAAAAGGCATTAGATCGTAAAGTTAAACTAAAGTCTGGGGGCTATTTAATATTTGATCAGACCGAAGCGATGACGACAGTAGATGTTAATACGGGTGGTTATGTGGGTGGTCGTAATCTTGAAGAGACAATTTTTAAAACTAATCTTGAAGCAGCTCAAACCATTGCCCGTCAGCTTAGGTTAAGAAATTTGGGTGGAATCATTATTATCGATTTCATTGATATGCAAAGTGAAGAGCACAAGATGCAAGTTTTGCAGGCGCTTGAGCGGCATTTGGAAAAAGACCGAGCAAAAACCAGAATTACTGAGGTTTCGGTGCTGGGTCTGGTAGAAATGACTCGTAAGCGAACGCGAGAAAGTTTGGAACATATACTCTGTGAGCCATGTAGCGCGTGTGGTGGTCGAGGCGTTTTAAAAACTCCGGAAACTATGTGTCTGGAAATTTTTAGAGAGATCATTCGAGAAGTAAGGCTATACAAAGTCCAGACTATCTTGGTTCTGGCGTCGAATGAAGTAGTAGATATGCTCCTTGATGAAGAAGCCGACATGCTTGCTGAATTAGAAATATTTTTAGATGTTCAGATAAAATTTAGGGTAGAAACACAATATAACCAGGAGCAGTATGACGTTGTGCTGCTGTAAGTTTCGAAGCCACGAGGCAAATTTGAAATTATCAGATCGACAATTGCAGTCTTTCATGGTTTCCAGTGATGCTTATTATACTGGCTCATTATGATTCATCATATTAAACGCGCAACTCGCCATCTTATTTTTTGGTCTTTAATTGCCTCAGCAATTAGCCTGACAGTTTTACGTTTTTTGCTGTGGGGTATAGCTGATTATAAAGCCGATTTGTCTTCACATATTAGCAAACTCATAGGTGCGCCAATAACCATAGGTCATATGCGTGCCAATATGCGTGGGTATAGCCCAGAATTGGTGTTAAAGGATATTGAGGTTAGCGCATCTGCTGCTAATACAGTCGCACCTATTCAGCTCAAGGAAGTCCGTGTGGGTATTAATTTATTTAATGCCCTAATGAGTGGTGATCACTTAGCATCGTCGTGGGTTACTTTAGTTGGGGCAAAGCTGACAGTAAAACGTAAGCAAGATGGCAGTATCTCTATTGTTGGTTTAAAGGCAACCGATGAAAAACCTTTATGGTTGTTACAAGGGAGTAAGTACGAAGTTTTACAAAGTGAAATTAGTTGGCAGGATGAGCTTAATTCAGCCAAGCTGAATATGATGGGTATGGTTGATTTTGCGATCGTTAATAAAGATCAGCAGCATCAAGTAAATATTTTAGTAAGACCTCCTAAACGATATGGTGATGAATTAAGACTTTCCATGGAGGTGATAGGGAATTTATTTGAACCTTCATTGGTTGATGGCAGCATTTTTGTTGAAGGAAAAAACATAAATCCAGCTGCATGGGTGGCGGGACAATTGCCTTTTGAGATGAAGATTAACTCGGGTTTTGGTGATGTTAAGATATGGAGTACTCTAAAACATTCAGAAATAACGTCTTTGGAAGCGGATATTCAGTTACAAGAATTAAAGCTCACTAGACCGGATAAGGAAGATTTTTTTGCCAAACAACTCAAAACCAATGTGCATTGGCAGCACAATGACGATCAATGGCGTCTCGATGTGCCTCAGTTTTTGTTGCAAACCAATGATAAGCAATGGCCAGGGATAGTCTTTAGTGCTTCTGGGAATCAGACTAATGATAGTGTATTGCATAAGTTGGCACTGTTTGTAAAATCAGTGGATTTGCAAAATGCTTCCACGTTGTTGCAATTTTTTGGAACGTTACCAAAAAATGCAAGCAGTTTTTTAGAAAAGTCTTCGTTAAAAGGATCAGTAGAACAGTTGTTTTATTTTGCCGATTTAGATGCAAAGCACTTCGCCGTTAATGGCAATTTCAATCATTTGAAAATAGCGCCATCAGATGCAATTCCAGGTATAGAAAATTTAACCGGACGATTAAAAGGTACGGATGAAAAAGGGCAATTGGATTTGGTAACCAAAGAAGCCAGTATGACAACTTCGGGGTTGTTTCGCGAGGCACTCAGTATAAAAAAACTGGTGGGTAAGATTGCCTGGCAACAAACAGCGGATGAGTGGTTAGTATCCAGTCCGCATATTGATGTAGATTCACCCGATATAATAACAAGCAATCGATTTAATTTACGGATTCCAAAGAAGGAGGGTAAGTCGCCATTTTTGGACTTACAAATGGGTTTTTCTGCTGAGGATGTGACTCAGGTTAAACATTATTTGCCTGTCGGTGTGTTAAAGGAGTCGGTGGTTGATTGGCTTGATCATGCTTTTATCAAAGGACGTGTTCCTAAGGGTGGCATATTGTTTTACGGTGATTTAAATGGCTTTCCGTTTGACAAAGGGCAAGGTGTTTTTGAAGCAAGATTTGACGTCGATCAGATGGATATATCCTATCTTTCGGATTGGCCGTATTTAACAGAGTTGGGTGGCGAAGTTGTATTTTTACAGGGTGGTTTACAGGTTGATTTAAACAAGGGCTTCAGTAACAACTTAAAAATCAAGCAGGCCAGAGTGGTTATACCAATGCTGGGTGAAAGTGAACATTTGTTAGTTCAGGGAAAGTTGGACACGGATGTTTTGCAAGGGTTAAAGTTTTTGCAGAATACGCCTCTTAATTCTTCAGCAAATAGCTTTTTGGAGGCGGTAGATCCGCAAGGAACAACCGAAGTCACTTTGGATTTAAAATTACCTTTAGCGGATGGTGCTAAAGCAATCGTTGACGGTTCAGCACAGTTAAATAAAGGAACGCTTAAAGTTAAAGCGCTTGATTTAGGGGTTAGTCAAATAACAGGTGCGTTAAAGTTTAATGAGCAAGGTGTTTACAGCCAAATGATTACGGCTAAAACTCTTGATAATCCTATTAAGATTACTATCAAAAGTTCTGATGTTCTGACTACGGTTAATGTGGATGGCCATGTTGGAGTTAGTGATATTTTGAAACAGTTTAAGATACCCGGATTAGAGTTGGCTGAAGGTGCGACAGATTACAATTTAAAATTACAACTCCCCTACGATAATAGTTTTCCGGATTTGGTTGTGAATTCAAATTTGGCTGGGATGGCATTAGATTTACCTAATAGCTTAGCCAAAAACAGAGAGCAGCAAAGACCTTTAAGCTTGCAGTTTAATTTAACAAATGAAACCTTATTGCCGATTAATATAGCTTACGACAATCAAATGAGTGCGGCTGTTAAATATAATGTCGAGCAACAGACAATTGAATCGGGAAATGTTTTGATTGGCACGGGCAATGTCAATCAAAGTCAAGAGCCCGGAATAAGGTTAGAAATTAATCGTGAACGATTAGATCTAAAAGACTGGATGGGTGTTGGCTTGTCCTTTGTGCAAGAGAAAGATCATGAAGCGATCGCTAATGTCGCCAGCAATATTAGGGAGGTTAAAATCCACAGTGCTCATGGATTATGGAAGAAAGCAGATTTGGGTTATTTTGATCTGGTTTTTAAGCCCGAAGCAAAATATTGGGCGGGTAATATTGATGCGTCAATAGCTAAAGGTGGCTTTAAAATCCCATTCAATTTAAAAAGTTCTCATAGTATGGATTTTACAATGGATTTGTTGAATCTTGATGTATTGAAGCAACTTAAATCAGATGATGATCTGGCTTCTTTATCGACACCGGATATACTGCCTTTATTGACAGTAGCCAGTCAAAAAACTTTATGGCAGGCTGTTGATCTTGGTCAAATGATTATTGAAACGGAACGTATACCCAATGGTGTCGTATTTAAGCGGGTCGAATTAAATGGAGTTGATCAAAAGCTTGCTTTGACGGGTGATTGGATAATTGACGGTAAGGACACAAAAACGCATATAAAAGGAAAGCTTACTATGCCGCAAGCAGGTCAGTTTTTAAACAAATTGGGTATAACTAAAGAGTTGGTCGAAACCAATGCCGATGTCGATTTTGTTGCTGATTGGAAGGGCGCTCCTTATCAGTTTTCGTGGGCAAGTGCGCAAGCTCAGGTCGAAATTGATTTTAGAAATGGCCGTATTTTAGGAATAGAACCTGGCTTTGGGCGGGTGCTGGGTATTTTGGCAATCTCGCAATGGATAAATCATTTTCAACTGGATTTTAGTAACGTCTTTGAGGATGGCATGACGTTCATTAGTATAAAAGGTAATTTCAGTTTATTGGGTGGTAAAGCAACGACTAATGACGTTGTGGTTGATGCCATACCAGCAAAAATTACCATAGTAGGGAACACTGATTTGAATAATAAAACGGTCGATTATGGCGTTAGTGTTGTGCCAAAAGGTGCTGATGTTGTTCCGGTTGCTGGTACAATTGTAGGTAAAATATCCGATTTTATTGGTCGTGCGTTGACTGGGAAAAATCAGGAAGGTTTTTTCTTTGGCTCCCAATATTTGATTAAAGGGGGTTGGGGAAATATACAACTGATTCCGTTACGAGAAAATGATGGTTTATTACAGAAAACACTGGGCGGAATAACCGATTTTCCTTGGGTACAAAAAAATACAGAACAATCAGAAGAGAATAAAAAATGACTAAGTGTGCGGCAATTCAAATGGCCTCAAGCCCTAATATAAGTTTTAACTTGCTGGAAGCCGAAAAGCTTATTGCAGAGGCAGTTAAGGCGGGGGCAAAACTGGTAGCGTTACCAGAAAACTTTGCGTTAATGGGTGATCATGAAACCGATAAGTTAAAAGCAAAAGAAATTGATGGTTCAGGGCCAATTCAGGACTTTTTGGCCAATATTGGAAAAAAATATGCCGTATGGGTGGTTGGTGGAACAATACCAATTGCTAGTGATGATAGTCATAAGGTGCGAGCAAGTTGCTTGATTTATAACGATAAAGGGGAAAGGGTCGGACGTTACGATAAGGTTCATTTGTTTGATGTTAATGTTCCTGATACCAATGAAGTCTATCGTGAATCTGATTCAATTGAGCCGGGTACTGAGTCGAGGGTTTTTGATACACCTTTTGGTAAATTGGGAGTTGCTGTTTGTTACGACTTGAGGTTCCCCGAGTTTTTTCGCAAAATGAGCAAGCTGGGGGTTGAAATACTGGTCGTGCCTTCTGCTTTTACTGCAGAGACGGGTGCTGCTCATTGGGAAGTTTTGTTGCGAGCACGAGCAGTAGAAAACTTGTGTTACGTTATCGCACCCAATCAGGGTGGCTTTCATCTAAATGGCCGAAAAACCTTTGGCCATAGTATGATTGTAGATCCTTGGGGCGTCGTTTTAGATTGTTATAAAACAGGCGGAGGTTATGTGATGTCTGAAATAGATTTAGAACGACTGCAGAAAGTACGAAAAAGTTTTCCGGTTTTAAGTCATAGGCGATATTTTTGTGAATAATCCTTTTCTTACTCTGAAAATAGTGCTGCTTGTCGCATTCTTGGCGGGGTGTACTAGTGCAGCAGAAGACAAGCGTTATCATGATACTATGGCGCTGGAGCGCCCGCCCACCTTAGTGTTTAGTAAGAAAGATACGGCAACACCGGTGTTTGATGATAGTGGAGCGCCTGAAGAAGTCGCTAAAGTAGCAGCGGCTACGACTGCTGAAGATAATAGTGTTATTCGAAAAAAATCAGATAAGACTGGTTTGGGGGATAAGGTATCTTTGGTCGAGCAAGAGCCGACACCACAAACGAATGAAGATATCTGGGCTGCTCGACCTTCACAGTTGATCATTAAACAAACCTATGATGAGGCTTGGAATTCGTTAGGTCTGGCTTTAAAACAAAGCGATATCGAAATTACTGATCATGATCATGAAAAGGGACTTTATTTCGTTTCATACGATGCTGATCCATCATTATTTAGTAGTAAAAATAGTAATAATGCAATTTATGTGCTCACGGTAAAGCGTGAAGGTGCAGAAACAAAAGTAACGGCAGCATTGGGTAATGCAACTGAACAAAACAGCGCCGGTAATCGGGGTAAAAAGCGTGGTGCACCTAAAGACAATAGCACTAGCCAGCCTAGTACTGGCCCAGAAGACTTATTAAAGCAGGTCTTTGAAATGCTGCGTGATGATTTAAAAGAAGAATAATTAAGGTAATAGTGAAAGATTTAAGGCTAAAGCAATTAGAGCTTACTTTTGATCTTTCTACCGTAAACCTTTGCCTAAAACCTTTATTTTGATGTTGTGATGGAACTATTAAACTTTGCAAGACACGCTATTTTGACACCTGCTGGTATTCAAGATGGTGATATCGAAAAAATCATGAACCGATTGCTCAGTTCGTCTGTTGATGCGGCGGATATTTATTTCCAATCCAGTCATAGTGAATCATGGGTAATGGAAAGCGGTATCATTAAAGAGGGTAGTCACAGCATTGAGCAAGGTGCAGGTGTTCGTGCGGTAGCAGGTGAAAAAACAGGCTTTGCTTATAGTGACAGAATTGAATTACCGGTGTTACTGGAAGCGGCTAATAATGTAAAAGCTATTGTGCGACAAGGTCAAGATGCACAAGTAGGACTGGTAAAAGCGGCTAATTGGCCACGCTATTATTCAATTGTTAATCCTTTGAAATCCTTGGTTGATCAACAGAAAATAGATTTATTGCGCCACGTTGATAGTGAGACGCGTAAGTTGGATAGCCGTATAGAAGAGGTGATCGTTAGTCTCAGTGGCAGCCATGAAACTATCATGGTGGCAAATCAAGATGGTGCTTTAGCGGCCGATGTCAGGCCTTTGGTCCGCATGAATGTAACGGTTATTGTTGAAGAAAACGGTCGCCGTGAACAGGGCAGTATGGGTGGCGGAGGGCGTAGTGATTATAGTTTTTTTATTGATCAAAACAAGGCGCTTGAGTTTGGTAAAGAGGCAGTAAGATTAGCACTGGTTAATTTGGAAGCAGATGAAGCCCCAGCAGGTAATATGACGGTGGTTCTGGGACCAGGTTGGCCGGGTATTCTTTTACATGAAGCGATTGGACATGGGTTGGAAGGTGATTTTAATCGTAAAGGGACTTCTGCCTTTAGTGGCCGAGTAGGTGAGCGAGTGGCGTCTGATTTATGTACAGTTGTTGACGATGGAACGTTGCAAGGGCGACGTGGTTCGTTGACTATTGATGATGAAGGAACGCCCACAGAACAAACAGTTCTGATTGAAAAGGGTATTCTCAAAGGTTATATGCAAGACAAACTAAATGCCCGTTTAATGGGTGTTAACTCTACCGGTAATGGTCGCCGAGAATCTTATGCGAGTTTGCCTATGCCCCGTATGACCAATACCTATATGTTGGCAGGTAAGCATAATCCTGAAGAAATCATAAAATCAGTTAAAAAAGGTTTGTATGCTAAAAACTTTGCCGGTGGGCAAGTTGATATAACCTCGGGCAAGTTTGTATTTTCCGCCAGTGAAGCGTATTTAATTGAAAATGGCAAAATAACTCGTACAATTAAAGGCGCCACCCTGATTGGCAATGGGCCTGACGTATTGACCAAAGTATCTATGGTAGGCACCGATCTTGAATTGGATAGTGGTGTCGGTACATGTGGTAAAGAAGGCCAAAGTGTCCCTGTAGGGGTCGGACAGCCAACTTTAAAGATTGATGGTTTGACAGTCGGTGGAACGAGTGTTTAAAAGCGCGATATGATATTCCCGAGTATTTAGAACATCCACTGATCAAGATCAAAGAAATTAATGAAGTTGACTTCAGCAGATAAGTCGTAAACAAGCCTTTTAAGAGAATACAGTGCAAAATCAGGAAGAACAGAACGTTATAAAAAATATCGTACAAGATTTATTGGACGAAGCTAAAAAACAAGGTGCCAGTGCAGCGGAAGCGGGCTTAAGCCAAGAAACGGGCTTGTCGGTGTCAGTACGTTTAGGTGATGTTGAAACAATAGAACATCATTGCAGTCAGGGCCTTGGCGTCACCGTTTATTTTGGTCAGCGTAAAGGCTCAGCTAGTACGACCGATTTATCACCAGCCTCTATTAAAGAAACGGTCAGTGCGGCTTGTAGTATTGCCCGTTATACCAGTGAGGATGAGTTTTCAGGCTTGCCCGATAAAGAATTGCTGGCAACTGAATTTCCTGATCTTGATCTTAATCATCCTTGGCATCTTGGTACGGAAAATGCCATTGAGTTGGCGCTAGAATGTGAAGAAGCTGCCCGCAATTTTCACGCTGACATTACCAATTCGGAAGGCGCTTCTATTAACACCCATCAAGGTAACTATGTAATGGGGAATAGTTTGGGTTTTTTGCATGGCTACCCAACAACCCGTCATTCCTTAAGTTGTTCTGTATTAGCGCAACGTGGCGACAGTATGCAACGGGATTACTGGTATAGCGTTGCAAGAAATGCAATCAATTTGGAGTCACCAAAAGAAATTGGTAAAAAAGCTGCAGAACGTGTATTGAGACGATTGGAAGGGCGCAGTTTAAGCACCCGTCAGTGTCCAGTTTTGTACAGCGCAGAAATTGCTTCGGGTTTATTGGCTTCTTTTATTGGTGCAATCAGCGGTGGAAATTTATACCGTAAGTCTTCTTTTTTATTGAATGCGCTTGATACACAAGTATTTCCCGAATTTATACGCATTTATGAACAACCACATTTAAAAGGGGCATTAGGGAGTGCCGCTTATGATGGTGAAGGCATTGCAACAAAATCGCGTGATATCGTTAGTGACGGTATTTTGCGTAGTTATGTGCTCAGTACCTACTCAGCCCGTAAATTGGGGTTACAAAGTACGGGCAATGCCGGTGGCGTTCGTAATTTAAGCATTACAACGAGTGATCTTGATTTAAAAGGGATGCTAAAGCAGTTAGGTACCGGTTTATTGGTAACTGAGCTGATGGGGCAAGGTGTTAATATTTTAACCGGTGATTATTCACGAGGTGCCGCAGGGTTCTGGGTAGAAAATGGCGAAATTCAATATCCGGTTGAAGAAATTACGATTGCCGGTAATTTAAAAGACATGCTAAAAAATATTGTCGCAGTGGGCAATGACATTGATTATCGCGGTAATGTTCGTACAGGTTCCATTCTAGTTGAGCGTATGTCAATTGCTGGGGAATAATTGATTCTCAAGCATTAGCGGGAGCTGTCAGCATGACAGCTCTACGGCAGTTATAACCATAAAACTTACAACGCCTTAATAATATCTTCAATTAACTGCGGGCCTCGATAAATTAAACCGCTGTATATCTGTACCAAACTAGCGCCTGCGGCTAATTTTTCCTGTGCGTCGGTAGCCTTTAAAATACCACCTGCCGCAATGATGGCAATTTTATTGCTTAATTCAGCTGCCAAGACTCGTACGACATGGGTTGCTTGGTTTTTAACAGGC
>Ga0192647_100990_pt1 | contig 19149 bp, 15 predicted proteins | sample LauGreFa1BDMLBSN_2_FD_133046 | JGI IMG/M metagenome (GOLD analysis project Ga0192647, IMG submission 133046) | Freshwater lake microbial communities from Lake Michigan, USA - Fa13.BD.MLB.SN - reassembly | ecosystem: Environmental > Aquatic > Freshwater > Lake | place: Lake Michigan, USA...
GCCTGTGCCTGTGCCAGTGCCAGTGCCTGTGCCTGTGCCTGTGCCTGTGCCTGTGCCACTAGCCTGCGGCGCATATGCAGCAAATGTGCGATTTGCTAAGTTTGTATTAAAATATGCATTTGTAGTTGGTATTTTACTAAGAAGGGTTGCAGGAGTCATCGCGGTAGGACCTAATATCATGACAACGTACTGAAATCCTGAAGGAATAGAAGAGCCACCCTGTTGTGCAACAGGAGAAACTTCTGCAGGGGTCGCCACTGCAGTATCAGCCACCGGTTGAGGCTTCTCCAATCCCGCTGCAACCATTGCAGGATCTGTAGCCACGGTCGCAGGGCTTGCTGCTGCTGCAGCCATAGTAAGATCTGTAGGGGCAGGGCTTGCTGCCGCGGGTGCTGCTGCAGCCATAGCAAGATCTGTAGGGGCAGGGCTTGCTGCCGCGGGTGCTGCTGCTGCTGCAGCCATAGCAAGATCTGTAGGGGCAGGACTTGCTGCCGCAGGTGTGGCTGCTGCTTCTGTAGCCGGTGGTGGAACCGCCTCTGCTACCTTTGTAGTAACTTGCTCATCGACCTTTGTTGCAACCTGCTCATCTACTTTGGCGGTTACCTGTTCATCGACCTTCGCAGTAACCTGTTCATCGACCTTTGTTGCAACCTGCTCATCTACTTTGGCGGTTACCTGTTCATCGACCTTTGTAGCAAGCTGCTCATCTAGCTTGGCGGTAACTTGCTCTTCTGCCTTCGCAGCCACTTCTGCCTCAACCTGTTGGGGTACTAACTCTGCAACCGCCGCGGCCACTGCACTTTTTACTACTTCAGGGTCAACCGCGCTTGCATCTGCTGCGGGTTCCTCGGCACCCATAGTCTCATCACCACCACCACCTTGCGCCAGACCAACTACGTTCGCAGGAGCAACGAGTTCAGTGGCAGTCGGTTTAAACTTTGCAAGTCCACTAACGATATGGGGTGTTATTAATTGATTGAGAGCAGTTCTAAAGTTATTAAAGAAGGCTGCCTTTGTAGCTGCATTCGCCACAGGATCTGTCTTAAGATTAATTATTATTGCTGATTCGACTCTGCCAGTGGTTGTAGTTGTGCCACTGCTAACAAGAGTAGGATCCCTAAACAATACAATCTTGGGATTAGCCATAGCTGTGAGTGCCGTTTTTAGTTTTACAACTGTTGCACCGGGCTTATTAATCGTCCACTTCCTTGAAGCTTTTCCAGTCGGTGCTGTAACGGTAGATGTTGATTCAGTAACAGTCGTGCCTGGGCCAAATACTCCAGCAGCGCTTAGAGCATTTTGTAACGCTGTCTTCTGAGTAGAAGTCATTACAGCTGCTGTGTTGTATACAATGTTAAATTCGGTTTTCGTAGCAGTGGTTGTAGTTGTGCCTGTGCCTGTGCCTGGAATAATAGTAGGATCCCTAAACAATACAATCTTGGGATTAGCCATAGCTGTGAGTGCCGTTTTTAGTTTTGCAACTGTTGCACCGGCCTTATTGATCGTCCACTTCCTTGAAGCTTTTCCAGTTGGTGCTGCTACGCTAGATGTTGATTCGATAACAGTCGTGCCTGGGCCAAATACTCCAGCAGCGCTTAGAGCATTTTGTAATGCTGTTTTCTGAGCAGGAGTCATTACAGCTGCTGTGTTGTATACAATGTTAAATTCGGTTTTCGCAGCAGTGGTTGAAGTTGTGCCACTGCCAATACGAGTAGGATCCCCAAATAATACAATCTTGGGATTAGTCATACGTGCTAGCGCCGCCCGAAGATCCGCAACTGTTACATCCGCCCTATTAATCGTCCACTTCCTCGAAGCTTTTCCACTCGGTGGTGCTACGCTAGATGCTGATTCGGTAATAGTCAGTCCTGAGCCAAATACTCCAACAGTGATTAGAGCATTTTGTAACGCTGTCTTCTGAGCAGTAGTCATTACAGCTGTTGTGTTGTACACAACGTTAAATTCGGTTTTCGCAGTACCTGATGAGCCTGAAGTTGAAGCTGAGCCTGACTGGGCGACCGCCGAAAAGCTGAGTATCCTATTCGCGGCAGGAATACCACTATTATTTACAGCGGCGGTTAGTTGCTGAGGAGTCAAAGTAGTAGCACTAGATGTTACTGTCCATTTGAACGTTTTCTTACCGGCTCCTGCCGGTGCTGTTCCAGCCGGTGCGGGACTTTGTGCAATAGATGATGCAGCAGGTGAAAGTTTTGCCTTTACAAGATTTATGTTAGCTGCGGTAGCACCATTTGCAGCGGTAGTGTTATATGTTACTATGAAGTTGTGTGTGGCACCACCAGACATTTTGCGTGTTATCCGGGAACCGACAGCAGGCTTTCTATGCTTTCGCCAAGTTTTCGGCATTCTAATGTAGGATCTTATTTTATTAACATATCATTAACGACAACTGCCAGAAATTGGCGCATCCTAAGGGTGCACCTAGTTTTGGCATAATACTGCAATCAAAGCAACTAAGGAATAAACACATAAGCGGGAAAATCCCTTTTAAGTTTCGAAATATCACTTTCTGTCTGTTTTGAAGCATCGTCGAATCCTAGAGGGGGGTTGCCTACAGGTATAGATATATATCCTAAGCGCTTATTTGCTGGATCCGACTTTTTTATCACGAGTATATATCTACCATATTCGTCGGGATATTCTGTAGCAACTCTATTTCTATCTATGTGAGTATAGGCCAGATATTTATACATTCTGAAATCAAAGTTTGTTTCGTTTGCTTCATATACCTCTATTTCATCTTCTGAAAGGTGATACGGGTTGTTATCCACCGGTACAAAGGGGTCTCCTTGAGGCGCTGCTGCTGCGGCTCTAGGAGCCGTCGTAGGAACTTTCGCCAAGGAAGATACAGCCTTTTGTTGAATAATTTCTTGCATATTTTCTTCGCCTTGGTTATCCAACAAATCTTTCATTATTTTTTGTATAAACTCCCTGGTATCTTTGCATTTGGAATGCAATATATACACAGAATCTCGGAAGCAGTTGGATTGTACGATCACTTCCAGATTATCGGAAAGTTTATCTGGCCACTCTATACCCCCTCCAAAATTCATTGCATTTAATCTATCTGGTCTTATATTCAAATCATTTAAAAACTGAGCCTCCCCGTCAGTAAAGAGCAGTTTTTTCCAATCTTCTGTAACACCTGGATTGTTAGGTTGCCGGAGTTTATATGTGTGGGCTCCTATACTCACAACAACTTCTTGTACACCCTTTGAAAACAATTGTCGAGGCACTGCTGGATAAAACTCCTTGCTTTCAATAAAACGCCTTTTTCTTTCTGTAACTTGTTCCACCTGCTCTACCTCTGCCAATCCACCAATGGAATATAACGTAACATATGCATTAGGAGCCGGTTCAGAACTGTATATTAAAAGCTCTTGGTCGGAAAAGGCTTGTTCGTCCTTCAGAACATTTGATTTTTTCAAGGGAATCATTCTTTTAGTTGTATACGCTGGCCTCGCCTTTTGTAAACTAGGGGTTCGTTTAGAGATATCACCCATCTTAAACGCAACATCTGTTCGTTTACCGGATGTTACATGTGTAATAGGATCCTTTGTCACAGTGGCAGATACAGGTAATACAGATTCATTTTCCGCCGCTGCTGAAAATAGTAGACCGCTTGTTAGTGCAGATTTTGACGTAGCAGGATCTTTATATATATTTCTGTAGGGATATAACACATATGAAGGCTCTAATAGGTTGATTGGTATACGTCCTACACAGATTGCCGGTGCTTGAGCAACTGCTGGAGCAACTACTGGAAGCGGATTACAGAAATCGTAGGCTGTCCTATAGTTGTCTTCTGTGTGCTCGGTTAGAATGTAGGCAGTAAGTCTGTTTACAAGTGCTCCTGCTCCTGCTCCTGCTGCTCCTGCTCCTGCTTCAATCTCTTTTGTCTTTGAAACAAATCGGTTAAAACAGTCCAAATTGTCTGCATAGGTATCTCCGTAAAAGGGGGGTGAGAAAAGCAACACTGCTGTATTTCTTTCTCCCGCAGGCACTACATTATCTATATGAGTAAAACAGCTTTCCAATATTCTTACATCACCCTTCACAGGTGAAAATACAAATATTTTCCTAGTGGACAGTGGAAGAACAACACATAGGCGATCCGTTTCAAATCCACCACGATAAGCAAGCGATTTATTTGCTGGCTTAATTTGTGGCCCAGCTGGAAAAACAACCGCATTAGGCACACCCGCCTTCATCTCGCTTCTAACCCATCTACGAGTTAGTTGATTTCTATATGCGAGTATAAGAGCATCATCTACTACAGGGGCGACAGGAGCAGCGGCAATCAGCGGAACTGCCTGTTGACTCGTGCTCAAGATATCACCATCATTCGCTTGATTATCAAGCGCACCCATATTGGGAAGGACAAACTCCGCATCATTGGATTTCTTATTGATTGCACCCCCTTGCAACCCGTCATTCAAACTTTTTTTTTTTTCATCCGTATCATACGGATCTGGTGTCAAATATCCTCCCCCACGCATTTGCGAACTGGAACTTATACTTCTTTCTTGAGGCGGGGGGGCAACGGCAGTCAACGATCCCACCGCATTTGCAATAACTGTGTTTATAGTTGGATACATTACCTGCATCGCCCTCTGCGCATCCTGTATTTTCACAAACGTGGCCACGATATTCTGGGCAGCAGTTGCTCTAGCACTAGGATCTGCATTCGCATTGTTCACAGTATTAATATCAGTGTCTATTTGCGCATTCATATTTGCGATATCATTCATTACCTGCGCAGCGGAAGGCGATGCAATCGTAATTTGTCGAATACAACTATTACCCGTATCAATGACGTATAAATTGCCCGCGCTATCAATCGCAATGTCATTTGGTGCGTTGAACTGAGAGTTTGCGGCACTTATACTCGCAGTAGTATCGACATATCCAGAAGCACCCGTTCCTGCCAAAGTGCTTGTACTTCCATCTGTATCAACAACACGTATACGATTATTACCCGTATCAGCAACATACAACTTTCCATTAGTACTTATCATAAATCCTGCGGCACCGTTAAATAGGGCAGTGCCACTATTGCCGTCTAAGAATCCTAGTTTACCCTGACCGGTGTATATACTCAGTTGTCCAAACAATAAATTCACCTTATAAATGTTTCCATCAGAAGATCCAACGTATATATTATTGTTTGTATCGGCCTGCACACACAGTGGCGCGCATACAAGATTTCCCCAAGTAGGAGTGCTTACTTGACCCGTGGGACTAATCACACGAATCTTCTTATTTCCAAAGTCGGCCACATATATAGTACCATCGGCAGTAATATCCAAGTTTTTGGGAGAAGAAAATGTCGCCGCGTTCCCCGCTCCGTCGGCAAATCCAGCGACTCCTGTGCCGGCAACGGTAGTCACGGCTCCTGTTGCAATCACGATTTTCCGAATGCGATGATTGCCGGTGTCTGCAATGTACAGATTTGTTGCATTACTGTCTACCACGATACCTTCAGGGGAAGAAAAGTCCGCAGCAGATCCTATACCGTCCCTGAATGCGGGAGTAATATTTCCAGCCATATTTGTTGCGATAGATGATACCACCTTGCGAATCGTGTGATTTCCTGTGTCGGCGATATACATCACATTATTCTTATCTATGCAGATCCCGCGCGCCCTATTCAATAGGGCATTTTTCGCAGGCGTAGTTGCTTGATCCGTAGCCGATGCAGCCGTGCCCGCCGTACCTGATGCATAAATATTCGGCATATTACCAGAAACTCCTGAACCGAGATATGTAGCGATAATAGGTGGGAAAGGCGTAGTGGCGACGATCATACCCGTCGCGCCAATAGACTGGGTTGTGGGAGGCGTGGGACAAACCGTCACCGCGTTTACAAGTGGCTTCAATACCTGTATTTTTTTCACAACGAAGTTGTTCACGTCACACACATATAGTGTCGTAACATTCGTCGGAGATCCAGGGACATTTCCTACGCACAGCCATCTAGGCCCATTGAACCGTGCGGTAGTACCTGTAATAGGCTGGGCTCCTTCAGGCGGTGTACCCCCAGATTGATTTGTAGCGCCGGCAATAATCGTCTGAATACCGGTGGGTGAAACCATTGTTATTGTGTGTCTGGAAGGCTGCGCGACATATATTGCAGAATCATTATCAACCGCCAGACCAGCCGATACGTCTATATTACGTATATACGAAACAACCCTTCCATCTGCTATGGTTATTCTTCTTAAACACCTGTTGCCTTCGTCGCTCACAAATAAATATTGAGCATTCTTATCGCATACAATGCCTGTAGGATTATTGAACCGCGCCGCGGCACCAACCCCATCTATATTTCCGTGTTGGCCATATGTGCCACACAGGGTTGATTGCGTGCCATTTGCTTCGATCTTCACAATCGTATTATTGCCGCCAGTAGTGACATATACTGTGCCGTTTTTGTCTACGCAAATACCCGAAAGCCCAATAATGTTCGTTTTGAACGTACTAATATTGTTATTTGCAACATCCATCCGACGAATACAGTTATTTCCAAAATCATTGATATACATGAGCGTCCCTTCACGATTTAATGCAAGCGCCCACGGTCCACTTCCGAATATTGCATTTACACCAGCTCCATCCGCCGGTGGACCAGTACTACCTCTATTTATAGTTCCTCTACTGGGATCGTGATACGGATTCTGTCTACCGGCGCAAAATGTAATACCTGTTTTAACACCCGCCGCATTAATGGGTATCTTTCTTACGCAATTGAAGTAGCCCTCTGACGTGAATACAGTACCATTTGGATGGCACGCGATACCCTGTAGCCAGTTATACGTACTATTATTATTTCTAGGATCATCTTCTACAGTACTTGGCCCACCCGTTCCTGCATGAACGGATACCATAGATGTTGGAGCGGGACCTCCGCCATCTGAAAACTTCTTTGCAGCGTTCACAATATCATCGCTATTTTCCTCAACAATCTCCGCCTTTTTCGCCCCCCGTTTTTTGGTATTTCCCTTTGTCCCTCTTTTACCACGCTTTCCCATGCTACCACGCTTGCCACCGCCCATAACTCCTACAATAGGTGCGTCGCCGCCTCGAATAGCAGTTGCTGACGGATCGTATCCGGGTGGAGGTGTGTTCATTGCACCTCCCTATCTAGTTCCTAATGCTAAAAAAAGGCTTAAGAACTTTACCCGAACAATAGCAGGCAAAATGGATTCTCTTACTGAACTCCCTATCGTGCGGGTGGAACCGGATCCTCAGACAAGGCGTAGAAAGATTCATTGCAAGCAGGAACTGATTGTATCCAGCCTACAGAAGTTCTATTCGGCGCGTGAGGATAAGGAGGAGGTGATCAAACTCTTGGAGGGGACTGCGCAGATTTCTCTTCGGCTGATTGACTGGTTTGTCACAAACTATTCGAGGCAGCATAATATATCATACATCCTACAGGGGCAGGAGTTTCTCGTGTATACCAACTACAAATCGCAACTAAAGGCATACAGTAAAAAACTGTTCGATCCCTTTTGTCGCCGTGAGCGTATAATGTTTCAGATTCAAGGATATCCGATGTTCCAGACAACGGTGGGTAAACTGAATTTCTTCCGCTGGGCTATAGAGAAGGGTGTTCTGAACTATATCACCTTGAACCTCCAGAAGATCGAGGCTGCGATGAATACCACTGCGCGGGAGGTTCAGAAAGCCAGAAAGGCCGCCTCGCAGTCAACGGCGGCAAGTAGCGCCACGAACACTACTTCTGCTACGAACACTCGTGGGGCTACTCGGAAAAGAGTACCGATGGAGTCCGCCCCAGGCTCTACTCTCATGCAAAAGCACGAATATGATGTTCAGATACGGTTTGATTGATTCGGGTGCTTTATTTCTTGCTACCGCTTCCGCTGCCGCTCCCGCTGCGGCGATAGTTGGCAGTAATATCATCCTGCTTCGGTCGCATTACCTCGTATGCTTGTAAACTCGCCTTCAGATCATCCTGTGAAGAACCTTCTGGTACCCACCGACTCATGTAGCCGCGTTCGACCAGCCTTTTGGATTCTTCTAGACCTCTATCTGCCTCCTTTTCCTCGTAGACTACGTTTCGAATCTCTCGAATCATATTCCTCGGGTCTCTGGTGGGATCATAGCGATCGAAATAGGGGTTCATTGCGAGCGATGGACCGTTCGCCACAAAGGGCTGTGATTGCCGATAGTCGCGTTTATCTGTACGACTACTCTGTGGAGCCATGTCGTAAGCAACGGGATCCATGCCTGTCGGAGGATCATCTGTCAGCCCACCCTGAACAATAGGAACGCCGGCCTGCCATGCTTCAAACTGGCGAGTATTGATCGCATCGTGCGTATCTGTTTCTCGCCGGACACGTAACTGCATGGTGGGCGGAGGTATACGAACCTTTCCAGCATATTGATATGGATGAAACATCGCGTATGTCTAAAGGAGTATTAGAACATACCTTTAAAGGGATGTACGTCGTACCGATTCTCGCAGGGACATTTCGTCCACCCGATATATATCAATACTGGCTATTTCTCGAAAGGAATGGTACACATCTTATACAGATCGATGCGACCCCCGACACAGCAGTAGTCATGGCAAAGGGGTTCGCGTACATCAATGAGATACACATCATTGGCGAGCCTGTCGTATCGGGTGATATCATATACCTCGTGGTGGACAGCGCGAATATGGATTTGAACGCCTTTTACTATTGGAGGGAAGTTACAGCAGGGACGATTCCGTCCAAAGAACTATGGAGGCCATTCGTCTGGATTTCCTCTGAAGGGGGTGGTGATACACTCGGTATTAATAAACTGCTGGACAATATATGTCTGGGAGAGGCACATCATACCGCCTATCGGCTGATAGCTGCGGCTAGAGACCTTAAGAGGGATTGATAATAATATATAGTATGGCAACGAATCGCAATAGAACAGTTCGCCGTTCTGTACATGATATCAGCGCAAACTCGTTCGATTTCGGGGTCAATGAGCCTCTGCAGAAGATGATTGAGATGGAGGCGGGAGGGGCATACAAGAAACCCTGGCATCGGCTGGAGAGAGGTCTTCGTCTAAACCGGATCCGCGCATTTGTTAATGATTTGGCGGAGAAGCGCGGTTTCAAGGACTCGGAAAAACAGGCGCTGTCAACCTTGTTAACAAAATCTCTGGATAAGAAACTGCTGAACTCCAAAACCTCTGTTGAGTATGACCCAGAGGAAGAGTGTATCAAAGAGATCAAGCCACTAGTGATGCATCAAACTGCCAGCGGCGATATTCTTTTTCAATTGTTGGAGAAGAGAAATGCCGTCACATTCCGGAAACGACCCGTCACCCCACCAGAAGAAACAACACAAATCGTCGATGCCTAAGAACCGGGCACGTATACATAGTAAGAGAATGTCCTCCAGTGGCGACAGTAAAGTTGACGAGCCGCCGCAGGTAGTGGTGCATACATATAAGTCGATGTTTCGCCCCGTAACAGAGTTGCTGGGTTGGACGGATATGAATAGCCCTGCTCCGTCCTATGCCCCCTCCTTTGAAGGTTGGAGAGACGACGCGGAACATACCCTACAGAGCATGCTAAGCGATCCCGATGCGAACCTGTCAAAGAAGGAGGAAGAGGCATCCGAGGTCGCTTCACAGATTGGCCTGGGCATTCTGGAGAGGTTTGTTCAAATGGCGGGGGCATCTGGCTGGACGTCACAACCCGCCTCCGTGCGTCGGGCAGAAGTTGAGCGCATTCTCGCGCTTCCACAAGTTCCTCAGAGAACACAGGAGTGGTATGTACAAGGCAAACAAGTTCTAACCGCCTCCGAGTTTGCGAACATTTTCGGATCTCCACGCGCCATTCGTCAACTTGCGTTCCAGAAAGTTGTGCCGCCGGCGGATGCTCTCTCACAGCAGACGAATCGCCTCGCCTGTCGTACATGTGAGATGGGACCATTCGATTGGGGCGTCCGATTCGAACCCGTGGTGAAAGGAATTCTGTACGACAAATGGAAGGCTACGATTGCTGATTCGGGTCGTCTTATGCATCCCACTGACCCCCTTTTGGCAGCGAGTCCCGATGGACTTATCCTGGATGCGGCAGATCCTCAGCGGATTGGTCGTCTCCTGGAAATCAAGTGCCCTATCACGCGCGAAATAGGGAACGAAATCCCTTTCGAGTATTGGTGTCAGATGCAGATTCAGATGGAGGTGACAGGGATCGACGAGTGTGAGTATGTAGAGGTGAAGATCGAGTCGAATACACGCCATGGAGATTTGTCAGGGTGCGCCGTGCCCGATGGCTACGTATGGCTATTCCAGAATACGGTGGACTGCAAGATGAGTTACGCGTATGATGAGGCGGCCAAAGACGCATGTTTGGTCGCAGGACTCGACTTGATCGAGACGATTCCTTGGCGCTTGAAAGGGATGCACGCCAAGACTGTGGTGCGCGATAGGGGGTGGTTTCAGAGTACGGCCACTGCGCGAGAGGAGTTTTGGCTGATCGTGGATCAGGCTAGGCGCGGTGAAATACAACCTTTTGAGGTGAAGTCAAGGGCGAAGGCTTCTATCAACGTGATAAAGGAGGGGGCGTGCCTTATTAAAGATGATTCTGACGGGGGAATCACACCGACCGTTGTGGCACAATAGATTCCGCAGAGTATTGTCAAGCATCAAAGTTACACGCAATGCATATAACTTTGATGTTATTATCACAAAATATGAGAATCCTAGTTCTCCACACGCGGCTGTATGCACTCCCCAAGAGGGATCGGATCCGTCTTATAAATCGCAAATGTAAGATCCTGTATGGGTCCAGAACACGAGTCCGGATCACCCCGTTTATAGTTGTTCGTGAGTTGTCGGAAGTTTCCTGTGCGTTCCAGACGTGTTTGGAAATCGACCTCCTTGCACTCCTTTGCAGTCTTGTACAATGGTGCATCGGCGAGTTGTAGCCAGTTGCCAAGAAGAGAATACGGGTCGCGTGGTCTGGAAAGAGATGTGTCCGCAGGACTCATTCCATTCATATTTATATCTGGTGATTCCCCTACCACTTCCTTTTTAGTCTCAAACGGTTCTACTACAGACTGTCTGGAACGCACAATAGGGTTTGAACCGTAATAATACCTTGTCTGCGTAAAAAACGTAAGAAGAATCATTATAAACAGCCATGCAAGAATAACTGTCCAAACTCTCCCCAGTGACTTTTTCATAAGCCCTCTTGTAAGAGCATATATTATTTGTCATCTCCCCCTATTGCGTATGTAGATGTCCACATACGTGCGGTTTCTTCATATGCAGCGCGGTTTGTCATGTAGAGTTGAGCAATATCCGGTACAAAGGGATCTTTCGGATTCGGATCTGTAAGAAGACTGGTTATACTCAGAAGAACTTTGGATATGGTCAACGCAGGCGACCATTCCCCTTTTAAGATGTCGAGGCAGATCATTCCCGCATTGTTGATATTTGGGTGGTATATCTTTGTCTTGAACTGAATATGAGGCGCTCGAAAGGGATAGTCGACCGGGAATCGTATGGTGAGTTTAAATACTCCTCCGACATATGGGCTGTCATCGGGGCCAAAAATACATCCCTCCCATGTGAACATGTCGTCGCCGACAGGTCCAGCACTACAACTGGTAGGCGGATCTCTTTGCAAATCGTTCAGTTCTCTTGTTATGCGCTTTGCAGCCATCTTCCTATATAGAGAGATTCCGTAACCTTAGACCAGCGCTTACCGGCATGTGCCGGTGGGCGCGCTAAAAAATATTGTCAACTCTTTATAGAAAATGATTGACGCCGTTACTGTGATCGCCGAGTTTCTGGGAACCCTGCTGCTTGTATTATCCGTGCTCGCTTCCGGCGGCAACGCGTTTGTGATTGGTGCCACGCTGGCCGTAATTGTGCTTCTGACGGGGAAGATTTCTGGCGGCCAGGTAAACCCGGGCATCTCTGCCGCGATGTACATGAAGGGTTCTCTGAGCTTCTCTGAGCTAGTCGTATACGTGACGGCGCAGGTGCTGGGTGGTATCTCATCTCTGTATGTGTACCGCGCGTTTTCGTAAAAGGCTTTACCGGCATGTGCCAAAGTTAGGTACACCCTGGGGGTGTACCTAACCTAGCCTACATGCCTACAGTAGCGATGTAGGCACAAAATAAGTACCCCCTAAAGGGGGTACTTAACTTCAGCACATCGCGGTACCATAAGACCCTAAAGGGAGGCGCCCTATAAATAATAGTATGACAATCACACCATCGATTGTTGCAACTCTTGCTACAAGAGCCGCAATAGACGATTTACGCATTCTTCTTTCATCGCTGCATTTCTGGAATGAAAGAGCGCCGGATGTATATTTGTACTGTGATACGGCGATTGCAAAAGTCGTGCCTGCTCTAAAATACGCAGGGCGCATCTTCGTGAAGGAGGCCTTGGATGCCTATACTCCATATACGAGAGCACAGATGGAGCGTATGCCAGGCAAACACTTTGCAACTCTGTGGTTCGACTTTATGACGGAGAAGATCAATCTACTCCGATGGGCGTTTGATGAGTCAAAAGGGGGTGATGGAGTGCTGTTCTGTGACGCGGATATTTGTTTTCTGGCTCCTCTTCCTCAAATACCTTCTGATGCGAAGGTGGCACTCAGCCCTCATATGATTCGTGAGGCAGATTCGAAGCGATTTGGACATTACAATGGAGGGTTTGCATGGTTCTTGGAAAGGCGCTTGGCCGATGTTTGGTGGGAGAAGTGTGGGACGGCCAGATATTACGAGCAGTCCGCTTTAGAGGATGTTGCGGCAGAAGTTCGTGGCGAAAACGCGACTGCACTGTATGAGTTTCCCGTTACACAGAACTATGGATGGTGGCGGATGTGGCAGGGGGATAAAACTCCGGAAGAACTCCAGGCGGAGTGGAAGATACATCGCGGCGATAAACAGGCCAAACACAGCGCAATCATGATAGGCGGTGTTCCACTCGGATCTGTTCATACACATTTCCACGAGGGGAAAGATATACCTACTATGACGTTTAACCGGCATGTGAAGGAACTCTTGACACTCATTGCGATGCGTTATGAGCCCACGCGGAAGTTTTTGAAGTTCATGAAATGGGCGGTGCCCATATAAAATTGACTCTGTTATTAGGCCGTACATATAACAACATGCAGTCATTATTTCCCGGCATTAACCGTTCCACCGATACTACCTATGATAAGTTCATGGAAAAGGATGCCCAGCCTGTCGCAGACATCACCGCCTGCAACAAATGCGGTATAGAGCGTGAGGACTGGGTATTTGACATACACATGGTATGTGCATCCTGTGGCGACGTGGTAGAGCGACCTATTGATTCGGGCGCAGAGTATCGCTTCTTTGGGTTGGAAGAACGTGGTGGAGGCGATCCGTGTCGTGTAGGCGCGCCCATGGATACTCGATTTCCCACTTCTGGGCTGGGTACAATGATATTATCACAAGCACATGGTGGCAACTCATCTACCCGGATTGCAATGGCGCGTGTACGCCGATACCACACATGGAATCTGCTCCCCTATCGAGAGCGATCATTGCTGCAAGTATTTGAGCAGGTTGCGCTTGCAGCCACGAATCACGGCTTTGATGTGCGAACGATGGACATTGCCAAGGACATGTACGTCAAACTTGTAGAACATTGTGATCGGCGGGGCATGTCCAGAACTTCTGTTGTGGCATCCTCCATTTACTCCTCTTTGAAGCAAGTGGGGCAGCCGAGAAAGCCGAAAGAGATTGCTGATATGTTTCACTTAAGTACGGCGCAATTTACAAAATCGCTGAAATATTTCCAGGAGATTCTCTGCATGGCGCATCAACGAGGTCTTCTACAGGGTGGCCATGCAGATCCTTCTGCGATGCCCTCCACCCGCGCATCCGACTACATCTCCAATCCACTCAGTAAACTCCCTATTCGGCGTGATACGTTCATAACGATTCGCGAATCGGCCATTGCTCTTGCGAACGAGATAGAAGAGAAAGAGATTTGTTCCGAGAACATGCCTCCGTCTTTGGCCGCAGGAGTAATCGGATTTATTCTGAGCAGAGTTCCAAAAGAAGAATATCCGGATGCGATATCCTATGAGAGAATCGCATCTGTATGTGGCGTGAGTGAGGGTACTCTACAGAAATGTATGAAGCGTCTGGAAATAGCACACGCGTCGGGTCTTATTCATACCGCGATGTAACGTCTAGTACTAAAGTTAAGTACTTGGCGGTAGGCACAATAAAATAGGGGAGATCGTTAGAGGAGGATGGGCGGTAGTTGGTCATCCATGTTTTCAAATACAGGAAACTTAGAAACGAGGCAGATTATAGACACTCTTTTGAAGCGTCTTATCGGCCAAATAGATTTGCGTGATATGTATTCTTTGGCGGATCCGAGACTCTGTAAACAATACATTGTAGTTGCGCAAGAGGCAATGGAGAAGATATTTGTTCGCATTAAAATCAGCAAAGAGAAAGATGGCACACTCTTTTTTCAGAGTATGAAAGGTATTCAAGATTCAAATCCGATTCCTGAAGAACAGACAAAACGATGCAATGAACTCGCCTTTTTCTTTATTCGGATGTTTCAGATTTATGCGGCGATTGCGCTGAGTATAATGGATTCCAATGTTCCTGAGTCTGAGCCAACCAAAATGGAATCGCAGAGAAATAGAACGCGGAAAGGAAGTGTCTTTATAAAACCAGATACAGGAATCCCTGGTATTCCGCAACCAAGAAAGGTGTGGTGGGGAAAAGGTGGTAGATTATTAGAGCAAACTAGATTTTTTTTACGCCCTGCTGAATCTGGCGCAACATATGCGAATATTTTAAACAATGTTCTTGTACAACCGTATGATCCGAATAGCAATGAAAATCTTACATTCGACGGATATTATCAGAATATAAGTATTCCGCAAAGTTTTCTATATAATGAGAACGCCGATGATATTCGGGATAGAGAGAATGCTGTAAGAGATGCAAAACACCGGCGGATGATTACCTTAGTAGATGCTCTACCTGCTATAGCAGCAGTAGCAGCCGCTCCCGCAGATGCGGCTGCTGCGGCCACTGCACGGAGTAATAGAGTAACGCAGATTATACAGAGCTTACCTGTGGATGTAAATACAGAAGATCGCTTGAGTTTTATTAGAGAGGCAGCAGAGGCCAGGGCGCGGAGAGAGATTCCTGATCCAGGTGCTGATGCCGCTGCTCTTGCTGCAGCAGTGGCTGCAGAGGCTGCGCGCATTGCTGCAGCGACTGCTCGAGTTGCCGCTGATACGCAGGCAGAAACGGCCGCTATTCAACAAAGACGCCAAATCTCAAGATTCAAAAATCTACAACAGAATCCTCCTGATGTTTTTTATACTACCTCCTCTAAAACTCTAAAGGTGCGTCTCCTTTTAGAATCACAGGGAGGTGGAATAAAGATTACTCTTAGCAATATTGTCTTGAATCCTGGAAATACAACAACAGACAAACATATTGAACGACTGGTAGATAATAATGGAGGTAGCAATGGAAAACTGTTCAATGCGATCATGAAAGAAATGCTTGATGAGGCGTATAGTATTGTTGTGCCGTTTTCTGCTATGACATTTCTTACAAATAAGAGTTTGTTATCAAATGGCAAAATAGCGGGTACAAATATTCAAGTTGTTGATAAAGGTGGAAATAAACTAAAACTGAAATATACGAGTAAATTCAAGTTCGATGAAAGAGAAGAGTCGGTCAATATATCGCTCGATCTTAAAATAGATAAACAGGATAAGATAGTGAATAAACCGTTTATATATAAACTATGGGCGGATTTCAGCACAATAGAGAGCAATAAAAAAGAGTATCTTTTTATCAAGGATTATAAACACGAGGGAGTGCAAGAAACATTCCGTGGAAAATATAAGGAGTTTCAGACGGGTGAAACGGATAGTTCTAGTCCAGCCGCTGTAAAAGACGGTGTGAGTATTCCTCAGTTTTTGACCACCGTTTTTGAATCTATGTTAAAACCGAAAGAAGAGGGATTCGGTAAGAATACAAAGATCGATTATACGCGAGATGGACTTCCGAAACCGCTTGATTCCGAGGCTATACCGGAATTTATGCGTGTGAAAAAAACGTGGGAGGCATTGGCAAAAGATCCGCCGGTGAAAGCGCATGCCGTTGCAAGAGCAATGCAACTTCTGAATGTGGCAGGAATCCGAGGAAATAAAGAGGGGGCGACGAGTAGTATATGTAATATTAAATTCCCCTACGTGGAAGATAAATCCTTGCCCACCCAAAATCAACCTATAACAAACGAAAGTGCGATTCATGCGGTGGCAATGTTATTTGTAGATAAACTATCTGGGGGGCAGCCGCAGATTACTCAAGGGGCGCAGTTTGAAGCCTTCAAGAAAAAACTCCAGGAGGTATTTCAGGATTATGACAAAGATGCCGCAGAAGTACAGCCCGTAGCAAATATCACAGATATAAAAGACGGTGTGCCCGAGGAGCTATGTACCGGTCATACGGAACATCGAATCCAGGTGGATACAAATGTATATTCTCAACTGCGATCAAAAGCGCAATCACTTATAGATAGGCAGAAAACGCATATTCGCAACTGTATGCGAGTATTATTTAGACTATTTGATGAACGAACTGTGAAAGCAGGAGGGTTTGGAATCAGCAAATATGTAGAGCAAAATGGAATGGATGCGATCAATGCGATTGCAGAAGAAACGCGAAATATGTTGATTCAGTATTATGTGGATAGTGAGAAGATTTACAAAGATGGGTTGTTTATCTTGTTGAACAAACATAAGGCAAATCCTGGTGGTACAGTGTATCTGGATGCAAATCGGCAGGCGATTGCCGCTCCTGCTGCTGCTCCTGCTGCTGCTCCTGCTGCTGCTCCTGCTGCTGCCCCTGCAGTATAAATTTGACGGCACATGCGCTACGCCCCAACACTAGAAATGCCAACGGAACGCTGTGCTTTCTCCGAATGCAATAAGAAACTCCTGCTTGTCGATACTGCTTGCAAATGCGAAAAACGCTTTTGCAAGATGCATCGTTTCAGTACAGATCACTCCTGTTCATTCAACTACAGGGAAGAGGCTACACTTGCTCTCTTAAAAACCATGAGCAGCCCTGTAGTAGGACAGAAAGTAGAAAAAGTCTAGGTGCGGCCAGCAAAATTGACTCGTTTTTTACGGGACATGGGAGCATAGCATCAGTGATGTACTTTGTCTCTATCCGTCTTATTCGCCACGCCACGGATTCTTCTCGCGACGACCAGGTGAAGGTGTACCGCCTGAACAACAACATTCACGTGAAGTATACTGATAGGGAGGTGGGCTCTACAGTTGTTACTCATCTGGATCTTGTGAACACGGGGCTCTCTGGCTACGTAGAGTCTCTTCTCGAGTTATTCGTGAATGACGAGCAGCCCTTCAAGCAGATTCAGCTGAACTTCCCTGGGTTTCCGATGCTACTTGCATCTCGCGATACTCTCACGAGTGAGTTTCGCAAGCAGATCAGCAATGTTGCGGCAATGGTCTGCGAGTCATGGTTCGCAGACTGCAGCCACTCCTTTGAGGATGATTGGGAGTTTTAAGAGATAGATTAATCTAAATGCTGTTCTCTATACATATTGAGAATGGTGGGCGACCATTTTCCCATCATTTTTTTACTAGCAGAATCGTACCAACCAATGCCATCCTTTTCGCGCTGATCAGAACGAAGTTTCTTGAACTCTTCAGGATGCGTCTCTATCCAGGCAAACGCATCAAACGCCTTTTCGATCTGTCTGGGATGCGCATACCCCGTAAAAACATGGTACTGGAAATATGTATTGGGGAGAAAATCCGGCTCTACACTTTGAAGGATGAGTCCAGAATGACTGAGTTCCCTTATATGAGATATTTTCGCCTCCTCTTCCACCTCTCTCCGAATATTCTCTCTCAAAAGCTGCATGATCGATTTGGATGCATCGCGCGCATCGCGTCCTTCCATCTGCCCCTTTGGAGGTTCCCATGAAGCCTTTCCAGGATCCCCCCCCGTCCGTTTCACAACAATGAATCGCGACGGATTGAACGGCTTGTACAGTTCGTGAATGAAACACGCGGCACGAAGATATACACGCCACCCCTCTGTAGGATGTTCCACGTAGAAATATCGCTTCTTGGGGGAGTAGGGAAGGCGCTCTACACCCCGTATAAGACCTGCTTGAAAGACGTTAAAGACCTTCTTAGGATCGGTCACAATATGAGCCATTGCCCTACGAAGTTCGACGATTCTTTCGACACGTTTTTCCCCGCGCGGAAGAGGAACAGCCACTGCGAAACTGATTGAGTTCTTTGCACAAATGTGTATATGTTGTTCGATTGAGGAGTTCTAGATCCGCCTCCATCTTCCGCCGGATAGCCCACAAACCCTTCAGACATTTCACACGACATATGGTATCTATCTTTCCAGAAACAGCCCGTTTCCAGCTGCGTGTCCATTCCACGAACGGCAACACATCCGGAAGAAGTTCCCAGAAGCGATTATAGTACACAAGACGTTCCTCGGGTTCAAGAATGTTCCACCGATTTTTCTGGAGCGGATCTTGTATGGTATCGAGTGCCGGGTGGCCTTGTATGGCTGTACTTCTCAGCGACTGACGACTTAAAGGATGCGACTCTGCAATAGAAAATAAAAACTCCCAACCTTCGAATGCGGTGCGTGAACACCCCTTTTGGATTCGCTGGTTGTACACTGTTTCTACTGCTTGAAAGGGGGGATCTGGATATGTAGGAATGTGTTGGCCACGGAGTTTCGCGTTTACATCATTATGAACTCTCCATAGCCATCTAGGAAGATTGTGCACGGATTTTTCCACGGGATCGTCCAGAATATATTCGGAAAAACTCTTGCGGCAATATTTACAGGGAAGGACGTAGGCGATTGTTTCGAAAAACTCTGTTAGTTTCACAGAACTCGTGGGTTTTGTTTTTGCTGCGAAACTGATTAAGTGTAATAGGCGCCATCCCGATGGCCCCCAATATCGGGTATCCATTTCCTATTTTAGAGTCATGTTTTAGCGATACTGTTCCATCTTTTAGAGAGAATAGTATCGGTACTGCGTTATAGGTACTGCGTTATAGG
>Ga0192647_100992_pt1 | contig 19138 bp, 21 predicted proteins | sample LauGreFa1BDMLBSN_2_FD_133046 | JGI IMG/M metagenome (GOLD analysis project Ga0192647, IMG submission 133046) | Freshwater lake microbial communities from Lake Michigan, USA - Fa13.BD.MLB.SN - reassembly | ecosystem: Environmental > Aquatic > Freshwater > Lake | place: Lake Michigan, USA...
CAAGTGGGCGAGGGTGGTTTCACTTGGGTCGGATTGTTGGTGTCGCCCGGCACTGGTTCAACACCGAAACAAGTTTTGCAGCGTCGACCGACTTCCTCACCGTGCAAGGTGGCTGGAAATCGATGATCGTATCGGGTTAGCAACCGACCCGTGAAGTCTTTAAGTCGTCAACTGGGGCGCAAAGGCGCCTACAAGCTTCTGGCCGCTTGACAGAAAAACTTCAGCGATCAATGTGGCGCTAGGCAATGGCAATAAACGAAATGCTGGACCGAGCCCCACGGCGTCTTGTGCTCCTCGCTGGTGTGTTCCAGTAGCTCAAATGCAGGACCAAACTCACCATGTAGTTGATCGGGGTCGTATCGGACTACTGGTAAACCACTGCACTGTTCCGGGCCATCAGGCGCAAAGGTGGCCACAATCACATGGCCGCCGGGCTTGACTGCCCGAATGACCTGGCGCACGTAAGCCATTCGATCCGCTGGCTCGGTTAGGAAGTGGAATACGGCGCGGTCGTGCCAGATGTCATAAGTCCGCGCAGGAAGATCTACGTTTCGAATATCGCCAGTAATCCATGTCACGTTTTGACCCAGGGCCCCAAGGCGCTTGCGCGCCACTTCCAGCGCACTTGCGGAAAGATCCAGGACCGAGATATGTTTGAATCCATCGATCAGCAAATCGTCCACCAATGTGGACGCGCCTCCCCCTACATCAATGATCTGTCCGTCAGAGGGTGCGCCAATTGATCGAATGATCTTTAGCGAACGGGTAGCATGTTCTTGAAACCAACTTACTGAATCCGGCTGCTTGGTTTGATAAACTTTTTCCCAGTGTTCCTGCTGCTTGTTCATTTTGAGTCTCGTCTGGTTTCCTAGGAATGGTACCGATCAAGGTTTCTTCATCTCGCCATGGTGGTCGTTATCTTGCATGGCATCCTTGCCGTGGTCGGCGAGTTGGGCGTCGAACCACTTGTGCAGCGCAATGACCAAATTTGGCTCGATCGTTTTATAGCTAAGAGCCGCTCCACCCTTCACATCCTTATAGTCGATGGCGATCTGACCGGGCTTTGTCGCTCGGAGCTCCGCCAATCCAGGCACGCTCTGACCGTGAATATGTGTGGGATCTGAGAAGTCGCCTGTACCGCAAGGGAATAAACAAGTTCCAGCGCTGCTACCTTGGGGCAGTGCGCATATTGCTAATTGTCCTGAACGATCAATAAGCGATCGGAAGGTTCAATTGCGTCATCAATATCCATTTCGATGGCTAACTGCGTACAAACCGCGCGACACAAGCTGGCAACGCGTTCACTTTGTAATCGGTAGTAAATTTGTGCACCTTCTCTGCGACGCGAAATGACCCCCTTGCGATGAAGGGCCGCCAAATGTTGGGACATATTGGGCTGCGTGGTGTCGATTTCAGCCAGGAGTTCGCTTACGTTTTTCTCTTGCTCACACAGGGCACTGATGATTTTCAGGCGCATTGGGGTAGCCAATAGCGCAAACAATTGCGCAGCCGTTTCAAACACCCGGTCCTGATTGTTGAATTTTTCCATAATCAATTAACTTGCAATCCTTGGGGTGCCGCTGATTTTAGGGCTGATGTCCTGCAGCACTTGCCCGGCCAGGGAATACAGGTCCTCGTAGCCCATTTCACCGGGAATAGATTGCAACAGTCGTCCGTTCTCCGCTACCAAACATGTCAAGGGAATGACGCGCCGCTGGCTGAATTGATCCCGAAACCCTCGCTCTATGTGGACCACTGGGAAATGCAATTGATTGGCCCGCAGATAGGACACCAGCTTATCCGCGTTGGTTTCGGTTGTTGCACCTAAGACCCGGATATGCATACCCCGTGTCGCTTGGTAGAGGCGCTCAATGTGTACGTTGTGGCGTTTGCAATAAGGGCACCAGGTTTCCCAAAAAACGAGCATTATCGGCATCGTGTTCAATTCAAGAGGCGTCAGGCTCGTTCCGTCTAAAAGCCTTAGCGCCGGCCAGTGGATGGTCGGTGCCGACGGCTCGGTGCTAGCGCGGCTTACCCCTGGGGTCCAGAGCAGTGCCCCAGCGGTGCCCGCTAGCAAATGGCGGCGCGAGACCGCGCCCTGCGGGCTGCTCTCAGGGCTCACCTTGCTGCTCCATTAGAAGGTAGGTGTTATAGGCGTTCATGCGATTTGCGACGCGAAAAAGCGGGATGGACTCAAATCGGGACCAATCCGTTTTCGCATAAACCTCTTCAAAGGGTTCCATATTTTTTGCCGCTTCGCCCATGGTTTTTCGGAGGTAGAGCAAGTAATCTCTGGTCATGGTCATGTCCACCATCGGGTTGATGGAAGCAGGGCCGTGCCCGGGAATAACGATTTTGGGCTGGTATTTCATTAAGCGGTTGAGGGCTTGAATCCACAGTCGACTGTCTGCTTGCCCCACAAACGGAATCCGGCCCTGAAAAAACAAGTCGCCGGCAAATAAAACGCCTAGCTGGGGCACGAAGACAACGACATCTTCAGGTGTATGCGCCGGGCCGACATGGTCCACAACAAAGTCCATGGACCCCAAACGAAACCGGGTTTCCTGCGTGTCTAGCCATTGGTCGGCTGGCACCAATCGGGTATTTGCATCAATCCAGGGTGCCAGGTCTATGCGGCTTGCTTCAAGCCGTCTTTGCGCTGTATCGGAGTTTAGATACTCTCTGGCTGATGCGTGGCCGATGACCTTGGCGCCTGCTTGGGCAAGTGTTTGCAAACCATAAATATGGTCTGCATGGTAGTGGGTCACTACGACGTAGCGAAGCGCTTGCGGGGTGACGCGATGGATCTCGCGCAACAATTCTTGGGCTAAGGCGGGCGAACCCAGCGCATCTACCACGACCACGCCGTCGTCAGTGACAAAAAACCCGGCATTGGAGATGAAGTTCCTATTGCCGGTACTGCCCAGGGCAGAATTTCCCTGCACAAACCATACGCCTTGCGCAAGCTGCACCGCTTGAATAGAGGCGGGTTGCGCCGTGGCAAGTGTGCTGACACAAGCCAACAGGCTGGCAAATGTAGCGGTGATTATTTTTTTCACCAAAACATTCCCATCAGCGTGTCCGCACTCGGATTTTGATTGCGCATGCTTTATGGTCGGATGTAGGCGTAACCCTGGTGCTGAAGCTTAGCAATACGCACCACCCCGGACGGCGTGAAGTCGGCCTCTTGCAGGAATTGCTCGCTTTTGAGGTTACGGTTTTTGAGGGTGATCTCGCAGACTTCAAAAGTCACCCCGCGACTTTTCAGCGCAGATATCGGGCCGGCATACAAGCTGCCATTTTTGTCTTTTGCACCCTCCATCAAAAAGTCCACGCCGTTGCCGTGGGAGACCACGGTTATTTTGGCTGTGGGGTCGATGTCCAAATGGTTACGTACGTTGCGCAGGCCCCCTAGTGCTTGCGCTTCGGCGTCGCTGATGTGATAGACCACCTTGCTCTGCGACCAGGCAAGCCCGCTGCTCAAAAGTGCCAGGGTCAGGGCAAAGACTTTTAAAAGCTTCATGGGTTTCTCCAGAAAAAAGCCACTTAAAACTCAATCGCATCGGCTACCGCGCGCAGGCCCGCCAAGGCGCAGGCGTCGTCGGCTTCGCCACCCGGCGCACCAGATACGCCAATGCCGCCGAGCAAGCTGCCGGCGGCCTCTATCACTAAGCCGCCACCGATGGCCAGCACATGGGGGTTGGCACGCATACCGCTCATGGGTTTACCGGCCTGGGTTTCAGCGGCCAGGGCTGCGGTGGGCATTTTGAAGCTCGCTGCTGTCCAGGCTTTTTGGGTGGCAAATTCCACTGTGTGCGGGCCGGCAAAGCGGTCACGCACCAAGAATTGCAAGACGCCAAAGCGGTCCACAATGGCGACCGCTACCTGGTAGCCCACCTTGCGGCAATGGGCCATCGCCGCCTGGCCAGCGGTGGCCGCCACCTCTGGGGTGAGCATCTTGACTGCAAATGTTCCTTCGCCCGCCGCAAGGCTGTGCGGAGCATAGGCCAAGGCGCCAAGGCAGGCGACACCGCACACTAGCTTGCGCAGACCGTTAGTAGATGCTTGCAGGCTCATAGATTTGCAATCCCTTGGTTACCCGTCATTCCTAGGAGTGTCGGGGTATTGATCTTGCGGGCTTTGACACGGCCACCGGCTTGGGATTTGAGCCAGGTCTCGACCACGTCCCAAATGGGTTTGCTGCCGGGCGTTGTGCGCGCGGCCTCGGCCACCGGCGCCCAGCCGGCCACTTTGTACGTACGCGAGGCCTCTACCAGTTTGCCACCCAAGCGCATTCCAGAGATACGTTGCCCCATTTTTTGGCCGGGTTCGCAGGTATAGGCCATGCCGCCTACCCGAACCATATCGCCGCCCTGTTGGTAATAAGGGTCGGGGTTAAAGAGGTTGTCAGCGACGTCTTCCAAAATGCCTTTGATCGATTCGCCGCTCATTTCGGTGAGCGTGGTGTAAGGGTAGGTGATGGCGAGTTGGTCCATCATCAGTTCGCGGGTGATTGCGTCGCCGGGCAATAAAGTAGTGCCCCACCGGAACCCCGGGCTGAGCGCAATGTCGGCGCCCTGTACCTCCATCAGCGCATCACACACCAACTGGTCCCAACTGCCGTTGAAATTACCGCGCCGGTAAAGCAAACCATCGGTCACCGCCAGTGTTTCAGCCAGTTTTGAAGCGTAGGGTTGGCGTACCTTTTCGATCAAGGCCGCCATGGCCGGATCGGCTTTAATCTGGTTGGAAAACACAGGCAACAGCCGGTAGCGAAAGTCGCTGACGCCGGCAGTGCCCACCTGAAAATCCATTACACCCAAAAATTTGCCATTGCTGCCCGCGTTGGTGACCAGAGTTTTTCCGCCTGCGTTGGACACCGGTATGGCCACTGGCACGCCGTCGTGCGTGTGCCCACCCAAAATAGCATCTACGCCGCGCACCCGCGTAGCCATTTTCAAATCTACGTCCATACCGTTGTGCGATAGCACGACGACTACTTTGGCGCCTTTGGCCCGGACTTCGTCCACCATTTTTTGGAGGTTGTCGTCCTGGATACCAAAGCTCCAGTCGGCAACCATGTAGCGCGGGTTGGCGATAGGTGTGTAAGGAAAAGCTTGGCCGATGATGGCGACCTGAACGCCATTGATTTCGCGCAGCACATAGGGCTTGAAGACCGGGTCGCCAAAATCTGTGGTTTTGATATTTTGCGCAACAAAATCTATCTTGCCTGCAAAGTCTTTCTCGACAATTTCCTTGACCCGGTCCATGCCATAAGTAAATTCCCAATGCCCGGTCATGACGTCCACGCCAAGCAATTTGCAGGCATCGACCATGTCTTGCGCATCGGTCCACAAAGCGGTGGCCGAACCCTGCCAGGTATCGCCGCCATCGAGCAGCAAGGCCCCCGGGCGGCTGGCTTTGAGCTGTTTGACCAGGGTGGCCAAGTGCGCAAACCCGCCCACCTTGCCGTACGCACGGGCGGCGCTCTCAAAATCAATGTACGTAAAGGCGTGGGACTGCGCACTGCCGGGCGCTATGGCGAGCATCTTTTGCAAGTGGTCTCCGACCAGGTGGGGCAAATTGCCCTGCATGGCCGCCACGCCCATATTCACGCTGGGCTCGCGGAAATGGATGGGCATCAACTGCGCGTGGCAGTCCGTCATGTGCAGCAAGGACACATTGCCAAAGGGCGCTATGTCATACAAGCCGCGCTGGGCGCTGGCCGCATCTGCATGACTGAACATACCCAGGTTCAGGCCAGCCGCAGAAGCCGCACCCAGTACTTGCAAAAACTCCCGCTTGGACAGATTCATAGGGCCTGCGGTTTAGCGATTGACGGGGGACTTGGGGTCTAGTAGAAGTGCCATCAAATGCTTCATTTGCTGTTCATCGAGCAAACCGGCGTGGCCGAAACGCGGCATACCGGAGCATGCGTTATAGGCTTTGGCGTTATAAATCTTGGTCCAGGTGTACTCCACGATGGGGCGGGCCTCTGGGCTCTCGGGGTCTAGTACGCCGCGGTCTTTTCCATAGTGGTACAGGCTGGGGCCTAGGGTGCCGTAAGACAATTCTTCTTTGGTCACTTGGTGGCAGTTCAGGCAATTGCCGCCATTGTCTTTGGGCAGCGCGGTTTTGTCGGTCCAGGTCATGCCACGCCCGTTTTGCGCCAGCTTCTCACCCTCGCGCCAGTCTCCGGTGAATTTCCCATCCGAGGGCATGCGCACGCTTTTTAAGGCCGCTTGTTGGATGGCTTCTACCACTGCGTCCGGAGGATTTGCACCTTGGGCCTCAGAACATGCAGCGTTGGCCTGATCTTGAATCAGTCGGTCGGTGTTGGCAATTCCTTCTTTGCGAAACGAGCCATCCATCATCTGCTTGACCAACTCCGCGTAGTTCGGGCCAGGTTGCAGCAGGGCACAACCTGCCATAGACAACAGTGCGGCCACGGAAAGGAGAGATTTAAATCTGTACATACTATGTTCCTCAACGTTTGAGTGCAGGTGCGACCGACTGGGCACCCTTGGCATTGACACCCATATAGACGCCTAATGCGACGGTCACGTCCGAAGCGTAGCCTGGGTACGGAAAGCGCTGCTGGCGGTAGCAGTCATTGAGGCGGCGCTGCATGCTCCACATCTCGCCGCTGCTGACGCGGTAGGCCGGCCAGGCCGCAAAGCCCACCCCATCTCCCGGGTTCTTGGTGAGTTCAGGCAAGTCTTGCAAACGGATACGTTTGCCCGCTTGGGCATGGCACGAGGCACACGAAAAGTCATAGGGACCGGCGCGGTAAAAGAAGGTGCGTTTGCCTAGCTCGTAGGTCACTTTTTCTTGGGTATGGGATTGCGGCAAGTTAAAGCGCATGCCTTTGGATTCGGCTGAGATCCAGGCGGTGAGCCCTTCCATGCCCACTTGCTCACCTTTACCAAAAGGTGTTGCAGCGATGGCTTTTGCGTCGAGGCCCTGGAGCGTTTCCATGCAGGTGAGCAAGCGCGACTCCAAATCCTGGACTTTGCTGGTGTCGGCAAACCAGCGCGGCAACTCCACAAACGCGCCTTTCACTACGCCAGGGCCTTTGCCGAGGTCGCATTGTTCTAGAGACGCGTTTTTGGGGCCGCGCTTTTTCTTCCACAAATCTTCGCCGCGCGCTTCGAAAAGCTCGGCTGGATTGCCATCGGCCAACATAGCGCGGTATTCAGCAATGCCATCGGCGGCCGACTTTTGCTGCGCAAAGGCAGCAGTTGACAGCACAGCCATGGCCAGCAAACTTAAGGTTTTTAGCATGGAGTCTCCTCAATTTAGGATACGGTGGCTTCGTCAGTGCGCTTATCACCTTTGTTGTCGGTCCAAGTGATGGCGATCTTGTCGCCGGCCTTGGCGCCTTTCACACTGAATTGCAAAAATGGGTTCTTGGACACTGCCGGGCCCCATTGCGCGGTCATCACGGTTTTGCCGTTCAGTTGGGCTGCAACCTCCTGGATAAACCAAGCGGGTATGATTTTTCCTGCGCCATCTTTGCGCAAACCAGTTTCCATTTCGTGGCTCATCAGCACCCGCACAGTGGCTTTGTCGCCAGCGGACTGGGCGCGAATACGCATGGGATCGGACATGGTGTTCTCCTTTAATTGGGTTGTATGGATTTAGCCGCCGCAGCCGCCGAGTGTCACTTTGATTTCTTTGACTGCATACAGCACCTTTCCATCTGCCATCAAAGCGACTGCAAATACATTGGAGGACTGCCCCATCTTTACACGGGTCGAAAAGTTGGCATCGACCGCATCGCTGACGTCGAAAACGGCCGACAGGATAGAAGGATTTTTCTCCACCAGGAGCAACATGCGCTTGGCACCGGGCAGCGCAGTGGAGGCGCCTATGGGAACTACCGCACCGTTCTCGGCAATGTCGGGGCCAGTGATGGTCACGTCTTTGCTCTCGGTGGGGGCCGAAGCGCCTAATGCCTTCATCAGTTCGGCCATATTCTTGGCTTCGAAGGCGGCCGCGTTGTAGGCCGCTTGTGCCTGTGCGGCACCCGGCAAAAAGCCGAGTGTGGCAAGCATAGCCCCCAACTGGGCGGAGCGAAAAATCATTTGTCTGCGTGTTGTCATCAAGTTCTCCTTAGTCATTTGTTGGCGCCAGCGGCAAGCCACTTAGCGATGGTTTGTGCGTCTGCATCGCTCAGGCCTTGTGCAGGCATGGGGACAGATCCCCACAGGCCTGAGCCTCCCGCGCGAATCTTGCCGGCCAGGTAGCCTACTGCATCCGGGCGCTCGGCATACTTTTTGGCTACTTCTTTGAATCCGGGGCCGACAATTTTGTTGTCCATGCCGTGGCAGGCGGTGCAGGTGTGCTTTTGTGACAAGGCCATGGCCGCAGCGTTAGCAGAAGGGGCGACGACCGACGTCTTTGCCGGTGCAAGGCTTGCCATCTGGCGGGCCTGCGCTGAGTTTGCGGCGGGTGCTTGCGTAGTGTCCACACCCCGCTGCGCACCCACGGTGCGGTTTTGCTCAGCCAAATTGCCGTGGGCGTTGCGGGCAAAATCCGGCAGGAAGGAGGTGACTTTTGGGTTCACCGCGCAGTCCTTCATGCAGGCCACGGCTTTGACGTCGGGCTTGGCGCCATTGCCCATCAGATTGCCTGGCCACAGGCCATGGTCGGTGGTCATGCCATTGCGGTTGGGCAATAGCTTTTGCACCTCCGCTATGTTGGTGTTTGATAAAACCAAGTTGTCCGGCACGATACCACCTAAATTGAGTAAGTAGGCGGTGACGGCATAGACTTCATCGGTACTGAGCGATTTGGGCGCGTTCCACGGCATGGCGCGGTTGATGTAATCCCACAAGCTTGACAAGCTGGACACCTTCATCAAGGTCGTGCGCCCGGGGTAAGCAGCATCGTTAAGGCGCGCTACCTGGCCACTCTTAATATCTTGCGCGGTCGTTCCGCCCACCAGGGGTGAGAACGTCTGGTTGCTCTCGCCGAACACACCGTGGCATGACGCGCATTGGCTTTCCCAAATGTCCATGCCCTGGCTGACCGAGCCCACGCCTTGGGGTAGCCCCTTGAAGTCAGGGCGCACGTCGATATTCCAGGCGGCCACTTCTTGGGGTGTGGCCGCACGTCCGATCGATGTGTAATCGCTTTGAGCCGACACCATCGGTGCGGCCAACAGCGCTGCTATCGCCATGGCCGGTATCAGATACGCGGCACTGAATTTAGGCGATCTGGACATTTTTCACCTCGCCGTTTTCTTGCACCAGCCAGGTCTGAATGGAGTTGTTGTGATAGATCGAGCGGGTACCGCGCACAGCCCGCAGTTGGCGACTGCTGGGTTGCACGTAGCCGGTTTCATCGGTCGCGCGGCTTTGAATCAAGGCCGGTTTACCGTCCCACACCCAGTCAAGACTGAAACGGGTTAGACACTTATTGAGCACCGGGCTCTCTAGGCGCGCCTTGCGCCAGTTGCGCCCGCCATCGGTCGAAACGTCCACGGCTCGCACCTTGCCTCTACCCGACCAGGCCAGGCCGGTGATGTTGTAAAAGCCCTGATCCAGCAAAAGCTGCCCGCCCGATGGCGTAGTCACCACGCTTTTGCATTCCTGTGTGCTGGTGTACTGGCGATGCTTGCCGCCGGGCATCAGGTCCACGTAGTGGATGACCTCGTCCTTAGTGCCATAGGGCTTATCGCCCACTTCGATGCGGCGCAAGTACTTCACCCAACTCACGCCTTGCACCCCCGGTACCACCAGGCGCAAGGGGTAGCCATTTTCGGGACGTAGCATTTCGCCGTTTTGGCCATAGGCGACGAACACCTCGCCGCTTTCTATCAGCTCCATAGGCACTGTGCGCGTCATGGACGAGCCATCGGCCCCTTCGGCCAGCACATAACGGCCACGACGGTAATCCACACCGGCGCGGTCTAACAGGAGCTTCAGTGGCACACCGGTAAATTCGCTGCAACTGATCATGCCGTGCGTGTATTGGCAGGTGGGTACGGCGACGTTGCCCCATTCCATGCCGGTGTTGGCGCCGCATTCGATAAAGTGAAACCGGCTCACCGACGGCAAGCGCATGATCTCGTCCATCGTAAACACCATGGGCGTCTTGACCAAGCTGTCGTCAGCGCCATTGATCATCAGGCGGTGCTTGGACGGGTCGATGTCCCACCAGCCTTGGTGGTGGCGCTCAAAATGCAAGCCGCTGGGTGTCACGATGCCAAACAGGGATTGCAGTGGGGCGAAAGAGACGGAGGCTTGCGCCGTTTGTGTAAGTCCAGGACTGGTACGCCGCTGCACATTGGTTTCAAACTTAGAGGGCTTGCCGTAACCGTCGCTCGCGACCGCTTGCCCTAGCCCGCGTGAATGTTCTGGCAAGTTCAGGATATGAGCGTCACCTTGGGTTTGCGGACTGGCACTGGCTTGCGCCAACGCGGGCACCGATGCCGCAAGGCTTGCCGCCGCAAAGGCGTTACGCAGGAAGTTGCGCCGGCCACTCTTGGCTTCTTCGAATACCGTGCTGACCGCATGGGCACCTAAAAAATTCTCCGGCGCTTTGACAAGGCGACCCGGTGTCTTTGCGTTTGAATTCGATGTATTCATGAACGCTAATATAAGTAATAAATGATATGTTTGCACTAGGGCAAACCCTTAGTCCCTCCATGCTGCGATACATTCGGGCCATCCCGCTCACAACTTCGCGAAACCGCTATGACTCTCCCACTTGAACCTAATGCCGCTGCGATGGCAGTCGTTTGGGGCGGGCTGCTGGTCGGGCTGCTGCTCGGGACGCTGGCGCAAAGCACCAGGTTTTGCACAATGGGCGCGATTGCCGATTGGTTTAGCTTTGGCGGCACCGCGCGCATGCTGATGTGGGTGCTGGCGATTGCGGTGGCTGCTACCGGGTCGCTGGTGCTGATAGAGATGTCCTGGTTGGATGCCACCAAGACCAATGCCTGGAGCCCGCGATTGCTCTGGTTATCCAACACGGTCGGAGGCCTGATATTTGGCTTTGGCATGGTGCTGGCGGCGGGTTGTCCGCAGCGCAATTTGGTTAAGGCCGGGGCCGGTAATCTCAAGGCCTGGGTGACCTTGCTGGTCGCTGCCGTCAGCGCGCAAATGACTTTGCGCGGCGTTTTGGCGGAACTGCGGGTCGGGTTTTTCGATACTTTTAGCGTCTCACTGAACACACCGCAAGATGTGGCGTCCATCCTGGTGCACGGGGGCGCTTGGGACGTGGGGCAACTGCGTTGGCTGGTTTTGGGCGCTTATTTGGTCATTGCGGGCGCGCTGCTGTGGAGGCACCGGCGCAGTATGCAAGTTGCGCACTGGGTGGGTGGCACGGGGGTGGGCCTGTTGGTAGTGGCGGCCTGGTGCCTGACGGCCTATGTAGGTTTCATAGCCGAGCATCCCGAAACCTTAGAGCCCAGCTGGAGCGGCACCTACTCGCACAGGCCCGAAGCACTAAGCTTTGCTGCGCCGCTAGCCCATTCCCTGGATTTGTTAACCCTCTGGTCCGACCGCAACAACGTGGCGACCTATGGCGTTATGGTTTGTCTGGGAACCTTGTTGGGCAGCGCTGCGGCAGCGTTGATCCGCCATGAATTTCATATCGAATCGTTTAGCAACCCGACCGATATGGCTCACCATATTGCAGGAGGTGTCCTGATCGGTTTTGGTGGCGTCACGGCCATGGGTTGCTCCATAGGCCAAGGCATCAGCGGTCTGGCGCTGCAATCGGCAGGGGCGATTTTGGCCGTGGCCGGCATCACTGCAGGCGCATGGCTTGGGTTACGCTACCAAGCTTGGCAATTGGACAGATAGGGCGCCTGCAAGACGCTTTAGACGCGCGCACAAGACCTCCTGGCGACGGAAGTAATGATGGAAAACCGCAGTTTTTTGGGCCTGAGCAACGAGATGGTCTATCTCGTCGGGATACCCATCGTTTTTGCATTGATTGCGATAGAAGTGCTCGTCATGACGTTCAAGTACGTCCGCTACTACAAATGGGACGACACTTTGGGAACCTTGGGAATGCTCGCTGGCAATGTCGCGATGGGGGCGGCGACCAAGTCGCTGTTTTTTGGCTGCATGGTGTGGACTTACCAATACCGCCTCCTTGATCTTCAAGCGGCGCTGCCGCCATGGCTTTTGTGCCTGGTGGCGCTATTTCTGATCGACTTGATGTTTTATTTATGGCACCGCGCCAGCCACCGCGTACGCTTTTTGTGGGCTATCCACTTGAGCCATCACTCCAGCCAAGAGATGAACTTCAGCGTGGCCTTTCGCCAACCCGTGCTTGCGCCCTTGTTCAAGATACCGTTTTTTGCCCTCTTGCCGATTCTGGGTCTAGATCCCACCATCATTGTGGTTGTCGGCACGATATCCACCCTCTGGGGTGTTGTTGGTCATACCCAAATTATTCCTAAGCTTGGGATTGCTGAGTGGTTCCTGAACACACCCTCGGCCCACCGCGTACACCATGGTATCAATCCGCAGTATGTTGATAAAAATTATGCCAACATGTTTATCTGTATCGACCGCTTGTTGGGCACCTACGAACCTGAGGTAGAGCCTGTCCGGTACGGTCTGATCAGCCAGGCGAACACGCAAAATCCCGTAACCCTTACCGGCATGGAATGGGTGAAGATATGGCGAGATCTCAAGACGGCGCGCTCCTTGCGCGAAGCGGTTTGCTATGTGTGCGGGCCCCCCGGATGGAAGCCACACTACTTTGAGCCCACAGCAGCGCAGGCGCCGCGCTCATAGCGTCACGGAAATTGCCCCAAGGCGACTGGCAAACATACTGGTTGAGTAAGCGCATTGGCTGAGCCTGCACATGGATGCCCTGGATATGGCGCGCCTTCAAGCCCTTTGAATGCCCATATTATTGATCAGCCCAGCGTGTCAGCCCAAATATTCTTCGCCCAATTCATCGCATAAACACCTTCCAGTTCAGTCGCGCCTGTGGCTGCTGCAGTGACGCCTCCAGAGCCTGGGACCGTTACAAATGTTGTGCGACCATCGAATTGACCGATTTGGTGTACGCTGGCCACATGCACTACGCGCTTATCGTCTACAAAGCTGTAGCAAGTGTTGGTGAGCATCGGTGCAACATTGACTTCCCAGCCCGAAAGCTGCGCTACGACGGCTGTGGCGCACACCTTTGCCTGGCTGTTGGCCATATGGCCGCTCTTGGGCATACCCGGCGCGATTTGAATCGAATCGCCCAGAATGTGAATGTCCTTGGCCGATGTGGATTCAAAGGTCACGTAGTTGACGCCGCACCAATTGTTGTTGGCCTGATTTGCCAGCCCGGTTTGCAAGGCGATCTGGCCTGCACGCATGGCTGGTAAGACGTTAAGCACCGTAGCCGTGACATCATCTTGCACATCGAACTTCACGGTATTGGTTCGAGCATCAACGGCAACAGTCTTGTGATTACCCCGATATTCCAAAATGCCCTTGTAATCGTTCGCCCACACGGCCTTGAATAAAGGACCTTTTGAGGTGACGTCAGGGTTGGCATCCAGAATAAGTACTTTCGACTTGGGCTTTTTAGTTTTGAAATACCAAGCCACTTGGCTGGCTCGCTCATAAGGCCCGGGCGGGCAGCGATAGGGCGCTAGCGGAATAGCTATGGCATACGTGCCACCGTCCGGCATGGCCTCTAGCTGCTTGCGCAGGGCTACGGTTTCTGCGCCAGCCTTCCAAGCCTGCAAAATTTGACCAGACTCTGAGGCCGCCTTCAAACCTTCAATTGACGCAAAATTTAGATCGATACCGGGCGAGACGATCAGCTTGTCATACGCAATGCTTTGGCCTTGGCTGAGGGTGACTGTTTTCTTGCTGGGATCGATGCTGGTGACGGTATCCCGAACGACGGTGACTCCATGATTACTGGATAGACCGGAATACGGCGTGGTCAGATCTGCGAGTTGCTTGCTGCCTCCAATAACTAGGTTGGAGATGGGGCAAGAGACGAAGTTGTAATTGGGTTCAATCATTACAACGTCGATCTTATATTCAGATAGTAGGCGCACATATTTGGCAGCTGTTGCACCACCGTAGCCACCACCAATTACGACCACTTTAGCCTTGGCAGGGATGCTAGCCGTCGTGGCGCATGCTCCCAGGCCCAACAGAGAAATCGCAGCAGACGTGTGCAGAAATGAGCGGCGTTGAATCATAGTGATCTCCTTATTTTTTCTGAGCAGCGAAATAGGAAGCAATTTGTTCAATCTGCGTATCGCTGTAGCCTTTGGCTAGTTGATGCATGATGGTGGCAGGGCGTTGACCAGAGGCAAAAGCTTTCATCTGCGTGACGATGTAATCTTTGGGTAAGCCAGCGAGCGTCACAACGGCTGAGCCTTCAAAGGCCTTGCCGTTCGTGCCATGACAATTGGCGCAGGTTGCGGCCAGACTCTTGAGGTTTATGGTTGTCGCGTCTTGCGCTGCTGCCGGTACTGTGTGCAGGGCCAGTAAGCTGACGGTCAAAATGTTCCAAATAGTTTGTTTTTTCATGGCTGCTCCGTAGAATGAAAACATAATATGCTTTCCAGCGAACCTATAACAGCTGGGTTGCCTAAGTAAATACCCTTAGGGAAGGTCTGCGCAATGCCCGCCGCAGCTGAAGTAAACCTGAAGAATTCACATACCGAAACCTCAAGCTTCGATACCTTTGGGCTTAGCTTCGGCCAAGGCCGTATTGGCTCCTGAGTGGTTAAAACTCCCATTCAATTGCTATCCATCGTAAAGCGCAGGCGCGTCAGAAATCAGGCGATGATCTTAAGGATTAAGTCCGCTAGTGGCTGTTCGTTACCAAGAAATGATGCCTGCATCACCGGGTACAGTGCCGCTTGATCCAAGGCTGAGGCAAGGCCAAGTGGTGAAGGTCTTGAAACCCAATCAACGCGCGACCACTCACACACTGGTAGAGCGCAATACCTCTGGGCGCGAGATAGCCCGCATCACTGGCATCGCCCGCAAAACCGTGGGCAGCAACCGCAGTCGCTGGTTGGAGGGGTTCGGCCCGAAGTGGCTCGCCGCCCAGGGAGTCCTCGACCGTGCAATAAACGTGTAATAAAATCTGTTTTACGGGTAGCAAAGAGTCAGCAAAAGCCTCTCGAGATGACAATATCGAACTCCAAAACAGAAAAAACATTGAAAAATTCAATGCTTTTAGAGTTGGCTCCTCAACCTGGGCTCGAACCAGGGACCTACGGATTAACAGAAAACTAGGTTCCTGAAATACCTATATAAATCAACGACTTATATTGGTAAAAATAGACCGTGTAATAAATCGTGTAATACCTAATTTTGTTGCATTATGCAACAAACTGGTTTTTTGCTCCATTTTCACTCAGCCTAAATTGAAAAATCAAGTGGGCGAGGGTGATTTCACTTTGGTCGCCAGCACTAACGATCAAAGCACTGAATTAAATTCTTCAGCGGTGACTCGATGAGTACTGACTGAAAGCCAGACCCGTCATAAAACGCCCAAGAGTCAACTATCTTGCGGTACCGGCTATAAAATTGTCCAAACCTGATTTGATGCGTCTGCGGATTAAAGGCCTTGTAATAGAGAGCATTGAACTAACACATTTCGTAATGTTGTGGAGTCGTCACTTAGATTTCTATACCGTATTTTCCCGGTGCAATGATGCCGTTTGGATCAAGTGCCTTTTTAATTGCTGCGTAGGTGTCCCGTAACTCTGGAATAATTTGCTCCATATGCAATGCATGGTAATCGGTCGGCGCACGTCCAACGCCAACGCCACGACGCGCGAACTCGATGGTTAGCTCTCTGTAGCACGCATCTGCTCGCGCATTTTCGTCGGCATCATCTTTGTTCCACACCAGCACATGCAGACCGCGCGCAAAACGCGCACTTGCCACATGCATAACCATGTAGTCCATCCCGTATTTTTTGAAAATTCCGCGGCCTAAGTGGTCTAGCTCAAGAGCATGCCTCCCAACCATTGGGGTGCCGGGCAAAAACCAAGAATTCCCACTGCCAGGTCGCCACTGCAACATACCCAACTCGGTCACGCCTGGCCTACCTGTCATTGAGTCAATCGCCGCGCGCAGCGGCGCAATGGACTGGGCTTCTTCGTGACTGATGTAATGCGCTTTGCCGCTACGCTCGAAATGAGTGCGCACGCGCTGAATCATTGGCTCAATGGCAGCCTCCGATGCACCAAAGAATAGGCCTGTTACCTGCCACGCACCCAATCTATGCTTTTTTTGCAAGGCTTTGCGGGCGCCGTCAGAGTATGAAACTTTGCTACCTGCGAGGTATTCTTCGTTTGTGGCTTCTGCGCTGATCGCGTAGATGTCGTTCGTGATACGAAATAGCGTTGGAACAAAGTTGGACAGCTTAAGTGGCCTGCACAGTTCGATGATTTCTGAAATGTCATCGTCATCTGGAAAGGTAAAATGAAATGAACGAGCCACCGGTGGCCTGGGCATCAACCAAACCCCCACGCGAGTAACGATACCGTAGTTTGACTGCGTGAACAATCCATCAATGGCCGGGCCAGCGGAGTACTTCGACACATGCCAATTCATTAGGTTATCGGTATCAAGTGCGCCGTCGCCAGTGCGAATTACTTTTCCGCTGCCAAGAACCACTTCCATTCCACACAGCATGCCGAAATGGTCAAAATAGGGACCGTAACCTGCTCCTCTGTCCAGTGCGTTACCTACAACGCCACCATGGGGTGGCCCAGATGTAGCCGAGATCATAAGCTTGTCACCGCGTCTCACCAGTTCATCCTGAAGCATCTGAAAACTAACGCCTGGCTCCAGAACCGCATAGCAAATTTCCTCGTTCACTTCGAGAATCCGGTTCATACGAAAACCAAGATCAACGACCACTTGGCCTGCGCCGTTTGGTGCGCGCGAACCTAAGCCAATATTGTTGCCCGTACTGATGGGATAAAGCGGCACACCATGTACATTGGCTGCTGCAACGATGGTGTGTACATCAGCAGTTGATTCTGGAAACAATACTGCTGCGGGTACGCGGTCTTTCGCTGGCAATGTGTGCTCGCCGTATCGCATAAGTGTCGCCTCACGTGTGTCGACCCATTGCGCCCCCAATGAATGCCGAACTTGATCCAAGAATGCTGTCAACGAGGCTGTAGTTGCCATATGGGTCTCCTTCAAGTGTGTCTAAAGTTCAATAAAAGACCTGTTACCAGATTGCTTGATCCGGAGTGCCATGCGGTATCGGATTCGGATAAATTGGAATGACTTGCGCGCTATTTTCTATATTCGCAGTTGGAATTGGTACGTGATTTGGCTGCATCTCTAGGCTCATGCCGAAAAGAGCCCTAGGCACGTCTCCGCCATGCGCCCAATTGAGCAGCTCAACCGTGTGTAGGACGGGTGTATCGGCGTAGTGTGCAAGCTGCGTTAGGCAGCCGATGTTGCCAGCCACTATGAGCTGCGGCATGGTGCCTGCAATATGTTTTGCCTTGCGCTGCCCCAACTCCTGCGCAATCATGGGTTCAAGGAGCTTGTAGGTACCGGCCGAGCCACAGCAAAAATGTGCTTCCGGTACATCGCTTACGATGAAACCCGCTCGCTTTAACAATGCCCGGGGCTCGGCAGTGACCTTTTGCACATTGCGCAGTGAGCAGGCATCATGGTAGGTCACGCGTAGCCGAAGTTCTTGTTCGGGCAAAGGTAGCTGCATCTTGACTAACCATTCAGAAATATCAAATGCAATTGCGGCCACTCTTTCGGCATCTTTACGTGTGGGTTCATGATCAAGAAACATGTGCGCATAGTCTTTTACGGTAGTCCCGCATCCCGATGCATTCATGACTATGGCGTCTAGGCCTTTGCCATCGATTTCTGCCAGCCAGGCCTTTATGTTTAGTTTGGCTGATTTGCGCGCCGCATCGGCTTTGCCCATATGTAAATTGAGGGACCCGCAACAACCCGCTGATGAGGGGATCACGACTTCACAGCCAAATCGGGTCAACAGACTAACTGTTGCGTCGTTTATTTCGGGCGCAATGACAGGCTGCACGCAACCTGCCAGAAGTGCGACACGCCAGCGACGTGGCCCAATGGCTGCGTATACGGTGTGTTCAAGGCGGTATTTTGAGCTTGATGCTTTGGGCGGAACGAAATCTATCAAATTTGCCACACTGGTAGGCATCAGTGCCTTTAGCGGTTTGGCGAGCCGCCCGATAGTCATCAGCGTTGAAAAGACTGCCGTTCTTGGCATCACCCAGGCGAGCATATTGCGCAAAAAGCGTTCAGGTAGGGGTCGGGTGTAGTGTTTTTCGATGTGCACACGGGCCGTATCGACCAAATGCATGTAATCAACCTTAACAGCGCACGTCGTCATGCAAGACATGCAAGATAGGCAACGATCCAGATGAATGACGCTATCCCGCTTAGGTGGCCCACCACTTTCCAGCATTTCCTTAATCAGGTCTATACGGCCCCGTGGTGAATCGTTTTCATCATGTAAAAGTACATAGGTCGGGCAACCTGAGGTACAAAATCCATAGTGTTGGCACGACTTGAGGATTTTGTCGGCCTCTGCGATATGCATGTTAGCAAGTTGTTCTAGAGAAAAATTTGTTTGCATACATTATCCGAAAGCGACTCAGACAGCATTTATATAGTCGGTCACCTTAACAAAAATGTCCTCTAGAAGCAAGTTCGCTGCTATTAGCTTAGGTTCAACCTTATGGACATACCACCCGCGAATCGGCTGCCGATGGCGAGCCACTGAATCCCAGCACCTGGACGTCGCTTCAACTCGTTTGAACCTTACCTCCGATTGCAAAAGTCACGGCGGCATCACCCAGCGCCACCAAATCAGCCCAAGCGCCTGCCATGCCGTTGAGCCGCAGCTCTTTGAGTTCCTTGGGAATGTCATGCTGCATGGTCAAGCTCCGTTTGCACGCGCAGACTGTCGTAGCGGCTGGTATTGGCCAGCGGCGCCTCGGACAACTCCAGAGGCGTCTCTACGCAGTCTGGGCAGGGCTTTGCGCTCAGCCGGGCCAGCACGTTCAGAACATGCTCGGCACTCAGGGCCCCGGACTCCACCACCAACTCCACGGCCACCAGCACCGCCTCCAGTCCGGCAGTGGGCACGCAAGAGAGCACCTGCGCCATCA
>Ga0192647_100993_pt1 | contig 19134 bp, 22 predicted proteins | sample LauGreFa1BDMLBSN_2_FD_133046 | JGI IMG/M metagenome (GOLD analysis project Ga0192647, IMG submission 133046) | Freshwater lake microbial communities from Lake Michigan, USA - Fa13.BD.MLB.SN - reassembly | ecosystem: Environmental > Aquatic > Freshwater > Lake | place: Lake Michigan, USA...
CAGTTTATTCAGACCCATTATCTTTAGATGAATGGCACTTAGTTTCTTTTACTGCAAAAGCCCTTTCAATACCTCCTGGAACATACAGTTATGTATTTGAGCCTAAAGCAACATCACATCTTTTTGTAGATGGAAAAATATACAGACATTCTTCAATGACTTCTGATGCAAATGTAAAACCATTAAGAATGCCAAATAATTTGTTTAGTTCAATATCAATTCCTGGAATACAAATTGCACACTTTGCTTATTGGAATACTGGAATGACTCACAAACATCATGTCCGTAGATACATGTACGGCAAGGCAAAAATAAGCCAAGCACAGTTAATTTTGGATAGTGACCCATGGGCATATAACCGTATGAATATTGATTCAGCAACCAATACATATCCTTTTGAAGGTCGTTATGTTCCTACTGGTCAACAGTCAACTCAAATTGTTCCTTCTCTTGAAAGCATTTCAAATAACGCAGTTGATTTTAATTATCAAGGCGGTATTGAAGGAACACAAGGTTTAAGACTAACAAAACTACAAGGAGACCCAACATTAGTTAATGGTGCTGGCGGCTTTAATGTTTCCCAAAGTGCACCACCTAATCATTTCTTTTACAGATGGCAAAACTTTGGTTTAAACACAGGTAACTACAGCATTGAGTTTTGGTACAAAAACAATATGAGTGCCAGAGAATATGATTCTACTGCTTCTGGTGTAAGTCCAATGCTTATAGGTATTGTTAATGGTTCTGTTGTTAGTAACATAAGACTTACTAATGTAGGAGAAGTAGAATATATAGTTAAGTTAAATAACACTGCTTCTTCACAAACTACAAATGTTACAACATGGAGTATGGCAGAGACTGGCAAAAGAGTAGATAACGAATGGCACCATCTTGCTATTGTTTCAAGTTATACAAATCCAGTTTTAAATGTTAAAATGTATATTGATGGTGCTCTTTATAGTAATTATCAAAATAACAATTGTCAGGTATTAAATTCAAATTATCAAGTAAATCCAGCAGACCCTGCTCAAAATGTTATGGCACTATTCTTTGGTTCAACACAGCAATATATTAGCAATGGAGAGATGGACAATCTTGCTTTTTATGACAGAGCATTAACTGAGAGCGATGTTCGTTCAAGATATCTAAATTACAATATAGTAGAAAGACCATCTTTTAAAGGTGTTAAAGAAAGAAAATCTTATAGCCAAGGTGGAGCATCAGTTGGTACTGGTTATGGAGTAAGCACAAGAAATATATTCCAGCCAGCAGAAAATGTTTTTTATCATAATGGAACGACTTTTACATACCCACCTCCAATAAAATTTTATGATGGTACTAATTGGATTCAAGTTGGATAAGAGTTTGTGTTATAATTAGAACTGGACATTTCACCTCCTGAATGAAGGTCCTGGGACTCACAGTTACACCTCTTCTGTGGGTCCCTTTCTTTTGCCCTTTTAAAGCCTTCTAAGGGGGTTTTAAGACACTTTGAGGTAGGTTTAGGTATATTTACACTACCCTCATAGTTATAGGCCTTAAAATGCTTTATATCAATTTTAGAAAAACCAGTGTAAATAGTGTTTTACTTTTTCAAAACATCTGCTATACTTGTATTAGGTTGTGGGGGCTTTCACTGGAAGATGTTCTTTTAGTAGGCTCTCTCTCCCACCAAGATTTGTAATAAAAAATCTATGGGGGGAGGGGGGGCTTGCCTAAAAGATGAGATTAAGAGAAACAAACAAAGAAAAAGAGGATATATGAATATTAATTACATTATAGATAAACAAACCATGGGTGCTAAAGATAGATTAGAAGTAGCCCTTGCTGTAGTAGCAGTAAATGCTGGAAAACACATAGAGTATACTAAAGGTCTTGAGAGATTTATGAAGAATCTGGAGGTTCATTATGAATAAGGAAGTTCTTTTCTCTTATGCAAGAGTATTTTTGGCTTCATCCCTTGCAGTTTTTGCAGCAGGTGTAACAGAGCCAAAGGCTATTGCTTATGCTGGTATTATTTCTGTATTACCACCGCTTTTGCGTTGGCTAAATCCAAACGATAAAACATTTGGTAAAGGAGCACAAGATGAGTAAGATTTATTTTGAAGGCAAATTGTACGATAGCAAGGATTTTGATAGAGTCAACTGGAAGCCACAGGATACCCCTAAGAAGGCTTCTAAGGCCGTTTTAAAGCCATTAGAGCCAGAAGATGAGGTTGCTACTCAAGGAGAGTAGATTGGTATCCCTAATAGTCTCCTTGACGCTTTTGCTAAGTCAAGCGGGATTTAACGAGGCCCAAATTCAATGTACTATGAACCTGGTACAAAAAGAATCAAACTACAACATAGACAGTCGTAACAATAAGACTGGTGCCTATGGTTTATTCCAATTGATGCGGGTAGACAAGAAACTAACCCTCAAACAACAATCAGACAGATATGTAAGATATATCAATCATAGATATAAAGGCGATGCTTGTTTGGCATGGAAACATTTTAAAGCCAAAAATTGGTATTAAAAGTTTTAATTATTAAAAAATACTGCTATACTGTATACATGGCAGTTTAGCCATATTCTAAGGAGGAATAAATGTTTAAAGACTTAATGCTGGTTATTAAGGTAATCAGAATAAAAAGAAAACTCAATAAGATTGAGAAGAGATTAGATACTATTGGTGAGACCCTATGCGATTCTGACCACAAGATAGATGAGATGATTGATATCTTGGAGGAATTAAATGGCCGCTGAGACTTATAGCAAATACTATGATTTCTATGCTGATTTGGCCAGGGGCAAGATTGGCGAGGAACTTGCAGAAGTATTCCTCATTGGTGATAAATTCCATGTAGAAGTCAAGACTGATTTCAAAGCCAAAGAAACAGGAAATCTCTATATTGAGTTAGAGTGTGATTACGGCAATACTGGAAATTATGTACCAAGTGGTTTTGCTACTACTAAAGCAGAGGTTGCAGCCTTTGTATTTGGCCAATCTGTCTATTTCGTTAAAATGGACTGTGTGAAGAGGGTAGTTGAACTCTTTGGAAGGGACATAGAATGCAGAGACTCACAAAATCCATCAAAGGGCAAACTGATAACACCAATGCAGTTGATAGAGATGGAATGGAGAAGGTCAAAGTAGTGTATTATTGTGCATGTCATGGGTGTGATGTGGGTACAAAACCATGCCAAGAAATGAAAGAAATTGGATGGGTTGAATACATTGACACCACTGGAAGCATTAGAAAAATACAAGATAACTGAAAGACCAAAGGAATGTAACGCCTGTTTCAAGAGGGCATATTACTATTTGGGATATCGTGGTTTCCTATGTAGTTTATGCCTTCTTGATTTGGTAAATGTTGGCGGTATTGAGTGGAATTGGGATGATTACCCAGAAATACTAAGAAGGTACGAACTAAGATGATAGAATATAGCCATTATGGAATTCTTCTTACTTGCCTTGCTTGCCTATCTTCTGATGTAGGTGGTTTGGGTGTCTAACTACAATGACCCCCTATACCGCAAAAACAGGAAGATTATATTATCTCAGCCTAATGTGCTATGCCACTATTGTGGTAAAGAGAACCCTACATCTATAGACCACATACTACCCCTGAGTCGTGGCGGTACACATGAAATGCATAACTTATTACCATGCTGCATATCATGTAATAGTACTAAATGGAATCATATAAAGAAGAGGATGCCTTATGGTAATCCAAGATATATAAACAAAGGTCTCAAATAATATATATCCCGCATCCCCTGAATCCTAAAACCTTTAAACCAAATAGTAAAACCACTATATCCAAAACCATCATATCCACATATCCACGATATCCACATATCCTGGTTTGAAATATATTTGGATATTAGGTTTGAAAGGTTTGATGGTTTTTTTAAGATATCTCTGTACACCCCGCATCCCGTCAGAAAATTCTAAACTGCTATAATTAGTGAAATGAGAACAGGATTTAAACAAGGCCCACGAGAGCCAAGGGTAATACCAGAAGGAGGCAACCCTATGAATAAAGATTTTGAGTTCACCTTAGAAGAGGCAGTCAAGATATCTCTGAAATCTGCTACATGGTTAGAAGAAGCAGACTTTGGAGCAGCAACACAGGCAATAATGTTGGCACAAACAATGGACAGTATGCCTGACCGTAGACACCAGATAGCCCCAATCCTCATTGGTCTTCTGTCTAACCTTGGCTTGCTTAATAATCGCAAGGTAGGTACAGAAATGACTCCAGCAGAGGCTTTGGCGGTATTGGTTAATGGCTGATTGGCTACCAACAGGATTTACTGCTCCATTATCAGAAGATTTCATTACTGATGGTGATAAATTAATAAACCTTGTAGAAGGTGTATGGCGTTTGCCAGAGAAGAATGATGCACCTTTAAAACTCACAGAATGGCAAAAATGGCTTATCAGACATGTGCTGGAACGCTACCCTGACGACCATGAAGACCCTGAATTGGCAGGTAGATTGAGGTATAAACAGGTTGTAATTAGTATGCCAAGAAAGAATGGTAAGTCGTTAATTGGTGCAACATTTGCGTTATATGGATTGCTTTTACATGAGCCTGCTCCAGAAGTAATATCAGTTGCATCATCTGCAGACCAGGCAAGGATTGTTTATAGACGATTGCTTCACCAAACACAGACCTCTGACCTACTAAAGCATTTCTTCTCTCGTTCTACTGAGCATAGAGGCCTTTGGACAGCAGACAACACTGGTGTTTATAAAGTTATTGCCTCAAATGCGGGTACTGCTCAAGGATTGCACCCATCATTAGTTGTATTTGATGAGTTACACATGTCAAAAGAAGATTTATGGACTGCTATGGCTTTAGGTAGTGCTACAAGACCTGATGGATTGATTCTTGGCATTACCACCGCAGGAGACGACACATCTACCCTTTTAAAGAACCTTTATGAGCGTGGCAACAAGGCAATTGATGGAATTGGTGAGTTAGAACGCTTTGGCTTCTTCTGTTGGGAGGCTCCACAGGGCTGTGATGTAGTAGACGAGTTGGCAGTTAGAAGAGCCAATCCTAACCTTGCATCAGGGCTATTATCGTGGGCATCAGTCAAAAATGAGTTAGCAACTATGCCAGAAGCAGATGCAAGACGCTATAGACTTAATCAGTTCGTATCAAGTATGAATGCATGGCTACCAGTTGGCACATGGCAGTCTTTAGACCATGGAACTGTTACAAAACCAGTAGTTTTTGCTGTTGATAGAACACCAGGCTGGGACCATGCCTCCGTAGTTGCTGCGGGTGTAGAAGAAGATGGCATGATATCCACAGAGTTAGTAGCATCACTAAACAATACCAACATAGACCAACTGGCCAGATTGTGTATGGATTTGGCAAACAAATATCAAGCAATATTCCTTATGGATTCTTATGTCCTCTCTGACCTTGTAACAATATTAAAACAACGAGGTTTAAGGGTAATGGCAGCATCCAATAAGGATTTAGTCTCTGCTTCAAATAACTCATACCGTAAAATTATGAAGCGGGAAATCAAACACCCAAAGGACGAGATTGTGACGGTACAAATCCAGTCTGCAGTAAGAAAGAATGTCCATGACTCATGGAAGATATCCAGAAGAGATACTTCTATAGACATAGACGCAGCAATAGCAACAGTATTAGCAATATGGTACTGCGACTCCAAGGAAGAGTACCAGCCCTTTATTGTAAATACCAAGATGATACAATCTAAGGATGGTGAATAAAATATGGGCATAGTTAGAGACTTCTTCTTTCCAGACTTGCAAACTACCATTGAAGAGGTAGTTGATACAGCAGTGAGTCGTTCTTCAATCCTACCTCCATCAAGAGAGACAAATTCAGTGTCTCCTGTGCAGGCTTTGAAGTTAGTTCCAGTTTCAAGATGCTTATCAGTATTAGAAAATTCAATGATTCAGATTCCAGTAGAAGTGTACAGAGGAATTGAACAGATTGATACACCTTCATGGCTGATTACTCCAGATGTTGAAAGTAATATTAGCCAAGCAGAGTTTGTTAGAGATACTGTCGTTTCTTTGGCGGTACATGGAAATGCATTCTGGTACATCACTCGTGGTAACAGAGGAATAACAAATCTTGCAGTACTTCCATATGAAGATGTTGCAGTACATGAAGATAGATTTGGTAATGTTACATACTACATGGGACAAAAGAAAATTGCTCCAGATAGAATTAAGCATTTGAAGTTTTGGCATTTGCCAGGACAATACATGGGTGAAGGCCCACTACAAAGACACAAAGATACATTAAAAGCAGCGTGGGATTTAAATAACTACTTTGCGAATTGGTTTGACAACTCAGCAATACCAACAGGTATATTAAATACAGAATCACACATTAATCAAGAACAAGCACAGACACTTCTTGAAGCATTCCTTGAATCACAGAGAACTCGCACACCTGCTGTCATGGGTTATGGAATGAAATATGAAGGTTTAACTCTTGACCCAGAAGCAGCACAGTTCCTTGAGAACCAGAAGTTCATGGCAAGACAGATTGCATTGATGTTTGGTATTCCATCACAGTATCTAAGCCTATCAATTGAGTCAAGTGGCTTGGCTTACACAAATACAAATCTTGATAGAACAAAACTATATGAAGATGGATTACAACAATACATTACAAGAATTGAACAAGCATTATCTGACCTTCTTCCAAGAGGACAATATGCTAAGTTTAATCTAACAAGTTTCCTCCGCCCAGACAACAAGACAAGATATGAATCATATGCTATTGCAATCAATAGCGGAATCATGACTGTCAATGAAGCCAGGGAGTTGGAAGGAATGCCACCTTTGGCTGAACCAGAACAACCAACACAACCAGAGGAACCAGTGGCACAACCAGAAGAAGGAGAAGATTCAGATGACTCTACAGACCAGACAGTTTGAAATTCGCTCTACTGATATTGAGTTGCGTGAGGTCAGTGGCATTGCTGTTCCATACAACGATACAATTGATATTGGTGGAGGACTAAAAGAACGCTTTGAACAAGGAGCGTTTGACCTTGATGCTGATGTGAAACTCTTTAGAGACCACAACGACATTATTGGCAAAGTTACAGAGTTGAAAGAAGAAAAGGACGGATTACATATTCGTGCAAAGATTTCTGAAACACAACTTGGTAACGAAACATTAGAATTGGTAAAGGATGGAGCAATCCGTTCCTTTTCAATAGGGTTCATTCCCCTCAAGGATGAGAAGCAGGATAGAACTATAATTCGCAAAAAGGTAGACCTTAAAGAGGTTTCACTTGTAGCGTTTCCTGCATATGACAAGGCAGCAGTTCTTGCTGTCAGAGATAACAAGGAGGAAACTTCCATTATGGAAATCCAAAACACAAATGAAACCTCCGCAGACATTGCAGAGGTTCGCACAGCAATTGAGGAGATTGACCGCAAGGTTGCTCTACTCTCAGCGGAAAAGGAAACTGCTTCTACACCAGTAGTAAGTTTCCGTTCTTACGGCGAATATGTAAAGTCAGTGGCATCACAAGACGATGAAGGTCTAAAACTACATCGTGATTTCACTGGTTCAGTTCTTGATGATTCAATCCTTAAGAATGCTTGGGTATCAGACACAGTTCGTATCTTGAACCAGGGTCGCCCAACATATTCAGTTCTTTCAACAGGTTCACTACCAGCAGATGGTATGACACTTGAATACCCAGTGCTTTCTACAGACACATCAGATGTAGATGAGCAGGTTGCAGAAGCAGATACACTTGCATTTGGTAAGATTACTCTTACTTCAGCAACAGCACCAATCAAGACAATTGGTGGATACACAGAAATGTCACGCCAGGTTATTGAGCGTTCTTCTGTAGCATATGTAGACACAGCATTCCGTGCAATGGTCGCAGCATACGCAAAGAAGACAAACAACATGGCAAAGGCTGCTCTCGTAGCAAACGCAGGAAACTTCAACACAGCATCAGTTGCATCATGGGCTGCAGACGCAGTTATTGAAGCACTTGCAGATTCAGCAATGAAGGTAAACGAAGACACAGGTCTTCCAATCCAGTTCATTCTTGCATCTTCAGATGTATTCAAGTCTCTTGCTAAGATTGTTGACGCAGCAGACCGTCCACTCCTCGCAAATACAGGAGCAACAGTTAACACATTTGGAGCAATCAATCCAGTTGGACTAACAGGTTCAATCTTTGGTCTTCCAATTGTCGTTGACCCATCACTTGCAGCAGGTTCTATGTATGTTGGAAACGCAGCAGCATTGACAACCTACGAATCAGCAGGTGCTCCATTCCGTCTAAACGACGAAGAGATTACTAACCTAACTAACAAGTTCTCTGTTTATGGCTATGTAGCAATTTCTGCTCCAGACACCAAGGCACTTGTTGTAGTTGCTAATCCAAACGACTAATAGGAGACTATGATGGATGTTACAACTCTGAGAAACTATATAGGAGCAAGCACTGAAGATGATGCTTTCATTGAAGAATGCTTGAAGTCTGCAGTGCTACTCGTTAACGAATATTGTGGTGCCTCAAACATCCCAACATCTGTTAAAGAGCGTTGCTATCTTGAAGTAGGCTCAGAGTTGTATCATCGTCGTTCTGCTCCACTTGGAATTGCACAGTATGCAACCTTTGATGCTGCTCCTGCACGAATTGCAAGAGACCCATTGGTTGGTGTGTATCCAATTCTTGACCGCTATATTGTGAGGTTTGCATAATGTTGCAACAGATTAGAGACGACTTGAAGGAAGTTCTCACAGGTATAACTCCACAGTTATATACCTATGAACCAGAGCGACCTGTTCCAAGTTGCATCATAATCACAGCAGCAACATCATTCCTTAGAATAAACGAAGGTGACTTTGGACCAAGTTACACAAGTAACTGGAGAATTCAGCCCATTGTCAAAGTAGCGGTAAATCAAATAGAAACATCTAATCTTGACGAAACAATAATGGAAATCGTCCAGGCTGTTTGGCAAGTAGAAGGTGTGGCTACAGTTGAAGTAGACAAGCCATTTATTGTAGAACTTAACGGTGCAAACTATTTAAGTACCTACATTAATGTACAAATGTATTCACAAGGAGGAATATAACATGGCACGATTAAAGGGAAAGACCATCATATTTGAAATTGATGGCACAGAATACCAGGGTGCTGTAAATAATGTAACCTTCACTTCTGAAGTAGGAGAACTTGGCTTCGGCGCATACGAAGATAGCCTTGATTTCCGTTGCCAGGTAGTAGGTTATCAGGACTATGCAGCAAACTCATTGTGGCGTAAGTTGTGGGACAATCCAGGTGCGACAGTAAATCTAACATTTGCTCCACATGGAAACTCAACAGCAACAAGCACACAACCACACTTCACAGCATCAGGATACGCAGAGACTCTGCCTACTCTTGGTGGTGCTGCTGGAGAATACTTTACCTTTGACTTGAGCATTGTCCTAAACGGCAAGCCAGCAACGGTAACAGCGTAATTTGAGGTAGTGGCAATGGCTGCATTTACAGTAAGCGTAAAGGGACTAAGAGAAGTTACTCGTAGTTTTAAACAATACGAAGGTGCTGTTGATGATTTAAAAGAAGCCAATGCTGCAATCAGTAGCAAAGTAGCACAAAGTGCTGTTGCCACTACTCCCAAATTAACTGGTCAACTTGCTTCTACAGTTAGAGGCAATAGAGCAGTACAAAGAGTTCAATTAAAAGCAGGTGGTGCAAGAACACCATATGCAGGAATAATTGAATATGGCTGGCCAGCAAGGAATATAGAAGCACAACCATTCTTACGCAGGGCAGCATGGACAAACAGAGATTACATCGTACAGCAGTACAGTGCTAATCTTGAACAAATTAAAAGACGATACATCGCCAATTAGGAGGCATACCATGGATATAACACAATTAAAGATGAAAGATTTAGCAGAAGTAGAAAGACTATCTGGCTTGACAATGGCTGAATGGGACAATCCAACTGCAAAACTTACAATGGCAATTTCATTTGTCTTGGGTAAAAAGAAAGACCCATCATTGACTTGGGAACGAGTTGAGGACATGACAATTGATGAGATGACTTCTCTTGCTGAGGGTACAACGGACCCAAAAGCGAAACTCTCTTAGAACTAATGGCGAAGTTCTGTGCAAGAACAGGATACACGCCACAAGAATTCTGGGAGATGGAAAATGATGAGGTCCAATATATAACGAGGGAGTTGAATAAGAAAAATGGCTAACCAAATTACGGTAGACATTGTTGCGGATACCAGGCAACTCGTTGCTGGTGTTAATACAACAAACCAGCAACTCAACAACCTCAATCAATCAGTAAGCAAAGTTAAAACTGCTTTTGGTGGTTTGGCCTCAGCACTTGGATTTCAAGTAGGAGCATCGTTTCTTAAAGATGCAATCAAAGGTGCAGCAGATGATGAAGCAGCGTTTGGTCGTTTAACAGATGCATTTGGTGAAGACATTGATGCTATTACAAAAAAGGTCAATGAAATATCTTCTACATTTAAGGTTGACGATGGAGCAATTGCTCAATACTTTGTTGATTTAAAAGGAGCCTTCTCATCTAACTTTGACCCATTTGTTGCAGATGTAGTTGAAGCGTCAGCAACATTGGCATTACTCACAGGTGACCCAGTTGATTCAATCATTGCTCTTTGGGCAAAAACGCTTAGAGATGGAAAGATAACTGCCCAAGAAGTGCAGAAGTTAAACATTGATTTAACAGCAGAACAAGAAAAAGAATTTAATAAACTAAAGACAACTGCAGAAAGATTGCAGTTCCTTCTTGACATTATCAACAGCCCTGAGAATCAGCAGAAGGCATTAGATAATATGACTCCATATCAAAAGTGGAATTACTTTATGGAGAAGTTGTCAGATACTATTGGTGGGCCATTCTTAAAAGCATTTGAGAAGTTCTTTGCTTTCTACGATAAATTAACTCCAAAGCAGCAAGCAGTTATTGATGGTGTTGGAGCAATTGTTGTTGGATTCTTAGCATTAGCAGCAGTATTAGCACCAGTTGTATTTGTTGGTGAAGCATTAGTTGGACTTTTAGTTGCTTGGAATATTAAGGCAAGACTTGCTGCGGTAGCACAAGGATTATTAAACTTAGCAATGTCTCCATGGCTTGTAGTTGTATTAGCAGCAGTTGCTGCAGGTATCCTGCTCTATAAAAACTGGGATACAGTTAAAGAAATGGGACAAAAATTACTTGATAAACTCAAGGGAATGTGGCAATGGGTTAAGGACAACTGGGAAAAGTTATTAGCAATCCTTGGTGGTCCTATTGGTAAAGCAGTTGCTGTAATCATTCAGAACTGGGATAAGATTAAAGAAGGATTCAAGAAAACCATTGATGCAGTTAAAGCATTGTTCTCTGGTGACATTAGTGCCTTTACTGCGTTTGGTAGAAACATTATTACTGGTTTAGTTAATGGTATTAAGGCAATGGCAAGTGCACCAATCAATGCAGTTAAGAGTATTGCATCAGGCATTAAAGACAAGTTTACCTCATTGTTCAAGATTGGCTCACCATCTAAGGTGTTTGCAATTTACGGTAAGAACTTGGTTGAGGGATTGGCAAACGGTATTGAAGGAGCACAGAGACTTGCACAGGATTCAATGTTCAGCCTAAGCAATGGTCTTTCTTTAAGTCCATCTGTTGGAACCAGTCGTGGAGTAAACATAACTATTAACGCTGGCCTTGGTACAGACCCATATGAACTTGGAAGAGTTGTGAAGGCAGCAATGGATAAGTACTCAGGTGTTAATGGACGATGATACTAAACGATGAAATAGACTTAGAGATTAGAACTGCCATTGACGGTGGTTTTATATTGGGCCAATCTAAATTAGCAGAACATTACTTATTGTCTGATACTGATTTAGCAAATGATGCATTGTTTGAGTGGCAGTCTATTATTGACCAATGTCTATCAATATCAGTAAAGCGTGGTGTTGATACTTATACAGGGGCTTACGCTTTGCCTTTGCCAAGTGTTGGTGTTATGCATGTTAGAACTGTTAACAGAAACCTTGACCCACATGTTTATAATTATTTGCAGCCTCGCTCTAAAATAAGATTGATTCATAAGAACAATGGCAACCCAGTTATTATTTTTCAGGGCAGAGTAGAAAACCTATTTGTTGACTACCGTTCTGATGTACAGAAGCCACTGATTACCTTTGATGTGATGGACCCAATTGGACAATTACAAAACACAATGACAGAACTATCCAGCCTTGGTTCTTCTGCTAACCAGACATGGACTGAACGCATTAATGAGGTTATGTCAAACGGTAGATTGAATAATGAGCCAATTACAATACCAAGAGTTATTCATGGTGGTGGAACGACTAAGCATGGTTATTGGGAAGACAACCTAACAGTGTGGGAAGCATTAGAACTTGCTAACAATACTGAAGGTGGATTTATCTTTATGGATAAGAACAATACAATGCAGTGCTATGCATCAGAAGAAATTGGTGCGGGTACTACTCCAATAATTAAATTCTCTAACATTGGTCCTGAATCAGAATATTATGACCCAACAACATATTCTTATAAGAACATAGCAATTGACTTTAATACAGAATCTGTTATCAATGAGGTACAGGTTTCTAACACTTGGGGCTATATCAAGTATGAGTTTGATGCTGACATTATCTCTGAGAACTATGGAGAATCAGTAGCAACACAATTAATAGAGACTAAGCCAAAGGGTCCATATAGAGCAGTAGCACAAATTAACAAGTATGGAACTCATGCCCTAAAGGTAGATACTAACTTCCACTTATCACCTGATGATGCTCAATTAGAAGCATGGGCAAACAAAGTACTAAACAAGTGGAAAGAAGCAAGAATTATTGTTAAGGAAATTGAATGGGACGCTGCTAAGAATACAGCCATAGCAGGAGACTCTGAAATCCTGGATAATGTTGATATCCAGTATGAAACAGATGTAGTTGCATTTGATGAAAACTTAACGATAGTAGGTATTCAGCACGAGATTAATAATGAGGCAAATACCTGGAAGGTAAAATATATATTGTTTCCAAGGAGTAGATTCATATGACAATAAGATATATCCCGTTTGCTGATAATGAAGTATTAACAGCAGAACAAATGATTGCAGTTCAGAACAATGGAGTTGTACAGGTTACAACCTTTGCTGAACTTACAGCCCTTGAGCCAGAAGTAAATGCTGCATATGTGACTTCAACAAGTCAGTTCTATGTACGCAAAGCAGATGACTCATGGGGTTCCGTTGGTGGTTTGGCAGTAGTCCAGGCATCAGCACCTACAGCACCACAGGTTGGCCAGATTTGGTTTGACACTGATGCTGTATTACCAAATCCTGTTAAGTATCATTACGAGGGTAATGAAGCAATTACCAACACAGCAGGCTTTGAAGCATTAGATAACTTAGCAGCAGTAACAATTACACTAACAGAACCAGCATGGGTACATGTTACCTATGGTGTTGTAGAGCCAGTAGGTTCTGGAGACTCTGGAGTTGAATATGGTGTACAGTTATCAGGCGCAACAACAAGAGCACTAACAGCAGGCGATACATGTATTTCTTATGTAACAAATAAGAACTCAGCATCAAATGACTACTGTGTTATTTTCAATGCTGGTTCAACTGTTGTAACTCCAGTAGCAAGAAAACTTGGCACTGTTGGTACAGTTGAAGTGCATGACCCATACTTCTCAATTATTCCAATCAGGTGGTCATAATCTATGTATCATGTTTGGGACGGTTCTGAGTGGAATGCAACCAAAGCCTTAAAGGTATGGACTGGTTCTACTTGGGCAAAGAACTATAAGTTTAAGGTACGCACAAGTATCTCTTGGTTGCCTACTACCGTTTCAGACATTGATACATCTAATATTATTAAGTGGGGTGTTGAGGCTCCTACTCCACCTCCACCACCACCAACACCAACACATCCTGTTCCAGATTTGGCAGGTAAGACAATACAAGAAGCAGAAGCATTATTAACACCATTGCTATTTGGATACACAATTGCTAACTATATTGACACACCAATACTTGCAAATGATAATAAGATTGTTCCAAATTCTCAGCAACCAGCAGCAGGCCAACTATTAACTGAAGGCTCTGATGTTGTATTTAATCTATATAACTTTGTTCAGCCAACTGCAACGGTACCAAATATTGAAGGACTACTAACAGGTAATGCTAATAACGCTATTGTTAATGCAGGCTTTGTTGTTGGTACTCCATTAGGAACAGAAGAAACATACGACACTAACCTAATAGGTAAGGTTGTTGTAGGTACTCAGTTCCCTGCAGGTGGAAGTGTTGAAGATACTGGAACATCAATTATCTATGATTACTATATTCAAAAGCCTTTTGCCACAGTACCTGACTTAGTTGGAGATGATGATTCAACAGTATTTACTCAATTATCAAATGCACAACTAACTATTGGTAATAGAACAACATTTGCTACATCAAATTCAGCACTTGACAATAAAGTTAAATCAACATTCCCAGTAGCAAATACTCCAGTTCAGCAGGGCAGCGAAGTTGATTATGTTGTATATGAAAAGTCATTATCAGTAGTACCAAGTCTTGTTGGATTAACAGTTCAACAAGCAGAAACTGCAGTAAATAATGTTGGATTATTCTTAGTAATATCACAGGAAGTTCCTACAACTGTCCAATCAGACGAGGGTAAAGTAAGAAGCCAGACTCAAAGTGCTAATAGCGAAGTGCCTGATGGAAGCAATATAAACATTACAACATGGGTAGCAAACACTACAACAGTAATACCAAACTTTAATTTGATGACATTTGCTCAGGTAAATGCAGCAGCACTTGCAGCAGAAATATATGTAAATGTTGACCAACTTATATATACAACTGATACCAATCTGCAGAACAAGGTTGTTCCTAATAGCCAAGATAAGGCTGCTGGAACTACCTGGCCAATTTGGACAACTGTTACTGTTGATGTTTATGCAGCACCTCCAACCTACACAGTTCCAAGCATCATTGGATTGACACCTTCATCACAAGGAACTGCTATTAATGCTAACTTTACTTGGGGCACGAATTCATTAGCAGGAGAAGCAACACAAACTGTTTCCAACTTTGGAAAGGTATCATCACAATCTCCTTATCAAGGAACTAATTCAACAGCAGGAGCAATTAACTATGGTGTCTACACAGATGGAAGACCAATAGTTCCTAATGTTCTTACTCAAGCACAATCTACTGCACAGCAAAATATTACAAATGCAGGACTTAACTCTTCTGTTACGACTACACCACTGCCTTCTGCAGGCTTTGCAACTGTTGGAACTGTTAAAGAACAAAACCCAACAGGTGGAACAAGACTTGCTACAGGCTCAACAGTATCATTAGTAGTTTGGTCTGCTTATGTTCCACAGCCTCAAACAAAGACAGCAACAATAAGCATTGGTTATGGTGGAGATATTCCATGGCAATGGACTGCATCCTATAGAGATACCAAGGCTGTTTCATCATCTATAGCAGATGGTGCAAGAAGAACAACATCACAGCCATTCTATGTAGGTAGATACGACACTACAAATGAAACACAACAAATAGCAACAGCGTTTGATTTTTCTGCATTCTCTGCAAAGGGAACTCAGATAACTGGTTTACCATTTGATTGGACTGGTGCTAATGGATGGAAGCCAACTGCTGCTACATTTAGATTCTGGGCAAACTCTGGTGTTGCAGGTAATGATAATAACAAGGCTTTAAGACTTGGTTCATATGGCTCAAGCACTTCTACATCACCATCAGCAATGACAGAGGCAAGTGTTAATTTAAGAGGAATAATTCTTAATGTTCCAAGCAGAGGTAGTTATGGATATGCAACAGCAAACACTACACTACTAAGTGATTGCTTCCAGCCACCAGTTTATCCAGTAGTAGTATATCCATTCAGTACTAACCTTGACCATTACGCAGTCAATGATGGAGACTTGAGATGGGATGTAACAATTCAATGGACGGAGTATGCATAAATGAAACTATATACAGTTAGCACAACAAGAAACGGTACAGCAACAAATACAAACTACACATTTCCTGCTAATGGATTTGATTCATTACTTGGAGTTAATTATCATTTGTTCTATCCTGTTGAGATACCAGAAGGAACTAACTCATTATTTACACAGATAACTACTTCTGAGGTAGATGCTGCGGTATCAGGATGGACACCAACAGCAGACTTGATAGCAAAGCAGAACTCTATAACAGAAGAAAGAATGATACTGATTTACAATGACTCAAACACTACCCTCAATTCTGTGCGGGTATTCGTATCAGACCAACAACTAACAGGAGCAGTGGCAGAACTCACACCATGGAAGGCTAACCTATCTCCTGAGATACAGAAGTATTCATCCTTTGAGATATTGTCTTCTTCACCTGTAAATGAATTTCCAGAGAATATGTATGTAAAGGCCAACTTCCAAGGTGCTTTACCAGAGCCAACACCACCACTTCCTACTGAAGTAATCATAAACAACATGGCTCCATTCTCTTGGGCAGTAGCAGCACTAAGACTATACATAGTAAAAGACATTGAAGTTGTAGAAGACTTCTGTGTTATTGCTACAGAAACACTATAGGTTTCCTTGAAATGCCTCCAAGGAAAGGGCAGGGCCAGTATCCGTCACTGGCTCTGCCTCTAAAAAACACATGATGTAGAATAGGAGAATCATGAACGAGAAACTAATGTCTAAGTTACCTGTTGCACTACTATTTGTGCAGGTATTACTCCTATCGCTTATTGCTAACAGCAAAGACCAGTTCGTAACCATTATGACTGGTATGTTGGCTACCTTCATCACAGGGGCATGGGTAGTTTGGGAAACCCTAAGACTACATAAGAAGGAGGACAAAGATGGCAATAAGTAAACTTCCACCTGCTTTGGACATAATTGCCTACGCTGGTGACGACACAGAAGTTAGCATTCGTGTTACAGATTCTGAAGAGGTAGCCATCAATTTAGATGGTACTCATCGTGCATCCATCAAGGGTAGCACAGCAGATGAATACGGATTAGAAATACAAGTAAATGATACATACGCTTATCAGGGCATCGTAACTATAGTTGTACCAAGCGAAGTATCAGCAGCAGTTTTTGAAGATGCAAATCTCTCATCATATATATCAACAAAGCCAAGATATGTAGGCGATACATTGGTTTCAGGTTTGATATTTGATGGTGTATGGGACTGGGATTTAACAGTAGGTACTGATACCAAAACATACCTACGAGGTAAAATGATTATCGTAAAGGATGTGACTGAATAATGCCAGAGATTATAGAAGAAGGCGATATTAGATTAATAATTACAGCAGGAGAACAAGGGCCTGCTGGTCCGCAAGGTGTTGCTGGTCCTACAGGAGCCACTGGTGCTACAGGTGTTGCTGGTCCTAAAGGCGATAAAGGTGACACTGGAGATACTGGACCTCAAGGTTCAATAGGATTAACTGGTCCACAAGGAATTGCTGGACCTCAAGGCATTCAGGGATTGACAGGACCGCAAGGTGAAGTTGGACCGCAAGGGCCTGTTGGAGCGCAAGGAGAAGTTGGACCTAAAGGTGATAAAGGCGATGCTGGTGATACTGGCCCTCAAGGCTTACAAGGTATTCAAGGAGAGGTTGGACCTCAAGGAATCCAGGGTGTCCAAGGAGAAGTTGGACCTGCGGGACCGCAAGGAGTTCAAGGAATCCAGGGATTAAAGGGAGACAAAGGCGACACAGGTAATGCTGGTGCTGATGGAGACCATTACCACACAACATCTTCTACATCTTTAACAATTGGCAATGGAACACGGACACTAACTCTTGATGATGTAAATGTTGATTACACATTTGCACAAGATGTGATTATTGCTCACAGTGTAACTCAATTTATGACTGGTTCAGTTGTTACTTACACACAAGCAACAGGAGTTTTAGTTGTTGATGTTAAACATCATATAGGCTCAGGAACATTTACTTCATGGACAGTTAACCTTAATGGTGCTGTTGGTATTCAAGGCCCTATTGGTTTAACTGGCCCTCAAGGAGAGGTTGGTCCAGTTGGTCCTGAAGGCCCTCAAGGAATTCAGGGCATCCAAGGAATCCAAGGAGAAGTAGGCCCACAAGGAATACAAGGCGAGGTTGGTCCTCAAGGAGTTCAAGGCATCCAGGGTGAAGTTGGTCCACAAGGAATCCAAGGAGAAACTGGTCCTGCTGGCCCACAAGGTATTCAAGGAGAGACTGGTCCTCAAGGCATTCAAGGAGAAACTGGCTCACAAGGAATTCAGGGTATTCAAGGTGAAACTGGATTACAAGGAATTCAAGGAGTCAAGGGCGATACTGGAGACACTGGTCCGCAAGGTATCCAAGGAATTCAAGGTGCAACTGGTGCTACAGGTCCTGCTGGACCGCAGGGCATCCAAGGAGTTGCAGGGGCACAGAATCTATATGTACAAAACACTGCTCCTGCTAATCCACAATCAGGTTGGCTATGGGTAGTGGTGTAAATGGGATACACAGACCTACTCAATAGACCTAATGTTTATATTTCCTATGATGGAAATGACACTGCAGTAATTGACAATATTGGTGGTGGTTCATTAGCATTAGTAAGAACTCCATCAGGTTCAACTGCTACATTTAGTCCTGCCAATCCTAAATCTGAATTCAACCAATGCCTCGTTACACAAAATCAATGGCAACAAAGTTGGACTGCAACAGGCTCACCTGGCGATATATATACCAACACAAATGAAAGATGGAAAGAATCACAGGAATCTACTGGTCTCTCTTATGAGTTCTGGATTAGAATTCCTTCATCTGTAACACTATCTGACACTATTCTATTAGAATGGGTAGAAAGTAATGAAACAACAAGAATAAATTTGTTATCAGATGGAAGAATATCTATGACTGGGCCATTTACATACACAACATTTCAGGGTGTAGGTCAGAATGTTACAGTTTATTCAGACCCATTATCTTTAGATGAATGGCACTTAGTTTCTTTTACTGCAAAAGCCCTTTCAATACCTCCTGGAACATACAGTTATGTATTTGA
>Ga0192647_100994_pt1 | contig 19121 bp, 23 predicted proteins | sample LauGreFa1BDMLBSN_2_FD_133046 | JGI IMG/M metagenome (GOLD analysis project Ga0192647, IMG submission 133046) | Freshwater lake microbial communities from Lake Michigan, USA - Fa13.BD.MLB.SN - reassembly | ecosystem: Environmental > Aquatic > Freshwater > Lake | place: Lake Michigan, USA...
GGGCGAATTTGTGGTCGAGGTATACCCCGACAAAACGCCAAAGACCGTGGAAAACTTTTTGGGCTATGTGCGTGACGGTCACTACAACGGCACCTTGTTTCACCGGGTCATCAACAATTTCATGATCCAAGGCGGCGGCTACGACACCAAGTACAACGAAAAAAATACCCGCCCCCCCATCAAACACGAAGGCATTGATGCCAAAGCCAATGGCGGACTGCGCAACACCGTTGGCACGCTCTCCATGGCCCGCACCAACAACCCGCATTCAGCCACCGCACAGTTTTTCATCAACGTCAAAGACAACGATTTTCTGGACCACCAAGCACCCTCTCCCCAAGGCTGGGGCTATGTTGCTTTTGGCAAAGTGGTGTCTGGCATGGAAGTTGTCAACCGCATCAAAGCCTTGCCAACCGGCCCGGGCGGCCCCTTCCCGACGGATGTCCCCCAGACACCCGTCGTTATCCAATCTGCAACTCTGGTGAAGTAACCATGTCCCATCCCCAAGTCGAACTGCATATCCAAGACCACGGTGTCATCACGCTGGAACTTGACGCTGAAAACGCGCCCAAAACCGTTGCCAATTTCATCAGCTATGTGGAACAAGGCCACTATGACGACACCATTTTTCACCGCGTGATACCCGGCTTCATGGTGCAAGGCGGTGGCATGGGCCCTGGCCTGAAAGAAAAGAAAGTGGGCACCAAGTTGGAAAACGAAGCCAACAACGGCTTGACCAACGACTGCTACACGGTAGCCATGGCGCGTACCAGTGACCCGCATTCAGCCACTGCCCAATTTTTCATCAACGTCAAAGACAACGATTTTCTCAACCATTCCTCTCCCACCCCTTCGGGTTGGGGCTATGCCGTCTTTGGCAAAGTTGTCGCTGGCACAGAGGTGGTGGACGCCATCACGCAAGTGCCCACAGGTCGGCGTGGCTTTCATGACGACGTGCCCAAGGACGATGTGCTGATCACCAAGGCCGTATTGCTTTGAACCTGCTCGCGCATGTCTGAAGAGGAAACACTGGCAGCGCCCTTGCCTGCCACAGTCACCACTTTGGACTTGCGCCATTGCGAGCGCATTGCGTTTTTGTCCGATGTGCATTTGCGGGTGGACGAGCCCGCCACTTTTCGCGCATGGGCTGAGCATTTGCGCACCCTGCATGCCGATGCGCTGTTTGTCTTGGGTGATTTATTCGATGTCTGGTTGGGTGACGACCTATTGCAACACCCGCCAGCGGCATTCGAACGCGATTGCCTTGCGCGGCTTCACCGCTTGAGCCAATCACTGCCCATTTACTGGTTGGTGGGCAACCGCGATTTCTTGTTCGGCGCAACGGCCTGCGAAGCTGCCGGCATGACCGCCATCAGCGACCCGTGTTTGGTGCAAGCCGACAACCAACCTTGGTTGGTCAGCCACGGTGATGCGCTGTGCTTGTCTGACACCGCTTACCAGGCTTACCGCAACACCATCCGTTCACCGCACAGCCTGGCGCAGTTGAACGCCAGCAGTTTGCAAGACCGCATGGAACTGGCCAAGACATTGAAAGCGCACAGTCTGGCCAACAAAACCATGATGCAAAACTGGGCAGATGTGGACGAAGGCGCTGGTGTGCAATGGCTCAAGGCTTGCGGTGCGTCGGTGTTGATCCACGGACACACACACATGCCCCAAGACCACCGCATGCAGCAAACCTTTGAGCGGATTGTGTTGAGCGATTGGGATGCGTTAGCCAACCCGCCGCGCTTGCAGTCATTGCTGTGGCAACGCGGCCATGGCTTTTCACGGCACGCATTGACTGACCCTGTCAACGCCTGAGCAATACCCTGAGCACGTTTTGCAAACGCTGTGCAGCCTCTGGCGTGTAAGCGGCGTGCAACACAACAGCCACATCTTGTGCCCATGTTTGCGCGGGCGGTGCTTCGTGCCGCTTGGTCAACAACTGCAATTGCAGCGCTCGGCGGTCTGCTTGATGGTCTGCAGGTGTGCTCACTTCCGCAGCCATTTCCAAGCGCAACAGTGACGTGGCCGGATCGCCTTTGGCTTCTGCCGTGATGGCGTGAACCCAATCTTGTCGTTGCGCTGCAGTGATGCGTTGACCGAGTTCTTTGGCAGCGGGCAATTGCTCAACTTGTCGCTCTTGCCATGCCGACAACAGATGCACCAGCACTTCGCCATGGGCTTGCATGGCCAATTTTTTCAAGGCTGCTTCAGCCTGCTCGACCGCATGGCGCTGGGCGCGGTATGCAGCGTCACCGAGACGAGGGCCGCGTTCGGCGAATGCGTCGCGCGAGCGCGGTGCATCCCGTTCCGAGCGGCGTGCAGGTGCGTCGCGATCGTTTCGTCGCGCACCCGGTTTGTCGCCAAAACGTCCTGCAACCACGGGTTCGGTTTTTTTCTGTCCGGGCCGATCGTCTCCGCGAACAGCCACCACTTTTTTTGCAGGCACAACTGGCTTGGGCGCTGCAGTGTTCGGCTCGGGCGTTTCGGGGTCAATGGCTTGTTCTTCAGTAACCGGTGTCTCGTTGGGCACCGCTGCTTCTGTGGCCACGGGTGTTTCGAGCGGCGCTGCCACTGGGGACGCAGACCCAGACTGGGCGGTCACCACGTCGTTCAAACGCTGCATGGCTTGGCGAATGACCGCTGCATCGCCCTGTGCAATGGCTTTTTCCAAGGCTTGAGATGCCTCCAACACGGCTTGGTCATGGGCCGACAACGCCTGTGCTTGGTGGCTGCGGTCTTGAGTCTTGCGTTGAAACGCTTCATCCAAAGGCTGTCGAAATGCATCCCACAGCTTTTGGGCCAATTTGCGCTCCAGTGCAACTGCCTGCGATTCGGCTTGCCAGCGTTGTTGCAAGGACTTGACCGCGTCGATCTTGAGCACGGCGGCACTGGCCAACTGCTTGGCTTCTTCGATCATGGCGCGGCGCTTGGCGATGCTTTCGGCCTGTGCCTTCTCCAAAGCAGCATGGGCGCTGGACATCGCGGCTTTCCATTGCACTTGTAATTCCGCAAAGGTTTTTTCGCTCAAATGGCCGCTGTTGCGCCAGCGTTCCGAGAACTGGTGCAATTCACGTGCTTGTTTTTTCCAGTCGGTGTTACCCGCATGGGCTTGGGTCCAAGCGGCGACTTCTGCCAACAACGCCAAGCGTTGTTCGCGGTGAGCTTGCGATTCGGCCTTGGCTTTTTCCAGCCATTCCTGCACAAACGGATAGGCCCGGTTACAGGCTTGGTCAAAACGCTTCCACAGCGCATGGTTGGGTTGGCCACCTTGGTCGGTTTGTTTCCATGCATCGCGCAACTGGCGCAGGGTTTCTTGCAATTTGCGCCCAGTGACCACCGGTACAAATGCTTGTTCTGCAGGGGCTGTGGGCTCGGGTGCCGTGTCGGTCTGTGGCGCTGTGGCGGGTTTGAGCAAGGCCTCGGCTTTCACCACCAATTCCGTGCGCAATTGGTCTGCGCGCCAGCGTTGCCAGCCCTCGAGTTCTGCGGCTTTGGTCAGCGCTGATTGGGCATTCGCCTCGAGTTCGGCGGGCAAAACACGCGCATGGGTTTTGATCGCTTGACGCAAAGCCGCAGCAGCAGCGGTGGTGGCTTTGCTGTGGCCTTGGGCCAGTTCGGCTTCCAAGGTTTGCAACAACTGCTGCACCGCTTGCACCGCCAGTGCCTGCTGGGCAGGATCGACAACAGGCTTGCTGGGGGCCACAACGGCTGGTTTGGCCGCCTCGCCACGCAGGACGCGCAACTGGTCAGCCCATGCGGGCACACCGGGCAATGGCAACGAGGCGTCGGCTGCGGCAGCTTCGGTTTGGGTCAACGCGGCATTGAATGCGTCCCAGACCACATGAATATGTTGTGCACCTTCATTGAGGATGCTGGGATATTTGGGGTCGACACTGTGCCAGTGGCGGTCTTGGCTGAGCGTTTGCCATTCCGCGTCAAACCGTTGCAAGTCAGATTGCAACGTCGCTCGCAATTCCATGGCCTCGGTCCAAGGTTTGGTGGACAACACCTCGATGCGTTGCGCCATCAACAAAGCCGATTCGCGCAACACCTGAGCGCGGTGCGCCAAGTCTTCGATGTGTTTCACCAAGTCAGCCAGCGCCAAACGCAAACCCGACAAAGGTTCACGCGACAAAGGTGCGCCCGCTTTGGCTGCATCGCGGGACCAGGCCATGGCATCGGCCAAATTCAATTTGGGGTGGTTCAGCAAGACTTGGGCTTTGGCAGCCCATTCATCGGCCAAAGCATCTTGGGTTTTCGAACGCCGGAGTTCTTCGATTTTTTCTTTGATCGGCTTGGCCGCGCCTTTGTCGCGTGCACTGAGTTCTTTGAAGACTTGCTGCAACAGTTCTGTGGAAGGATCGGTATCTAGCCATTGGCGCACTCGGGTCAGTCTTTCGCCAGCGGTGGCAGCGCTGATAGCGCCGCCTGTCAAGGCATCCAAGGCTGGCAAATCGGGAGAACTGTGGGAGGGGGTATTCACGGCGGTCAAATGGCTTGGTTGAGCCCTGGTGGGCAGAGCGCTCTATTGTGACAGGGCTTAAGGGCAAAGGCTTAAAATAATCAGATGCAACTGTTTGAATCGATCAAAGCATCGGTCAAGGTCATTGTGGCTGACATCGGCCAAGGCTTTTTCCTGATTACCCACAGCGGACTGGCGTTGCTTGGTTTGGCAGTTTTTTGCTTTTTCCTTATTTTCAGCACGCAAACCGATTTGCGTGACAACGTCGAAGTTCAATTGATCGACTGGCTACAAAACCGACACGGGCTGGATTTTGGTTTCAGCGATGATGCAGAAGCGGTCGATCGGGCCACCGCTGTAGACCCAAGAGATCTGACCAAGGAACAAGCCGCCATCGCTTTGTGGCTGAGTCGCAAGTACCGGGTGGCTCCTGAGCCATTGAGCGCTTTGGTGGTCGAGGCCTACGCCATCGGTAAACAAAAAAAACTCGATCCCACCTTGTTGCTGGCGGTGATGGCGATTGAATCTGGATTCAACCCGTTTGCACAAAGCACCATGGGAGCCCAAGGCCTGATGCAAGTGCGCACAGAAGTGCACTCTGAAAAATACGACAAATTCGGCGGCGAATTCGCCGCTTTTGACCCCGTAGCCAATTTGCGGGTCGGCGCCTTGGTGTTGCGCGAAGCCATAGACCGCAACGGCGGCCTGGAGCCTGGACTGCGCCAATATGTCGGCGCAGGCAACAGCGGTGAAGACGGCGGCTATGTGGGCAAAGTGTTGGCCGAACAACAGCGCTTGCAAGACATCGCCAATGGAAAACCTGTCTCGATTGCCGCCTCCAAGACACCCGCTGATGATGGCTTGGTCGATTTGTGGGACAAAGCCAAAAACTACACCACTGTCACCGAATCCCCTTCCCAACCCTGAACCTTTCACTCGGAGAATGCATGTACTCACGCTCGCACCTGATGACCAACAAATACGCCGAAGGCTATCCGGGCAAGCGTTATTACGGTGGTTGTGAAAATGTGGATGTGGCTGAGCAACTGGCCATCGACCGGGCCAAACAATTGTTCGGCGCGGATGCTGCCAATGTGCAACCGCATTGCGGCGCATCGGCCAACCAAGCGGTTTTTTTGGCGTTTTTAAAACCGGGTGACACCATCATGGGCATGGGCCTGGCCGAGGGTGGTCACCTGACCCACGGTATGCCATTGAACCTGTCTGGCAAATGGTTCAAGGTGGAAAGCTACGGCTTGAATGCCAAAGAGGAAATCGATTACGACGCCATGCATGCCCTCACCAGCCGGTTTCCGGTTTACAGGTAACCCGATGAAATGTCCTTTTTGCAGCCACGTGGAAACCCAAGTGATGGAAACCCGCATGTCTGAAGAGGGCGATTCGATCCGCCGTCGCCGCTCCTGCAGCCATTGTGAAAAACGATTCACCACTTACGAACGTGCCGACGTCAGCTACCCGGCGGTGGTGAAAAAAGATGGCCGGCGCATCGATTACGACCGCAGCAAATTGCGTGGCTCTCTCAATTTGGCCCTGCGAAAACGCCCGGTCAGCACCGAGCAAATTGATGCAGCCATTGAACGCATCGAGGACAAATTGCTGACCTTGTCGCAACGTGAAGTGGCCTCTAACCGCATTGGCGAATTGGTCATGCGCGAGCTGAAAAAACTCGACAAAGTGGCTTATGTCAGGTTTGCCAGTGTCTACCGCAGCTTTGAAGATGTGGATGAATTCAAAACCTTGGTAGACGAATTCCGACGGTAACCGCGCACCGCTGAAGGGTGCAGGCATCACATTTTTTTCACCCATTCCACGCAATGATGGCGGACATGCACCCGCCCAACATTGAAGATTCCCGCACTGCAAACAGCCCACAGCGATATCCCACGGATAGGGCTGCCCGAGCGCAACCGGGACGGCCAAGGCACACACAAGTTGGTCACAGCTTGGCAGAGTTGTGCATTGTGCTGTGCCTGACTGGCATCGCGGCAGCCATGGCAGCGCCGTCGGTCAGCCATTGGCTGTGGCGATCACGGGTAGAAAACACCGCGCGGGCTTGGACGGCAGACCTGCAGTCGGCGCGTTTGCAAGCCTTGCGCACTGGCCAGGCTCTGCAATTGCAAAAACTCACTGGATGCGCGGATTTTTTACCCATGGGCGACTGGCGCTGCGGCTGGCAAGTCATCACCGCTGGCAGCAAACCCACTGCCACGCTGCAACATGCCTTGAACGGTGAATTGAGCGTGGTGCTTTTTCCTGCCAACGATTTTTTGCCAATCAACACGCAAGGAGAGCCTGTCGCTGGCGGCCTTCGGTTGCAGGTGATGACACGCAGCCAACCGTCGCCTGTGGCCATGAGCGTGTGCATGAACATCGCAGGCCGGCTCAGGTTCGTCAAATCAGGCGGTTGCACATGAGCCGGCTTATGCGCACACCCAACGGGTTTTCTGTGTTGGAAGCCATGGCCGCACTGATGGTATTGAACCTGATGTGTTTAGGGCTGATGGCTTGGCAACTACAAGCCATGCAAGCGCAACGAGACGCTTTGAGCATGCAACAAGCGGTCGCCATGGCCCAAGACCTGTGGCAACGCATGCAAGTTCACCCAGGGGCGGCGGCTTTTTACCAACTGGGCTTGGATGAGGTTCCCACCCGCACAGATTGCCAGTCGCGCCCGTGCAGCGCAGCGCAGTGGGCGCAGGCCGACATGGCGGATTGGTGGCTGGAATTGCGACAACGGCTACCGCAGGCCAGAGCCGTGTTGAGCACTTCCCAGCATGGTGCTTCGCAAGTGCAGTTGCGGCTTGTTTGGCCCAGTGCAACTGCCGCTTCCAATCCCATGCCCAGCGAGGCATGCCCTGCTGCACACCGTTGCTGGCAAACCGCATGGCGGCTGTGATGCTTGCCCCACAACATGGCCAAAGTCTGGCGCAGTGCATGGTGGGCATGATGCTCAGCCTGTTGGTGGTCATGGCTGCATTCAGCGCTTTCGCGTGGATTCAACGCAGCCAGGCTTTGCTGCAGCAGCAAATGGATATGTACCAAATGCTGCACCAAGCCACGGCCAAGTTGCGCGAACGCGCCATGCGTGCAGGCGCGCCCGAATTGTGGATCGAGGAGCCCCACAAATTGGTGTGGAACAGCCTGCCAAACAAAGTAGCGGGAGACGACAAATCCGTGCAACTGATGCAATGGCGCAGCCTCACGCCCACCGATTGCCAGGGCCACGAAGCCTCACTCTTGTCATGGATTGCAGACGATTTCAGACGCAACAGCACTCGGGGTTTGGTATGCAAAGACGCCGCCCGAACAAGCTCCCAATACCAAACCTTGATTGAACACACCGATGAAGTGCGGTTTCTCTATGCCCAAGGCTTGGGCAGCAGATTGACCGATGCATTCAACCAGCCTATGCAGTGGTTGAGCGCCTCCCAAGTCACAGACTGGAACGCCGTCAGAGCCGTGCACCTGTGTTTGCATGTCCGAGGCGCTGGAGTCAATGCAACCCCAGCCGGCGTCTCTTGCCACACATCCAAGCCTTTGGTGCATGGCGCCATGGCATGGCGTTCGGTCTTGCATCTGACACACGCTTCACCATGAAACAGGCTACGCGTCACCTCATGCGTTGCCGCTGGCGCGAACAGGGTTTGGCATTGCCGACCGTGCTTGCGCTGTCCATGGTCAGTGGTGTGTTGCTGCTGGCCTGCTGGCGTCATTCCGCGCTGGCGCAAGCGTGGAGTCGGCATCACGCCGAGCAATGGCAACTGCGTCAAGTGGTACTGAATGCGTTGCTGACAACGGCCGATGCGACCTTGCGGCCGCTTGGGCAGACACAGGCGAATGACCAACCGCCATGGCGTATTCCGACCACGGCCATGGCGTGGGAAGCGATTCGCGCCGAACTGCCAGACAGCGGTTGTGCCCATGGTGTGTGCAGCTCGCTGCTTGACGCTGGTAACTTGCGCTCAGATTGGTTGGGCAGAACCGACGGGGCATATACCGTGTCCGACACCAGCGGCTTGCAACTGTTTCACTGGGTTGAAATATTGCCCCACCACCTGCCCATGGCAGGGTTGGTCAATCCCTTCACATACCGCCTGACCGTGGTCGCCGTGGATTCTGAGCGAAACGCACAAACGGGTTGGCAAGCCGTGTGGCAACCCTCTGCCAGCAGTTCTTTGGATACGCCTGTTCGGTTGGCTGACATGCAACGTTTATTGGAGTTGATACCGTGAATTTGCCTCTTTGTTGCCTGCCAAAAAACTCAGGCCGAAGTGTTCTTGCGAGCCCAGGCTTTACCCTCATTGAGCTGCTGTGTGTGTTGGCCATCGTCGGTTTGCTGAGCGCACTGGCCATGCCGGTGTACCAAAACGCACAGTCACGCAGCCAGCGGCAGTTGGCCAAAGTGGCTCTGGTGAAGTCAGCGCAATGGCTAGAACAAGCCGCCATGGCCACTGGCCGTTATCCCGCAGTCTTGCCCGACAGCGTTTGGCGAACCCCAGAATTCAACTACACACTGTCGCTGTCTGCCCAAGCGCAAAGCTATGTGTTGACTGCCACACCGTCTGGCAAGCAACAACAAGACAACTGTGGCGCACTCACGCTCGACCAAGTGGGACAAAGAGGTGCGCAAGGGGATGTCACCTATTGTTGGTCTAAGTAAACACTTTCAAGCCGCTGATAATCCACCGATGCAGTTTTCTTCTATTGACGCCGTGCACATGAACCAGGCTATCGCCTTGGCTGAACAAGCCCTGTTCATCACGTCGCCCAATCCTCGGGTGGGCTGTGTCATTGTCTCGGCTGACGGCCGATTGCTGGGACAAGGCCACACACAAATGGCCGGTGGCGCCCATGCCGAAATCATGGCATTGCGTGATGCCCAACAGCGCGGCATGCATATCAAGGGCGCCACGGCGTATGTCACGCTCGAGCCGTGTTCACACCACGGACGAACCGGTCCTTGCTGCGACGCACTGATCCATGCTGGCATTGCCCGTGTCGTGGCCAGTGTGCAAGACCCCAATCCGCAAGTCGCTGGCCAAGGATTTGCCAAACTGCGCGCCGCTGGCGTACAGGTAGAGGTCGGGTTGCAAGAGGAAAACGCCCGCGAAATCAACATCGGTTTTTTCAAGCGCATGCAAACCGGTAAGCCTTGGCTGCGCATGAAGATCGCGCAATCACTCGATGGCCACACCGCGCTCAACAACGGCAACAGCCAATGGCTGACCCAAGCTGACGCCCGCCAAGATGGTCACCGCTGGCGTGCCCGCGCTTGTGCTGTGCTCACGGGTATCGGCACCGTATTGGATGACGACCCACTGCTCAATGTCCGAGGCATAGACACGCCTCGCCAACCCGATCTGCTGTTGATCGACTCCCAACTACAAACCCCTTTGAACGCCCGTTTATGGAACCCACCACGACGGGTTGTGATTTTTCATGCCCAAGAGCACCCCGACAAAGCACAAGCGCTCCAAGCACAAGGGGCGCATTTGGTTCACCTGCCGGGCCCGGGCAACAAGGTGGATTTACCGGCCATGGTGACGCAATTGGCGGACATGGCATACAACGAAGTGCATGTCGAAGCTGGCCACAAGCTCAACGGCTCTTTGCTGCAAACCGGTTTGATAAACGAATTGCTGGTGTATGTGGCGCCGCTGTTGACAGGCCCCGGCCACAGCATGGCAGCCCTGCCAGCGCTGCACGAATTGGCCGATGCCCAAACTTGGCGGTATGTGCAAACCGAGCGAATCGGGGCTGATTTAAGGCTGCTTCTCAGGCGCATCGCCTGATCTGCGAAAATACGTGCATGTTCACCGGAATCATCACCGGCGTGGGGCGCATCGCCGCCGTTCACGACCTGGGTCGCTCTTTGGATCATGGCAAGCGCCTTGAGATCAGCACACCCGCGCATTACTTGGACGACGTCACTTTGGGCGACAGCATTGCGCTCAACGGCGCCTGCATGACAGTCACCTCTTTCAACGCGGCTGACAACTTGTTCACCATAGACATTTCTGCCGAATCGCTCGCCAAAACCGCACGGCTTGCCACCATCGGCACCTCGCTCAATTTAGAAAAAGCTTTGCGTGCCCACGACCGCTTGGGCGGCCACATCGTGTCAGGCCATGTGGACGGTGTCGGCCAGTTGGCCACTTTTGAATTGGTCGGTGAAAGTTGGTTGCTGCAAATTCTTGCGCCCAAAGAGCTCTCCAAATTCATGGCTTACAAAGGCTCGATCACGGTCAACGGCGTGAGCCTGACCGTCAACCAGGTGCAAGACCAGCGCGATGGTTGCCTTATCTCCATCAACCTGATACCTCACACCATCGCCAACACCGCCTTGGGAAGTTTGGTCAAGTCTGATCCCGTTAATTTGGAAATTGACACCGTGGCCCGGTATGTCGAGCGCATGCTGCAGTTTGAACCCACGCCGACCGCACAGAAAGTTCACCCATGAGTGCCAGTTTGCCCACCGTCGCTATTTCACCTTTGCAAGACATCATTGACGACATGCGTGCCGGACGCATGGTCATTCTGGTGGACGAAGAAGACCGTGAAAACGAAGGCGACTTGGTGCTTGCTGCTGACCATGTCACCCCGGAAACCATCAATTTCATGGCGCGTTTTGGGCGCGGCCTGATTTGCCTCACGCTCACCCGCGAGCGTTGCGAACATTTGAAACTGCCGCCCATGGTGGCCCGCAACGGCACGGTACACAGCACCGCCTTCACGGTGTCCATCGAAGCCGCACAAGGCGTGACCACCGGTATATCCGCAGCCGACCGCGCGCGCACGGTTCAAGTGGCGGTTGCCGCGAACGCCAAAGCCAGCGATTTGGTGCAACCCGGCCATATTTTTCCGCTGCAAGCGGTAGATGGTGGTGTGCTGATGCGTGCTGGCCATACCGAAGCCGGTTGCGACTTGGCTGCCATGGCGGGTTGCTCACCCACCGCCGTTATTTGTGAAATCATGAAAGACGATGGCACCATGGCGCGGCTGCCGGACTTGATGGAATTTGCCGCAGAACATGGTTTGAAAATCGGCACCATTGCCGACCTGATTGAACACCGCAGCCGCACCGAATCTTTGGTGCAACGGCTCAGCACACGAACCCTGGTCACGGCCCATGGCGAATTCACCGTGCATGCTTACAAAGACCTGCCCAGTGACAGCGTTCATCTGGCATTGGTGCGCGGCGACTGGTCGGCTGATGCCGCCGTCTTGGCCCGGGTTCACGAACCCTTGTCTGTGCTCGATGCTCTAGAGCCCCAGCGCGCCATGCATTCATGGAGCCTGGACGCCGCCTTAAAACGCATCTCAGACGAACAAGCAGGCGTGTTGGTGTTGCTCAACTGCGGCGAAAGTGGCGAGCAATTGCTGGCGCAGTTCGAGGGCTTGGCCCGCTCTGCCCAAGCCCCAGAACGCGGACGCATGGATTTGCGCACCTATGGCATCGGGGCGCAAATCTTGCGCGATTGCGGTGTCCACAAAATGCGCTTGATGGGCAATCCACGGCGCATGCCCAGCATGGCGGGTTACGGCCTGGAAATCACCGGCTACTTGGCCAAGGAATAAGCATGCACCACCCAGACACCAGCAGCACACGCACTGACTTGGACGGCAACACCCTGCATATCGGTATCGTGCAAGCGCGGTTCAACCCCGCCATCACCCAAGCGTTGGCCAACGCCTGCTTGAGTGAGCTGCACGCCCTCAAAGTGAACGCCTCGCATATCCATCATGTTCAAGTACCAGGCGCGTTGGAAGTCCCCGTGGCATTGGCCGCCATGGCAAAAACCGGCGAATTCGACGCGCTGATTGCCTTGGGTTGCATCATTCGTGGTGAAACCTACCATTTCGAGTTGGTGGCCAACGAATCAGGCGCTGCCATCACGCGCTTGGCGCTCGATCACCAGTTGCCCATCGCCAACGCCATCCTCACCACCGACAACGAGGACCAAGCCATCGCCAGACAAACCGACAAAGGCCGCGATGCTGCCCGCGTGGCGGTGGAAATGGCCTTGCTGATGAAGTCGTTGTCATGACCGGTATGCCATCTCTGCCTGCCAAATCCGGCAAACCCTCGGACATGCGCCGCGCCAGCGCACGCGCAGCGCGCACCCGCGCTCGGGGGTTTGCCGTGCAGGCCTTGTACCAAGTCATCGTCGGCCGCAATCCGCCTGAAGATGTCGACAGTTTCACGCGCGAGCTCAGCGGTTTTCACAAAGCCGACAGTGTGCATTTCGATGCCTTGCTTCACGGTTGCGCCGCACAAGCCGAGGCGCTGGATGCGCACATCCTTCCGCTGTTAGACCGAAAAATGGCAGAAATCTCGCCCATCGAGCATGCTGTTTTGTGGATCGGCGCGTACGAAATGCAATACTGCTTGGACATTCCATGGCGGGTGGTCATCAACGAATGCATAGAACTGGCCAAAGAATTCGGCGGAACCGACGGCCACAAATATGTCAATGCGGTGCTCAACGGTTTGGCCCCCAAGTTGCGGGCTTTAGAGGTCGCGGCTGACAAGCCGGTACCGCCCGCCCCAGCCGACTGACACCATGCGAACCAGCCAGCGCGCGAGCCGTATCGCCCCTTTTTATGTGATGGAAATGGCCAAGTCCGCCAGACAACTGGCCGATCAAGTCCGGCACAGCGACTCGCCGATGTTGTTCTTGAATATGGGTGAACCCGATTTCACCGCTCCTCCATTGGTGCAGGAAGCAGCGATACGTGTTGTGCAAGACGGTCGCACGGCTTACACCCATGCCTTGGGTTTGGACGCTTTGCGCGAGCGCATCAGCGACTGGTACCGCAATCGCTTTGGGGTGACGGTTCCTGCGCGGCGCATTGTCGTGACCGCAGGCGCATCGGCCGCATTGCAATTGGCTTGTTTGGCGTTGATCGAATCGGGTGACGAGGTACTCATGCCCGACCCGTGTTACCCGTGCAACCGCCAGTTTGTGCAGGCGGCCGATGGACGCGCGGTGCTGCTCCCCACCACGGCTGAACAACGCTTTCAACTCAGTGCGGCACAAGTCGAGGAACACTGGCAAGCGGCTACACGCGGGGTATTGCTGGCCTCCCCGTCCAATCCCACGGGTACTTCGGTGGCCCTGCAAGAACTGCAACAAATCCATCGTTTTGTCAGCGACAAAGGCGGCATCACCTTGGTAGATGAAATCTACTTGGGCTTGAGCCACGACCCTGCCTTCGGACAAACCGCTTTGGCGATCGACGACCAGGTCATCAGCATCAACAGCTTTTCCAAATATTTCAACATGACCGGCTGGCGACTCGGCTGGCTGGTGGTGCCCGAGCCCTTGGTCGCCGTCATCGAACGTTTGGCGCAAAACCTGTTCATTTGCCCCAGCACGGTGGCGCAATACGCAGCTTTGGCCTGCTTTGAGCCTGAAAGTTTGGCCCTTTACGAAGAACGCCGTGCCGCCTTCAAGCACAGGCGCGACCAATTCATTCCACAACTCAATGCCATGGGCTTGACCGTTCCCGTCATGCCAGACGGGGCGTTTTATGCTTGGGCGGATTGCCGACAGGCTTGCCAGCGCTTGGGGCTGGCTGACAGTTGGGCGTTTGCAGAACATGTCATGCATGAGGCGCATCTGGTGATCACGCCCGGTCGAGATTTCAGCCATCACCAACCGGGTGACTTTGTCAGACTGTCGACCGCCAGCGCCATGGAAACACTTGACCATGCCGCACAACGACTGCGCCACCTGCTGGAGACCGCATGAGTTTTGAATTTCCCGTCCGCGTGTATTGGGAAGACACCGATGCCGGTGGCATTGTGTTTTATGCCAATTACCTGAAATTTTTTGAACGCGCCCGCACCGAATGGCTGCGTCATTTGGGGTTGCAACAACATGCCCTCAAACAAGAAACCGGCGGCATGTTTGTGGTGATTGACACCCAATTGAAGTACCACCGGCCTGCACAACTTGACGATATGCTTCAGGTCAGTGCCGTGATGCAGGAAAAAGGCCGTGCCAGTCTGGTGATTGCCCAACAGGCTTGGCGACTGGACCACGGCGGTGGACGCAGCCTGCTGTGCGAAGGCACGATACGCATTGGCTGGGTGCATGCCGAGACAATGAAACCCGAGCGGATTCCCCCTCAACTTTTGGAGTTGTTCACATGAACCAAGATTTATCGATTGTTCAATTGCTCTTGAACGCCAGTTGGGTGGTGCAAGCGGTGGTGCTGATCTTGATGCTGGTATCGGTCATGAGCTGGGCCGCCATCTTTCGCAAATTGCTGTCGTTGAAGCAAGTGAAAAATTTGAACGAAGAATTTGAACGCGAATTTTGGTCCGGCAAAAGCCTCAACGAATTGTTCGCCGGGGCCCAACAAAATGCCAAATCCTCTGGCCCGATGGAACGCATTTTTGCCAGTGGCATGCGCGAATACCAAAAACTGCGCGAGCGACGCATCACCGACAGCGGGTTGTTGATGGACGGCGCACGCCGTGCCATGCGTGCCAGTTTGCAGCGCGAAATGGACGCGATTGAATCCAACCTGTCCATGCTGGCCTCGGTGGGCTCCGTGTCACCTTATGTGGGTTTGTTTGGCACGGTCTGGGGCATCATGCATGCGTTCACAGGCTTGGCAGCACTGCAACAAGTGACATTGGCCAAGGTGGCGCCCGGTATTGCTGAAGCCTTGGTGGCCACCGCCATTGGTTTGTTTGCTGCCATTCCCGCCGTGCTGGCATTCAACCGCTTTTCACGCGATATCGACAGAGTGGCCAACAAGCTGGAGACTTTCATTGAAGAGTTCTCCAATATATTGCAACGCAACGTAGGCACAGCGCCTGCGGCTAACCGCTGATCGGCTGGGCAACCATGGCCGCATCCCTGAACCAACGGCGCTCAAGGCGCACTATCAGCGACATCAACATGGTGCCGTTCATCGATGTCATGTTGGTGCTGCTCATCATCTTCATGGTCACCGCACCCCTGTTGTCACCCAGCCTGATCGATGTACCCAGCGTTGGCAAAGCCGCCACCGCACCCGATCAAGTCATCACCATTGAAATCGACAAACAACTCAACATCGTTGTCAAATCCAGAGGCAGCAATCCAGACAGTGGCTTGCAAACCAAGCGAGACGCCAACATGGACAACGTGGCTCGCATCGCCTTGCAATTGCAGTCGGGAAAAGCGCAAACACCCGTCATCATCAGCGCTGACAAAGGCATCACCTATGACAACGTGGTCAAGTTGATGGACCGACTGCAGCGCGCGGGCGTGCAGCGTGTGGGCTTGGCTGTTCGGCAAAGCGAATAACAAGCCACCCATGAGCCAAGAGCCATCGCACCTCGAATTTACCCCCCCCGACGAGAGAGGTGGAGGAGGATCGCTGCTATTGGCATTGTTTGTCCATGCTTTGCTGCTCATGGCCTTGACCTGGGGCATCCAGTGGCGCACCGATCCGCAAGATGAGGCCTTGGATGCGGAACTCTGGTCCAACATCCCTGAGCCGATAGCCCTCAAATCAGATCCGCCTGCGCCACCCAAAACTGAACCTGATCCCCGTGTCAAATCACCGCCTTTGAAAAAGGAAGCACCGCCTGCGGCCAAAGTCCTTGATCAGCCCAACCAAATTTCGCAAGCAGCCCTGAAAAAAGCCGCTGATGCAGAAATTGCGATTGAAAAACGCAGAAAAAAAGAAGCCGCTGAACAACTCGCACTTGAAAAGCAAGCAGAAAAACAGCGAAAAGCCGAGGAATTGGCTGCTGAAAAGCAACGCAAAGCCGAATTGTTGAGAGAAGAGGCGGCCAGGCGCAAGGAAGAAGCGGCTTTGCGCAAGGAAGAGGAAATTCGCCGCAAGGAAGAAGAGATCAAGCGCAAACAAGAAGAAATTCGCTTGCGCAAAGAAGAAGAAGCACGCCGCAAGGAAGAAGAGGCCAAACGCAAAGCCGACGAAGCCCGCCGCAAAGAAGAGGAAATACGTCTGCGCAAAGAAGAAGAAGCACGCCGTAAAGAGGAAGAGGCCAAACGCAAAGAGGAAGAGGCCAAACGCAAAGAGGAGGAAATACGCCTGCGCAAAGAGGAAGAGGCACGGCGCAAAGAAGAAGAATTGCGCTTGCTCAGGGAGGAAGAAGCCAGACGCAAAGCCGAAGAAGCCAGACGCAAAGAAGAAGAATTGCGCTTGCTCAGGGAGGAAGAAGCCAGACGCAAAGAGGAAGAGGCTCGTCGCAAGCAAGAGGAAGCCCGTCGACTGGAACAAGAGGCCAAAGAGGCCGAGGAACAGCGCCAGCAGCAGATCAAGCGACTCAAAAGCTTGGGTGCCAGTGCCACTGGGCCAGTCGATCCGATCAAGGAATCGCAAGGCAGCGGCAAACCCAGTGATTCCTATTTGGGCCGACTCAGGGCACGGGTCAAACCCAACATCACATTTTCAGATTCTCAATTGCAATCCATCCGAGGCAATCCGGCTGCTGAGGTGGAAGTGATCGTCAGCCCAAGCGGGCAAATCATCGGCATGAAATTGACGCAGTCCAGCGGCAACACCGCCTGGGACCAAGCGGTACTCAAAGCGATTGAGAAAACCAGCACCTTGCCGAGGGATGAAAACGGAAAAATTCCGCCCAAGATTCCTTTTGTATTCAGACCGCGCGACTGAACATCAGTGCAAATGGCGGGGCCTGCGCCCGCCGTGGCCGGTGCCGCCGCTGCCCTTGGGGGGCTTGCTGATTTCCAGCGAATTCACCAAAGAATCAAAACGCTTGCTAAACAGCTTGTCGACCTCCAGCACCACATCGCTGAGCTCAGATGCATCGAAATGGCGCTCCATCAAACTCACCAAGTCTTGCACCAGCAAATCGCGCTGCACTTGCATGATGGCGGCTGGCGTGGGCCCGACAAACAACATCAAAAAGTCATCGCGGGAATCGCGGCCCTGCGCTTCGTCCTCGTCGTCAAACTCGGCATCGTAAAAAGTCACTTCAAGCGCAGCGCCGGCACGTGTGAGATCGTTCAAGCCCATGCACACATCATCAAGCACTTGCCGAAAATCGTCTTCACCCTTGATGGTCCAACAAATTTGCAGCAAATGGTCGTTGGTGTCGTGCCGAATACCTGGCTCTTCTTCGTAAAAACTGTCAGCACATTCTTGCAAAGATCTGGCGCCGGCATACAGCCACAGGCCGCGCAGCGCTTCTTGCAAATGTTCAAAAGTGACATCCTCACGCAACGGCACAGCGCCGTGCAAATGGATTTCGTATGTGGTGTTGAATCGTGTCATGAAAGCATGATAGCAGTGGCGACATTCAGGCCAAACAAGCCACCCAAGCGGGTTCAAGGCCCATGTCCATGCGCTGCTTGATCGCCAGCAAACCCGTTTGCGTATCGCGGGAATAAACCGCTAAATGGTTGGATATTTGCCCAGCCACTAAGACCTGACTGCCATCAGGACTGATGGCAAAACTGCGGGGTTGCTTTTCGGTGGGTGTGTGCGCGAGCCACTGCACACTGCCGCCTGAAGCGTCGACCTTGAAAACCGCCAATGTGCTTGATGTTCTCTCGCTTGTGTAGAGAAACCGCGCGTCTGGCGACAAATGCAAATCGGCCGCCCAAGGCTTGCCCGTGAACCCCTCAGGTAAGGTGGAAATGCTTTGCAAATGTTGAAAAACGCCGTGTTTCGCATCCCAAGCCAATACGTCCAAAGTAGCGTCAAGTTCGTTAAGCACAAAAACGTGTTGACCGTCAGGGTGCAAACTCATGTGCCTGGGTCCACTGCCAGCGCGAGACCGCCACGGTGTGTGTGGTTGCAACTGGCCCGTGTTGTCATCAAACGCAAACACCATCACCGTGTCGTCTCCCAAACAAGTGACCCACACATATCGGTTGTCCGGCGAGAACAACACTGCATGGGGGTGACGCAAAGTAGGAACCACGGTGTGGTCTAACGACAGCCACTTTGTGCTTGTCAAAGGACACACTGTCAAGGTGTGCGAATGGTAAGACACCGCGAGTAAAAAACGTCGGGTGCGGTCCAAGCCCAAGTTACACATGCGAGCGGACAAAGGCACTTGGTTGGCCATTGCCAATTCGCCCTTGCCACACTCCGCATGCAAACACAACAAGCGGTTGGTGTCACCGCGTTGGGCCACATACACAAGGCGTGAATCTGGTTCGACCCAGATCGGGCCCAGGCCGGCACCCAATACACAACTGGAATCCACACTGAGCTCTCCCGTGTTCTGCCATGGGATGACTCGAATATCTCCGCTGACGGCGTGACTGACGTAAACAAATGACATGGTGTTTATTTAAGAATGAATGGAAATCTTCAGGGCTTTTGAAAAACTACAAATTAAAGCCCTATTTTGAAAATATCGACACCGAGCGCTTGATACACCACCAGATTGGATTCATTTCTCACTTGCTGGGCAAACCCGCCAATATCCATGTCGAAAAAGTTTTGACCCATTCGCACAAAGGCCGTTGTATCGCTGAAATAAAAAACACAGTTCGCATTCACAAAATCTGACAAAAAAGTGTGAACATGTCTGGTGCCTGAGACCGGAATCGAACCGGTACGCCCCTTATTCAGGAAAGCGGCGGATTTTAAGTCCGCTGTGTCTACCTATTTCACCACTCAGGCT
>Ga0192647_101003_pt1 | contig 18997 bp, 15 predicted proteins | sample LauGreFa1BDMLBSN_2_FD_133046 | JGI IMG/M metagenome (GOLD analysis project Ga0192647, IMG submission 133046) | Freshwater lake microbial communities from Lake Michigan, USA - Fa13.BD.MLB.SN - reassembly | ecosystem: Environmental > Aquatic > Freshwater > Lake | place: Lake Michigan, USA...
GAAGAAAATACAACTCCAGAGAGCTGGGGCAGAAACATCTCCAATATCTCCACAAAATATTTTGATACCGTTTTTAAAAATGCTGCCTACAAAGATGCACGTGCTTACATCATCCCATACAATCAGCCTGACTTCGCAACGGCTACCAGATTTGTGAATGCATTGATCAGAACGGGAATAGAAATTCATCAATCAAGTTCAGATTTCAGCTTCAACGGCAAGTCCTATCCTGCAGGTTCTTATATCGTTCAATGCAATCAGGCATTTCGTCCACATGTACTTGACATGTTTGAACCACAAGACCACCCAAATGATTTTCAATATCCTGGCGGTCCACCCGTTCCCCCCTATGATGCAGCTGGGTGGACACTTGCATTTCAAATGGGAATTGAATTTGACAGAATTACTGAAAACATCAACGGTCCATTTAAAAAAATCAGCATCGGTGAAGTACAGCCATTGAAAGGAAAACTCAGTTTGAACAACGAAAAAGGCGGTTACCTGATCAATGCTGCCAACAATCATGGTTTTGCATTGGTAAATACACTTTTGAAAAAAGAAATCAAAGTGTTCAGATCCGAGGAGTCCCACAACGGATTTTCCAAAGGCTCATTCTATGTCCCCATCTCATCTGCCTCCACTACAATCATCAAAGAACAGGCCATGAATATGGGAGCAGATGTTCAAATCATTGATAAAAGACCTGCGGCAATGACAGCCATTCAACCTGCGCGCATTGCACTGTGGGATACCTATGGTGGATCCATGTCATCAGGATGGATGCGTTGGATTTTTGAACAATTCAATTTCAATTACAATGTCATACATGCACAGGAGATTGATAAAGGTGATTTGAAAAATAAATATGACATCATTCTTTTTGTAGAAGGTGCAATGCCCTCGCTGAATCCCAATGCCAGAAAACCCATTGGACCCAAACCGGAGGATACACCAGATGAATTCAAAAAAACAATTGGAAGTCTGAGTGCTGAAACATCCATTCCTGCTTTGAAAAAATTCATGGAAGATGGAGGAACTGTTTTAACAATTGGCAGCTCCACCAATCTTGCCTATCACTTAAAACTTCCAGTGACAAATGCCTTGGTTGAAACCATCAATGGCAATCAACGCAATCTACCCAATGAGAAATTTTATATCCCGGGATCTGTCATGCAAATCACGCTCGACCCATCCCAATCAAATACATGGGGTATGAAACAAACTGCAGACGTTTATTTCGATGATAGTCCTGTGTTTAACATCACTCCAGAAGCGCAAACAAAAGGAATCATCAAACCCATTGCATGGTTCGCATCGGATAAAACATTGCGCAGTGGATGGGCATGGGGACAATCCTATTTAAAAAATGGTGTTGCAGCATTCGACGCACAGGTAGGCAAAGGAAAATTGATTGCATATGGACCAGAGATTACCTTCAGGGCACAAACCCATGGTACCTTCAAACTGGTATTCAACCAACTGTACAAATAAAAAATATTGCTAGATAGATCAAAGCTGTATGAATAAAATACTTTGTATTGGTGAAGCATTGATTGATATGATCTGTACGGATAAAAACAGTTCTTTGTCCGATGGTGAACATTTTTTAAAAAAAGCAGGAGGCGCCCCCACCAATGTAGCTGCAGCCATTGCAGCACTGGGAGGCAATGTAACAATCGCTGCTAAAGTGGGCAAAGATCCTTTTGGCCATCACCTGATACAGGTCTTACAAGATTTTGGCGTTTCAATCAATGCCATTTCATTTGACGCCAATCATTTTACCACATTGGCATTTGTTTCATTGATGGAAAACGGCGAAAGAGATTTTTACTTCAACCGCGGTGCAGATGGAAGATTGAGCAAAGATGATCTTCTGCAAATTAACTTATCACTGTTTTCAATTGCACATTTTGGATCTGCAACTGCTTTTTTACCAGGCCCACTTCAATCTACTTATGAATTTCTCTTGAATGAGTCGATCAAACAAAATCATTTTATCAGTTTTGATCCCAACTACAGATCATTGCTGTTTGGTAACAACAAAGAGGAATTTATTCGCAGATCGAAACAGTTTATTCAACAATCACAGTTTTTTAAACTGAGTGACGAAGAAGCGTTTTTGATCAGCGGACAAAATACTGTTTCTGAAGCTGCTGCTGTTTTAAGAAAAATGAGCAATGCTGTTTTTGCGATCACCATTGGGAAAGATGGAACATGCCTGGGAATAAACGATGATACCTTTATTGTTCCAAGCATACAGGTCAACGCAATCGACACAACGGGCGCAGGCGATGCTTTTGTAGGAGCAGTATTGTTTCAGTTGAGTGGATATACAAAAAATGAAATACAACAACTTGATCAGAACAGTTGGACAAAAATCATATCAAATGCAAACAAGGCAGGTGCGAGAACCTGTGAATACATGGGGGCGATGGAAGCATTCAAACACTTGAGCAATTCAATCTTCAACGCTTAAAGTCCCATTACATATTTTTTCAAAGCATCCAGTAATTTCTCAAAACGATCATGTGCATTGTTGCATAAAAGAATGATTGTTTTATCTGCATCAATGTATCGAACAATTTCTGTTTTATACCCTGGATTGTCACCACTGTGTTGAGCATATTTCCCCAACACTTCATCTACACCCAACTCCCATCCGAATCCATATTGCGACAAGGAATGATTATTCAATACAGCTGGCTTGAATGCTTCTCTTTTCATCTCGGGTGTAAAAAATCTAGGATCATACAATGCCCTGTCCCACTTCAACAGATCGTATGCAGTTGAACTGATTCTACCAGGACCTTCGCGGTGACCCAACCAAATGGTATAATTGGACGAAGGAAATGAGTCAGCTTTTACATAAGATTGCGTTCCTGCTTGTTTGATGTGCCCATAAGCAAGATTTTTCAATTGTTTTTTCTCTGATGGAGTTCTCAAATCACTGTCCATCATTCTATATTTTTTGAATACCCACTCGCGCAGCATTTGAGTAAAATCAGCGTTGCCTGCTTTCTCAGCAATGCTTGCCAATAAAACATATCCTGTATTGCTGTACTCATACCGATCACCTGGAGGAAACAATGCAGGAGGTGCATATTTATTTAAATACTGAATGATATCATTATTATCTGCAACACGGGTTTTGTCCCAATGTGCATCCATGATGGCCTGATAATCTGGCAATCCACTCGTATGATTGAGCAAATGCCTGATCGTAATATTTTTATATGGGATAAAAAGATACTTTTCAACCGGATCATCATAATCCAATTTTCCTTGTGACTGCAATTGCATGATGACCATTGCAGTGAATTGTTTTGAAACAGACGCCAATTCAAAAACATCTGTTGTCTTCAGTGGTGAGCCCGTTTCATAATCTCTTTTACCAAAGGCTTCAACCGCATGTACTCTTCCATTTGATGCTATCAGCACAACTCCGTTGAATGGATCTGCCTCATCAAAAACATCTTCTACAATTGTATGCAAAGGAGATTTCTTTTGCTGTGCATATGACAATCCAATGAGCAACAACAAAAAAACTGCAAAGAGAGACAACCCTTTCGCCAATGAAATCATATAAAAAACTATCATTTTAATTCAACAATCATTTCTATCTCAACCGCAGCATCCATTGGAAGTGATGACATTCCGATTGCTGATCTGGCATGTTTCCCTTTCTCACCAAAAATTGCAACCAACAAATCAGAACATCCATTGATGACTGCCGGATGTTGGGTGAAGGCCGGATCGGCATTGACCATTCCTGTTACTTTGACGATTCGTTTTATGTTGTTCAGATTCTTGGCATAGTACTGCAAGGTTGAGAGCAAGCTGATGACAGTGAGTCTTGCTGCTTCTCTTCCCTCTTCCACACTCAACTGAACACCGAGCTTTCCTCTTGTTTTCTTTCCGGGCACTTCATCTGGTATATGCCCGGATAGGTACAACAATTTTCCTGTTTGAACTGCTTTGACATAATTGGCAATCGGTGCTTTCATCTCACCCAATTGAATACCCAATTCAAGCAATCTTTTGTTGGGATCTATCTCTTGTGCATACGTCCACTGATGCATGCATACAAATAATATCAGTAAATATTTCATGGCAATTATTTCAGTGCAATTCCATTGAGATCATAAACAATCTCTCCTGCTCGAATCGTCAACTCACATTCCAATTTTTTATCGCCTCTCATCTTAACTCCCATTGTATCAAAGAAACCAAACTTGCCTTCTCTTATATTTAATATGGCAACATCTGCTTCTGAACCAACGGAGAGATTACCCAACTCAGTTTTACGCAAGGCCTTCGCTGCCTCACTGGTGCTGGACTTGATTACATCGTACAACGACATGTTCAATGCAAGGAACTTTGACATTACATTCAATTGATCTTTCATAGCAGCATTCATGCTTTCAATGTGAAGATCTGTGCTGATGGTATCTGGGAAAAATCCTTCCCGTATGGCGGGAATGGCTTGCGAATATGCAAAACTTGCTCCACCATGACCCACATCAAAAATGATTCCTTTCTTTCTCGCATCGTGCATGAAGGACTTTAGTTTTTTTGTCGAAGGATCAATGATGGGATCTCTTCTTTTTAAATCTGTATAAACATGTGTGTAGATATCTCCAGGCCTCAGTTTCTCCATGAATAATTTTTCAATCGACAATGGAGGATGGCTATCATCCCCTCCAAAATCGATTACAACTGGAAGATCAGAAATCTTACCTGCCTCCAATACCCTGTCAACTGCTATCCAGTCTTCTGCCAAGAAATGGGCTACTTTAAAACCAACCACACAATCCTTGTTTTCATCTGCTGCTCTTGCTGCCAGCTCTGGATTCATATCATTCACATCCTGCTCCCATGGATTGCCGCGCATGCCTTCACCAACGATGTTGACCAGCGCAAATACACGGGTCTTGGATTGACTGATGACATTTTTTTTGAAAATATGGAGATTCTTCCAGCCTGCACCACCGGTATCCAATACGGTGGTTACACCAGATCGAAAAGTAAAACCATCGGGGGGAACAGCAAACATGCCGTTGCACAGGTAGCGGTTGTGTTCGGTTCCGTAAAAATGATGCGCGTGAATATCTATCAGTCCGGGTACAACTAAGAGTCCGGTTGCATCAATCTCAATATCAGCCTTCTTGGAAATTGCAGAGCCAACAGATTCAATTTTTCCGTTCTCAATGTAAATGTCAAGAACTGCATCCAGCTGATTGGCTGGATCAATCAAATTCCCATTCTTAATCAATATACTTCTCATCATCTATCATTGAAGAAAGTCAATAGCAACTGGACTTGCAATTTCAATATCCTTTTGCATTGATTTCATTTTACCAGTATTGCTGTCAAATGAGAATACCTGGAGTTGATTTCCATCCTGACCACAAACAAAAACAAATTTACCAGTTCGATCAAATGTAAAAAACCTTGGTTTTTTGGTCACATCAATATGTTCAACTTTTTGAAGTTTCCCATCAGGGAGAACTTTGTTGATCACAATTTGATTACTGGTAACCCGATTGCTTGCCAATAACCATTTCCCATCCGGAGAGAGACGAATAGCGCCACTTCCATGATCTCCGGTTGTTTGTACTGTATCTATCACAACAGTTTGAATTTTATTCAAACCAGCAGATCTAACTTGAAAAACATCGACAGATCCTGCCATTTCATTTATAGCATATGCAAAGACACCTGCATTATTGAAAACCATATGACGTGGACCACTTCCATTTTCAACATTGTTAACAACAGGCTTTGTACTGATCAGTCCATCAGCTCCTATTGTATGCTGATAGATGCAGTCAGTTCCTAAATCAACAACATAGAGGTATTTGTTATCAGGTGAGATTACTGCACTATGTGCATGAGAGGAGGTCTGGCGAACTTTGTTGACACTGCTTCCTTTATATACAAGATGCTGAGCTACGGAAGATAGCGAACCATCTTTTTCGGTCTTAAAAACAGATACGCTCCCCGAACCATAATTTGCAGTGTATACTGTTTTGGTTGCAAGATTGTATGAGATATAACACGGACCGTCACCAATGGTTTTTTCAGTATTGATCATGGTCAGCTCACCTGTAATTTTGTTTACTGCATATGCAGTGACAGCACCTTTTTTATCTTGTTCAGACAACACATACATGAATTTTTTATCTGGTGTCATAACCATATATGAAGCATTGGGATTTTTATAATCTCGGATAAAAGAGAGTTGTCCTGTTCTATAATCAAAGGAAAATACATTGATCCCGCTGTTACCCTTTGATGTATACGAACCAACATACAAAAGCTGTTGATTATTGGATTCGAAATCCTTCTGAAAAGCTTCGATAGAACTTTTTGACACTGTTGTTTTCCCGGATGCAATTATTATTCGATATCTGAATGTCACAGACTGATTTGGCTGCAAAGAGAGATTACGCTCTGATTTTCCATTGGTGAATATTTTGTCTCCAAGAGGATTTGCAGCAAAAAGACCATAACCTCTTGCATGCCAATTTGTAGGATATCCAATATTTTTTGAATGATCAATCATGATAACACTGATAGAATCATTGTTCATTTTCCCATACAACATGCACCAGGTGGCTTTTTTACTCCATACATTATCACCAGTAACTCCGTTGCTATTGATATAATTACCATTGGCAGCCTTATCTGCAATTGCTTCTACAATGGTTTCAATCCCAAATGCATCTACATATTTTTTCTTTTCCAATGCTGGCAACTGTAGTTCACGTGCAACCCGGAGTCCAATGAACCCATCCTTTGCATCATTGAATTGAACTGGAATAACTGCAGTCAATGTTGTTGAACGGTCAATAACCCATGCTCCATTCATTTCTTTGATTTCATAGGAGGTTTGTTCATCGAGATGTTTTTTACCTGAATGGTCTACCCAGTTTGCTTTGTACACCATGCGGCCAATAGGTCCATTTTTTACCTCTAAAAATTTTTCAAACTTAATGGTACCATACAGATGCTTTTTATCAGATGGTATCGCATATGAATTGTTCCAAAAATCAAGTCCATTTACATTCTCATAGTTCATCCATAAACCAAGGTGATGGGGATGATCCGTGGGGTCACTGGGCAATGGATGTACAGGAAATCCTCTGGTAATATTAGTCCCGTTTGGTGCCTTAATAGGATATAAAACTGGTTTTGCAATAGTATCAGGGAAAAAGAAATCCGTGAATGTTCTACCTCCAATTGTGATATGAACAACAGGTAGCTGTTTGTCTTTTATAAATTCCACTTGAGCATATACCCCCGAGTAAAAAACAATCGAAAAGAATAAAGAAGAAATAACTTTTTTCATCAGTATTATTTAGTCGGTAAATATACTGATGAAATACTTTATTATACTCTCTTTAGCACCTCTTCACCCATTGCATCTGTTCCTAATATGAGATGCGAAGCTGTATGCAAATCAGCGATGTCTTTTGTTCTGAACCCTGATTTCAACACCTGATCTACAGCCTCTATGACAGTTTCAGACTCTTTTTTGAGTCCGAATGAAATATCCAGCAATAACGCAGCGGATAATATAGATGCAAGGGGATTGGCAATGCCTTTTCCGGTAATATCGTGTGCAGAACCGTGAATGGGTTCGTATACTCCAGTTCCGTCGCCGATAGAGGCAGATGCCAACATGCCCATAGAGCCTGCAATTTGTGAGGCTTCATCCGTAAGAATATCACCAAACAAATTAGCTGTCACCACCACATCGAAACGCTTCGGATCTTTGATGAGCAACATGGCTGTTGCATCTACAAACTGGTGTTCGACTTCCACATCAGGATATTCCAAAGCCATTTTTTGGACCACCTCTCTCCACAAACGGCTCGTTTCAATCACATTTGCCTTGTCAACTGAGCAAAGTTTTTTTCTCCTCGTTCTTGCTGCATCAAAAGCCTTGCGTGCAATGCGTTCCACCTCAAAACGACTGTATTCAGCAACATCGTATGCAGTATCGCCATTGTTTTTTCTTCCCTTCTCTCCAAAATAAATATCTCCAGTCAGCTCACGGAAAAATAAAATATCTGCTCCTTTTAGGATTTCCGGTTTGATGCTTGACGCTCCCAACAATTCATCAAACAATTTAATGGGTCGAATATTGGCATACAAACCAAGTTCCTTGCGCATTTTCAATAAGCCCTGCTCGGGACGAACTTTTGCCGTTGGGTCATTGTCATATTTTGGGTGACCGACTGCACCGAAAAGAATGGCATCGGATGCCTTCATCTTTGTCAATGTCTCATCAGGCAATGGACTCCCAGTAGCTTCGATCGCAACGTGACCAATCAGCGCTTCATCATACATAAATTCATGACCAAACTTATGTGCGATGGCATCCAATACCTGTTTGCCAACTGCAGTTACTTCCTGACCAATTCCGTCACCTGGAACAATCAAAATATTTTTCTTCATAATTAAATCATGTTGAGCATCTTCTGTGTTGCCTTGATAGCAGCCACTGTCTGATCGCTGTCTAGTCCACGTGTTTTGAACTCTTTCCCTTTATGTTCCCATGTGATAATGGTCTCACACAATGCATCACTCTTTCCACCAGGAGGAATCCGCACTGCATAATCTGTCAGCACCGGCAAATGCATTTTCTTTTGCTTGTAAATATTTCTAAGCGCATTCATGAAAGCATCATACTGTCCATCTCCTTGTGCTTGCTCTTCAAACATTTCACCGTGGATATTGATTTGCAATGTAACGGATGGCCTCAATTCTTTCGAATGTGTAAGTACGTAATTGACAATCTTGACTTTTTCTTCAATGGTATTACTATCTATCACATCTGAAATGATATAAGGCAAATCAGATTGTGTAACCACTTCCTTCTTATCACCCAGTTCAATGATGCGTTGTGTTAGTTTTTTCAAGTCAGCTTCCGGAAGTTCTATACCAAGTTGGGCAAGATTGTTTTCAATGTTGGATTTACCGCTTGTTTTTCCCAATGCATATTTGCGCTGACGTCCAAATCGCTCAGGCAGCAAATCGTTGTAATACAAATTGTTTTTTTTATCACCATCTGCATGTATACCTGCCGTTTGTGTAAATACATTTTCTCCCACCACTGGTTTGTTTACAGGGACCCTGAATCCAGAGAATGTTTCAACCAATCGGCTGACTTGATAAAGTGACTTTTCAACGACACCTGTTTTTACATTGGGAAGGAAATCATGCACTACTGCTACAGCACTTGCCAGTGGTGCATTACCGGCGCGCTCACCCATTCCATTGATGGTGAGATGGATGCCATGTACACCGGCTTTCACAGCCTCTAGCACATTGGCTGTTCCCAAATCATAATCATTGTGTCCGTGAAAATCAAAATGACATGTTGGATAGCGGGAAATGATCAGTTGTAAAAAATGTTTTACCTCATTCGGCTCCAAGATGCCCAATGTATCCGGCAACATGATGCGTTTGACAGGTTGCGTTGTAAGAAAATCTAAATATTGAAATACATAAGCAGGAGAATTGCGCATGCCATTGCTCCAGTCCTCCAAATACACATTGCATTCAATCCCCTTCTTCTTTGCTTTTGCAATCACTGATCCGATTTCTGCAAAATGTTGGGCAGGCGTTTTTTTAAGCTGATGGGTGAGATGGTTCAATGAACCTTTTGTAAGCAGGTTCATCACCTTTGCACCTGCTTTGGTCATCCAATCAATTGAAGTGTTTCCGTCTACAAACGTAAGAACTTCTATTTTTTTGAGCAGTCCTTTGGACTTCGCCCAGCGTGTGATTTTTTTTACTGCATCAAACTCTCCTTCTGAAACACGAGCAGATGCAATTTCAATTCTATCCACTTTCACTTCTGTGAGCAGCAGTTGAGCAATCGTGAGTTTTTCAGAGGCAGTGAAAGATACACCACTGGTTTGTTCACCGTCACGCAGTGTGGTGTCCATGATTTCAATATACCTCAATGATTTTGGCATGGTGATGAATGTGCTCGATTAATAGCGGCTTTTTTCAGCGAAGGCTTGGATTTCTGTTTTCATGTCATGCAAATAATCAATATCATCAAATCCGTTTATCAGGTTATGTTTTTTGTAACCATTGATTTGAAATGACTCCTGATCTCCTGATGCAAGCAGTGTGATGGTTTGATTGGGTAGATTGATTTCCAATTCAGCCGCAGGATTGCTTTCAATTGCCTTGAATATTTTATCCAGAAAAGCATCTGAAACCTGCACAGGCAGGATGCCGATGTTCATTGAATTGTTCTTGAATATATCTGCAAAAAAACTTGACACTACACACCTGAATCCATAATCATAAATCGCCCAAGCAGCATGTTCTCTGCTGCTTCCACAACCAAAATTTCTGCCTCCCACCAATATTTTTCCAGCATAGATTGAATTGTTCAATACAAAATCCTGTTTGGGTGTATCATCATTGTTGTACCTCCAATCACGAAAAAGATTGTCACCAAATCCCTCGCGCTTGGTGGCTTTCAAAAAACGTGCAGGAATGATCTGATCTGTATCAACGTTTTCGATGGGCAAGGGCACTGCAGTGCTTTTCAAAACTGTAAATTTATCGTAAGCCATGTTGGTTAAATTAATGTTCTTGGATCGGTGACTTTGCCTGTTACAGCTGCGGCAGCAGCAACAAGTGGACTCGCCAACAGTGTTCTAGCACCTGGACCCTGACGGCCTTCAAAATTTCTGTTGCTGGTACTCACTGCATATTTACCAGCAGGAATCTTATCATCGTTCATGGCCAAACAGGCAGAACATCCAGGTTGACGCAATTGAAAACCTGCTTCGGTCAATACATCATAGATGCCCTCTTCTCTGATTTGTTTTTCAACTTGATGAGAACCAGGTACAATCCATGCAGTTACATTTGCTGCTTTCTTCCTTCCTTTCACTACAGACGCAAATGCCCGAAAATCTTCGATGCGTCCATTCGTACAGCTTCCTATGAAAACATAGTCAACCGGTTTGCCCAACATCGGCTCTTTTTCATGGAACCCCATGTATGCAAGTGCTTTGTCGAAACTTGCTTTCCCACCACCCACTTCAGTCGCAGTCGGAATCTGTTGTGAAATCCCGACACCCATTCCTGGATTGGTTCCATATGTAATCATGGGCTCGATCGCAGCTCCATCAAAATGATATTCTTTATCAAAGCTTGCTCCTTCATCAGATTTCAACGTCTTCCAATAAGCCAATGCATCATCCCAATCCTTCCCCTGTGGAGCTTTTTCTCTTCCTTTGATATAATTGAATGTGGTTTCGTCTGGTGCAATCATTCCGCCACGTGCTCCCATTTCAATGCTCATGTTGCACACCGTCATTCTTCCTTCCATCGACATCTGCTCAAATACGGTGCCGGCATATTCAACAAAATATCCTGTGGCACCGGCTGCAGTTAAAGTTGAAATGATATACAAGATGACATCTTTAGGAGTTACGCCTTTTTGCAGTGTGCCGTTTACGTTGATGCGCATTTTCAGTGGACGAGGCTGCATGATGCATTGTGATGAAAGCACCATCTCCACTTCTGAAGTACCGATGCCAAAAGCTATGCAACCAAATGCACCATGGGTGGAAGTATGAGAGTCTCCACACACGATGGTCATACCAGGAAGAGTAATACCATTCTCTGGTCCCACCACATGCACAATGCCATTTTTGGGATTGCCCAATCCCCAATGTGAAATTCCATGATTCGATGAATTCTCTTCCAATGCCTTCAACTGATTGGCTGACAAGGGATCGGCAACAGGAAGGTGTTGGTTGATGGTGGGCGTATTGTGATCAGCGGTAGCAAAGGTCCTGTGAGGATACAGCACACCCAAACCACGGGTTTTGAGTCCCAAAAACGCAACTGGACTGGTTACTTCATGTATAAAATGACGGTCAATCAGCAAAACATCCGGACCATCGGGAATACTTCTTACAACATGAGAGTCCCAAACTTTATCAAACAGACTCGACGGTTTACTGCTCATTTTTCAAAATAGTTAATAAGAGTTTGAAATATTTCTATCGGACTGCTAATTTCCGAAAAAAATCGCTAAAAACCCCTTTAAAACTGGATTAGTTTGAGCAGACGTAATTTGTTGACAGTTAACAGTTAACCGTCAACTGTATTCTGCAGTTTATAATGTAACGACACTGTTGCTTCCCCCAAAAACATTGGGAACCTCGGCGTCTGCCTCGGGATCGTTCGCCCACTGGGCACTGTTAATCAGGTATTTGAATTCATGTGTGCTGTCCTTGGGAAGATTCACTTCGGCACTGAAACTTCCATCTCTCTTTTTTGACATGATGATGGAATGCTGCCAATCACTGTTCAATCCAAGTATCTCAACTGTCTCAGCAAGTTCGGGCTTGAAATTGAATTTCACTTTGCAGTAATCCTTTGTTTTATAATAGGTCTTCTGTAACATGATAAGTTTGTTTACAAACTTAATTCCGAGAACTGCGAAATGTAACCCTGTTCAAAGAATTTTAACATTCAAGTGTGATTACAAATATTAACTTAGAAATAGACAAAAACAATCAACATGGACCGCAAAGAATTTCTCTCTCAATTAGGTATCGGAAGTGCTGCAGCACTTGCCATCACTTGTCTGCAGGCTTGCAGTAAAAATGAAACAGGTGGATCTTCGGTTGATTTTACAATTGATCTGAACAACAGCCAATTCAATGCACTGAAAAATCCAGGTGGATTTGTAGTAACACAAGGAATCATTGTAGCACTTGCCACCAGCGGATCTTACCTGGCTGTTTCATCCCGTTGTCCACATGAAGGCGTTACAGTTGAATACTCCGGTTCTAAAAATCAGTTTATCTGCAATGCACACAATTCAATCTTTGCATCAACGGGATCCAGAATATCCGGACCTGCCAATACTGGATTGAAACAGTATCAAACATCATTGAACGGAACTACATTGCGTATTTATTCCTGATCTATTCCTGCCTCAATTACTTATATTTATGTGACAATGTTTGTTACATGAACAAGAGAACTTTTTTGAAATCAGCAGCTGTTACGGGTGCTGGTATGCAAATCGGGCTATCATCCTTTGCTGCCATGTTTGAAACCAAAAAAAATACAGATGCAGCAGCTTTGGCAAGCGATGATGCTTTTTGGAAATCCATCCGTGATCAATATATCCTGAAACCAGACTATATCAATCTTGAAAACGGGTACTATAATTTTACTCCCCAACCAATTTTAGAAAAGTTCATAGAAAATATTCGCTATGTCAACCGAGAAGGATCTTTCTACATGCGGAACCTTCAATTTGATAAAAAGAAAACAATCACTGCAAAGTTAGCTGCCCTTGCTGGATGCCCGGCAGATGAATTGGCCATTACAAGAAATACAACCGAATCAATGGACTTGGTCATCGCTGGACAAGATTGGAAGCCAGGAGATGAAGCAGTGATGGCGATTCAAGATTACGGAGCAATGCTCGATATGTTTGATCAGATTTCAAAAAGATACGGAGTAGTACTGAAAAAAATTTCTGTGCCCAACCACCCTTCATCCGATGAAGAGATTGTTTCACTGTATGAAAAAGCCATCACCCCCAAAACAAAACTGTTGATGGTATGTCATATGATCAACATCACAGGACAGATTTTACCGATCAGAAAAATTTGTGACATGGCACATAGCAAAGGCGTGGAGGTGATGGTGGATGGTGCACATGCAATTGCACACTTTGAATTCAAGATAAGCGATCTGCATTGCGACTATTATGGTTGTTCCCTGCACAAATGGCTGAGTGTGCCATTGGGAGCAGGATTGCTGTATGTAAAAAAAGATAAGATTGCAAAATTGTGGCCATTGTTTGGAGATGGAAATACAAATATGTCGGATATCGCCAGAATCAATCATACAGGCACACATCCTGTTCATACTGATTTGACTATCTCAGACGCAATTGACTATTATCATATGATCGGAGGTGAAAGAAAAGAAAAAAGAATGCGCTATCTGCAATGGTATTGGACCAGCAAAGTGAGAAACATCAAAAAGATTATTGTAAATACCCCAGCAGATGAAAAAAGATGTTGTGGAATCGCAAACGTAGGTATTGAAGGCCTTACACCTGGAGATCTTGCAAAAAGACTGATGGATGAATTCAAGATATTCACTGTTGCCATCGATGGTGCCAATGTATACGGATGCCGCATCACGCCAAATGTTTATACAACATTGGATGAGTTGGATCAATTTGTTGCAGCACTGAAAAAACTGGCTGCATAATGGGTGATCTGCAAACCATCATCCGAGATCTCAAATCAGATGCCACCAAAGAAAAAGCCGCATTTCTTCCGTATTTCTTCAAAACGGGCAAAGGGGAATATGCAGAGGGTGATCGATTCCATGGCATCATAGTACCTGATCAACGCAAAATTGCCAAACTTCATGCCCCCACTACCAAAAAAGAAACCATCATTGCATTGCTTGACTCACCCTTTCATGAAGAGAGAATGACTGCCCTGTTTATCCTTTGCAACAAATTTCAACAGGATAAAAAAATCAAGAAAGAAAAACAATGGGTGGACCTCTACTTAAAAAAAGCTGATCGGGTAAACAATTGGGACCTGGTTGATAATACAGCGCATATCATATTGGGACAATGGTTGGAAGATAAAGACAGATCGATTCTATACAGATTGGCAAAAAATAAATCTCTTTGGAAAAATAGAATAGCTGTAGTTGCCACACTGCACTTTATCAGAAAAAAAGATTTTCACGATATTCTTCAACTGAGTCAGATCATGTTGAAACATTCACATGACCTGATGCACAAGGCAACAGGATGGATGCTAAGAGAGGCATGGAAAAGAGATGCGAAGACGATTGAACAGTTCCTCAACAAATTTGCACATCAAATGCCCCGCACCATGCTGAGGTATGCCATTGAAAGAATTCCAGAACCCAAAAGAAAAGCATACCTCAGTATCAAGTTTCAATCACACTGAGCCAATCACTTGTGTGTCGCCACGGACGGACTCGAACCGCCTTAAAAGGTTTTGTTGACCTCTGCCTCACCTATCAGCCACGTGACAATTCATATTAGTCTACCAAAATTATAGACTTATTACGAATCCACCAAACTATTTTCTGAGAACATACCAGTTGTAACTGTTGGCTGGAATATCGACCGCCAATGAAAGATGCGCAGAAGCATCCAATGACATCAGTTTTTTTACGCTGTCTTTTTCAGCAACAGCAACCATTCGAGTCAACTCTGTATAATAAAGGGGAATTGAAATATTTCGCTTAATGGGTTGATCGGTTGGATTGAACAGCATGATGAAAGCCTTTTCATTCAGTGATGGATTCACATGCATGAAACCATCCCAATCTCTTCCATCCGCTCTTCGCAAATGCACAATAGATGAGTTCAATATGCTGCGGTATTTCTTATACCACTGGATGGTATTGGTTACGAGTTTCTTTGTTTCATCCGTATCATATAGTCTGGGACCTCTGTAACAGGCTTGAACGCCAGCACCATAATACTGCATCATCAACATTTCATAATCTTTCAAATGTTCATTCAATGGTTCCAGTACTGCTTCTGGTCCGCCTCCCTGATACTTGGTCAAGGGTACAAAACCCCATCCCATGGAGGGCAGTTTTTCAAATGTACCATCATGAATATTTTGTCTGTTCAAGATTTTTTGTTGTTCACGTGACAATGAAAAATTCACTTCCCTGTATCCCAATGCAATCTTATGTGTTCCATCCAGAAAATACCAGTCAGGTGCATTTACATAGATTCCATTTTCATTGCACCATTTATACAATCCCTTTTGCAACTCCATCTGTTTCCACTGTGAATCATCCAGGTTTTTGTGACCAGGATGCACAGTGGATGCACAAACATCTCCGGGATAGGGGCCATCATTTTCAAATAAATCAAAACCGGCGGTTGACATAAAATATTTCAGCTTATCAATATAGGCGAGTCCCCACTTACTTCCCATGCAAGGCGCATTCCCAAAAAATGCACCGCCAGGTTTCCCGGTTTTTGGATCAATGACATCGGTTTCGTCGTTGATTCTCCTGCTGCTGAACAAAGAATAACTGCCAATCAAAATTCCTTGCTGATGTGCATAGTCTGCCAGTTGCTTCCACCTGGATACATTTGCAGCACTGGTATCTTCTATGTTACAGTGACTTCCAAAACTCAAGATCAATGCTTCATATCCTGTTGCCTTGCACTGATCAACCGCGTCTCTTACCTGCTGATCGTTTTTACTGATCAAATGCATGAAAATCGGATTTTGTGTTGTCCACGGTGCAACTGCCGTGTACATTTTTTGAATCATCATCCCTCTGCGCTCTCTGTCGTAACTGTCCATCAGCAATTCATGTGTGCGTGGTGAAACAATTTTTTCACCAGACTTTAATTCAACAGCTCTTACTTTTTCAGGATACACCTCCAACAAACAGGGTGTTTGATAATTATAATTAACCTGTGAAGTATAGGTTGAATCAATCAGCCAATGCGTTGTCTGATCACTGATATCATATCGCATGGCATTGTTGAATGCATAGTTGGTCTCTACATATATTCCATGCTGTTTTTTCATCTGCTCGGGTGAACCCACTACTGCACTTTCTTCTTCTACCAATGCGAGTGTTTCATTGATAATTCGGTTGATCATGATGGACCGATTGGAATTGTTTACCACCTCCACCCATTTTACGATCAGTGGCAATCCATCGTATATTTCATAATGAACTTCGACAATAATATTACTCAAAGCTGTTTTAGATGACGTAAACCGAAGTGTAACGTGCTTGCCAGTACCATGTGTTTGTACAGATGACCAGGTTGTACGTTTCCAATGTATTCTTGGCTGAATTTCTGTAACATCTATTTTTTCATATTGAAAATCATTAAAAGACGTGAATTCCTTTATAGAGGATGGAAGCAAATATGCTTTCTCTTTCTGCCCTTTTGAACCACCAACATTGTATGCAATACCATCAATTATAATTTTTGCCTCTGGCTGCACAGCTCTGATCAATTGCTGATGATTGCTGAGATTGGTAAAATCAATACAGGTAAAATCAGGCGCCAAAGCAAATGAACGCTTGATCAATCCATTGTAAAAAATAATCTGCTGACGATTGGCATCCTTATAGACCCCAGCCGATGTAGAAGGTTTTTTCAACAGCCAATCTGCAATGGGTGTATTCAATAATTGGTCATTCCACGCAGGTAATTGCTGTGCGGTTGATGAAAGAACGAATAAAACAAAAAGAAATAGATAAACAATCTTTCGCATGATCTCAATATGAGACCATAAGTTAGAAAATATTTTTCACTGCTTGAGGGATAAACTGCAAGGGATTGCTGATGGACGCTTCAACAGAATCTGCGATGGAAGCCAGTGTTACCACTTTGTCTAATAAAATTTTATGTGCCTCACAAGGTGCATGTTGCCCGCAAATGACCCTCACCGGTTTGTCATGTATTTTGGCAATTTCTGCAATATGTCCCACTACTTTTCCTTGCATGCTTTGCTCATCCAACATGCCTTCCCCCGTAACAATGAGATCAGCTTCAGCAATTTCTTTTTTCAGGTGGATGTAATCAAAAATATATTCAATTCCAGGTATCAGTCTGGCTCCCAAAAAAACATCGCAACCCGCACCGAGTCCCCCTGCCGCACCGGCACCAGGTGTTTCCCCAACAGATCTTCCAAAAAATTTCATGAACAGGGCGTCAAGATGTGTGAGTCCCTCGTCTAATTTTTTTACTTGTTCAGGTGTTGCTCCTTTTTGAGGACCGTAAACGAAAGCTGCTCCATTGGGACCAAACAAAGGATTCTTGACATCACATGCAATGGTGAATTGAATGTTTTCCAAAACATCACTTTCAGGAAAAATGATTTCATTGATCAGTGACATGTTCTCTCCACATGGTTCCAATGGATCTCCCTGCGCATCCAAGAACATATAACCCAATGCATCTGCCATCCCAATACCGCCATCGGTTGTTGCACTTCCACCAATTCCTACAATAATATGTTTGGCACCACGGGTGATTGCATCACGGATCAACAAACCTGTTCCATAAGTGGAGGTTTTATCTGGATTTCTTTCTGATGCAGACAACAATGCCAATCCACTGGCAGCAGCCATCTCGATAAAGGCAGTCTGATTGGAAGTTGCATACTGATATTTTGCCACGATCGATCTTCCCAATGGATCTGTTGTCTGCGCAGATACAGGAGAGGTCCCGATATAATGATGGATGATCTGCGAAAATCCATCACCCCCATCCGCCAATGGAAACATTTTGACTTCCGCATCAGGGTATAATACAACAATCTCCTTGTGAATTGCATTGCACAAGGAGATTGAATCGATGCTCCCTTTAAATTTATCAGGGGCGATGATGATTTTCATGCTTATTTTATCTTGGGATAAACTGCATTCACTCCCAACTCTTCTTCAATGCGAATAAGTTGGTTGTACTTGGCTAAACGGTCAGTACGTGATGCAGAACCAGTTTTAATTTGTCCGCAATTCAACGCAACAGCAAGATCTGCGATGGTAGTATCTTCTGTTTCGCCGCTGCGATGACTCATGATCGATGTATAGCCACTGGTTTGTGCCAAACGCACTGCATTGATTGTTTCAGTTACGGTTCCAATCTGGTTTACTTTCACCAAGATGCTGTTGGCAATTCCTTTGTCAATTCCTTCCTGCAAACGAACCACATTGGTTACAAATAAATCATCACCAACCAACTGACATCTGTTGCCAATCGCATCGGTTAATTTCTTCCATCCGTCCCAATCATCTTCTGCCATTCCATCCTCTATGGATATGATTGGATATTTATTCACCCACTCTGTCCAATACGCAACCATTTCATCGCTGCTGATGACTTTACCAGAGCTCTTGTAAAATTTGTATGCATTTGTCTTTTCGTCATACATTT
>Ga0192647_101005_pt1 | contig 18991 bp, 34 predicted proteins | sample LauGreFa1BDMLBSN_2_FD_133046 | JGI IMG/M metagenome (GOLD analysis project Ga0192647, IMG submission 133046) | Freshwater lake microbial communities from Lake Michigan, USA - Fa13.BD.MLB.SN - reassembly | ecosystem: Environmental > Aquatic > Freshwater > Lake | place: Lake Michigan, USA...
TCCGTGCCACGTGCAGGGTGGCTAGTTGTTGGACGAATAACCAACCGTGACGATAAGGGTGCTGGGCTTGGGCCTAATCAGCAGGGGTGCCAGCAGCAACGGGCAAGCGAGAGCCAATGCCCGTCTCCGCAAGGGGATAAGCGTCAGTCTCACGAGACGAGAGTGTTTGCATTCCCCTGCCAGTAGATTGCTGGCAGGGGTAACACTTGTAGTAAGAAAGGACAGTACAATGGGTTACGATATTGTTACAGTCGAAGGCAATGCACAGGAAGCAGCAGACTTTGCTAAGCATTACAACTATACGTATTTGTTTGACAAGGACGGCAAATATGTCGGCGGGGATCAGGTGTATTTCCGTTGTAACATTTGGTTCATGCGGTATGTAGCAGCAGCCACCGCATATGTGCTTGAACGTAACGCAGAGAATGTTACAGAAGATTTCTATAACCGAGTTATGAATACGCTTAGCTTTAATGATGGCGAGATTCTCACGCCAGAAGATATTAATCTTATCCTTGATGGAGCAAATAATAGTGAGCTAGATATTCGGGCAATCGCTAAGGATTTAACCGTAAACTTCTGGAATCCACAGTATGATGGAGCACCAGTAGAAAGTGAGGTGAACAATAGGGTTGATGTAGCAGCACAGACAATCGAAGAATGGTTCTCTTATCTTAGCGTTGCTAAGGATAACGGGGGACTGCAAGTATGGTAAAGGAGAACACAATGTTGTACAAGAAGTACGAGTTCGCTATTGTTAGGCAAGAGGTAAAGCCAGAGACTATGCGCATCGAGCGGCCAGCAGCAGCAGTCGAGTTCTTTAAAGAGTTCGCCGATGCTGCTACAAAAGAGTCGCTCTTTGTACTCATCGTTGATGGCCGCAATAATCTAGTAGGTATCCAAGAGGTATACCGTGGTACTGCAACAGGTACTAGCGTACGTATTGCAGAGCTGCTATCGCCAGTGCTTATGACACAAGGCGTCGGCTTTGTACTCGTGCACAACCACCCAAGTGGTGACCATGAGCCATCCGATGAGGATGCCAGGCTTACACGCGATGTTCTAAAGGCTGCTAGACTTATGGACTTGGAGATGCTTGACCATCTTGTCATTGGCAAGGATGGGTTCAGCAGCATCCGGTCGCAGGAACCAAGCACGTGGGAGACAGAGTAATGTTTAGTAAAGAAACCTTAATCGAGTACCATCTCACGCACAATATCTTTCCACCGCTATCATTAGAGCTAGTGCCGTATGCTATCGAAGCATTAAGCCTAGTTAATGATGGCTTCTACGACCACGATGTGGTAGTTGATGGCAGTGTATTGCGAGATGCCATCACTGGCAACAGCATTAGTGCTGGTCAGGTAATCGACTCGCTTAAGATGCATGATCTGCTAGATCAGCAGGGGGTTATGTGAACTGGATGCTAATGCTTCTTCGGGGTACACCAAGTGCATTCGAACTAATCGACGGGGATGGGCATACATTGTATAGCCCACAGTATCTCATCGAGAAAGGATATCCAGTAGACTTTATCAGGAACATTACAGAGCGACACGAATCGGATTACAGTAGCGGCAAGTCTACCATCTTTGATAAGGATGGAAAGCCAGTCGATACTTTGCTGGCCGTGGCAGCACTGACATTCCACTACGCAGTGGCAAGTCAGCTCAGCCTTAAAGGCGGCAAAGACTATGAGTTGTACAATGGAAGGGGATTCCAAGCCCAAGCTATTGCTGAAGCTATTAGAAAGGCGGTTAATCCAGATGTGTAAAGAATACAATGGTTGGACTAACTGGGAAACGTGGGTTGCAAAGCTCTGGCTAGACAATGATGAGTACGTGCATGCTATGATCGTCGAAATGGTGCAAGACGCCAAAGATGGCGACGGGGATGGCATCACGGGGCAAGAGCTAGAAGAATTTGTATGGAATACGTTTGACCCAGATGGTCTATACCATAAGCAAGCAAACTTATTTACAGACTTTATCTTTAGCAGTATGAACATGGTAAACTGGGATGAAGTATCAGCTGCATATAACCAAGACGGTTATTAATGTACCAACCCACGGTGGGCTGGGCGTAGTTGTCCTCGGCGTCTTGGGGTTGGGGACGGAAAGGGGTTAGCATGTCAAAGCGTGGTGGTATACCGATGCGTTGGTGCATCGTTATCACTGAAGATGGCAACAGCGACAGAGAGTATCGCTATTACGGCGGCACTCTCGTCGACGTTCTTGTCCGTGGTGTAGCAGTAGATTGCATTAACATCCACGACTATACCTACGGCAAGACAGTGGGCAATGTGCAAGACCTCGTAGAGTTTATCCAGCAGTGGCTGGGGGAAGGACCGTATGCCAAAGATTAGTATGAACAACGGGGAGTGCACCCGTAAAAAGCACACAGTAAAGATTAAGGTATACCACACAGAAGTTGTGGAGCATACCGTTGCAGTAGACGATTATGAACTTACTGGTAGTGTAGAAGATATCTACACCCAGTTTGTTAACCTGCAGATTCGGAATACAAAATCCGATGACGGCAGCACATACATCGTATGTGCCCAAGCGTGTTGCACTAAGTCGGTCGCAGCGACTGGGCTAGAACCAGAGGAGATCAACCGTGGCTAAGAAGAAGATTGCACCAAAGGTTAACAAGCCAAAGTACTCAGACTTGAAGGATGTTGTAACGCAGATCAGTGTAGAGAACGCAGACCTAGATGTGATTAAGTCTACGTTCAAGTACGCACTGCCAGAGATTGGTCGACAGATTGCCAAGAACAATGGTTACCATGGCAGTCTGCTCACCAAGGCAGCTAGCATCGCATCGCAGATTGTTGGCAAGATTGACGAAGCTACGCCAATCTATGGCAACCTTCGCAGCATGATTGCTGAGCATCTTGGCTTTTCTGTAAGCAGCTGGCCAACCGGACAAGGCCCTGGCTGCTATCTAACAGTGGACCTTGAAGACTTGTACGATAATCACAACCTTGAAGTAGAGCTTCACCTTGTGATTACGCGCAAGCCAATCGACAAGGATCTTGCACTCAAGAAGTACGGGATTAAGTAAATGCTGACAGTAGACAATCGTCTACTGTACCGTCGTCAACGACTTGCCACTGCTGCTGCTTATGTCGGGACATATAAGCGCGGCAGTGGCAGGTCCCTTCTGACACGGTTCAGACAGGCGCTTGACACGCATGGCATTGACAACATATTTTATTTTAGCAATTGGTATTTAAGGTTTCAAGGTAGGATTAATCTACTTGCAGATGAGTACGGGTTAGACTACGAGACAACATATGCAGCAGTCGCTGCTCTATCTCCTGGTCTAACTCCGACCGCAAACATTAACGCAATGGTAAAGATACTCAACGGTATTGACAGGGTTCAGGCTTATCCCAATGCGGTGGAGAAAGCCAAGAAGATCTTAGACACAGGTGACACGCTGCTGCTTGGCAAGATGAAGACCCAAGACTTCTTCCGTGCCATTCGTGCAGGTGGCGAATGTGGTAGCGCACCGATTGACAGGTGGGCTGCGCGTGAGTTCAAGCCATACAACAAGAAGGTTGGTGGCTTGTGGCCAGAGGTTAGCCTTAACCTCAGCCAGTACAAGAACATGCAGGCTGAGTTCAAGTATGCTTCAGAGCATCTGGGCATCTGGGACGCAGAGCTGCAAGCTATCCTATGGTGTGACCGTAGGGGAAAGGAATAGTATGGCAAGCAAGAACATGTGCGCTAAGACACGCAGTGTCGATCTGCCATACGCCATCTTCATCTCAGGTGGCTGGGAGTGGCGTGTGCTCAAGCGGTATCAGTCTATGGAGAAAGAAGCAGTGAACCCTAATGCAGTATGGTTCTGCGCAGTGCAGTCACCATACACGTTCGGGTCATGGGAGTACGGTGATACATATGTTAACGACATTCCTGGTGCTACTGCTGGCATGGATTTCTACAGCGAGACTGCAGGCACGGATGACCAGCAGATCTCAATCACAATCGCAGGGTAAGGAGAAGGACAATGAGTGAAGATATCAAGGAATCGATTAAGGAGCTAGAGGTAACGCTTAGCCGTTTGTCTCGTGAGATTGCAGAAACACGGTCACAGGTTGATGACATCGACACTAGCTATCTAGTTGGCGAAGTCAAGGATGCACTCGACTCCATCGAAGGCGACATTGATATGGTTAACAATGCGCTAGAAGAAGTACGTGACAACGTTCTGGATGCTGACGAGTACAGCGATGTGCGCTTTGCACAGAAGCGTCTCGGCAGGAATGCGTCTGACGTTATCAACCTTCTCGGTATTGCAACCGAACGCATCGCTATGATTCAGCGTGATACATACGATGACTCAGAGTTTGCGCTAAGCAATGCTAGCTCAGACACGATTAACACGCAGGCTAGTACCTTGTTCAACTTTTACTGGCTACTCGTTGATGTGATTGGTTACAGCAACGAAGACTTCAAGGACAAGCTAGTCAAGAAGCAGCTTGACTACACGTTCAAAGACAAGGAAGTACCGGCCAATGCCTGAGCAGGTAGAGCTAACGGGAATAGAGACTTGTGCAGAGTGCAGCAGAACCTTCGACCTAGAAGATCTAATCCAAGCAATAGAGTTCTTCTTCGGTCACGACTGCGAGCCTGCTAAGTAAAGCTCACGCTAGCCGAAACATAATAGCCCGTGTGCCTTGCGGCACACGGGCTATTTTTTTGCTATTCACTTATGGCGTAGCGGCGGAGCGGTCTCTCGTTTCGACGGGGTTTCGCCCCTGTCTATGTACACATGCACTCCATAGAGCGCCCCCCTGGAGAGCGGGGCCAGCGCCATGAATGCGGCGGGGCTCAGGTCGATGTACCCTCCACCCTTCCTACTGCAAAGACAATCCCTGATGGTTACCCATACACACTTGTCCTTGTAGCAGACGAACGCCTTGTACGGTGCGTCCTTCCATCTGAACCCGGGCACTGCTGCGTACATGACTGTCTCACCCTTGCGATATGGGGCGCACGTGTTGACGTACCCACCGTAGCATGACCGGCCATCGACTCGGCCATACCAGGTGGCACGCACGCCATCTGTTGCTGGTGTCCAGATCATTGAGATGGACAGCAACAGGGAGATCATTACATCTCCCAGTCTTTCTTCTTCTTGCGTGGTTCCTTGCGCTTGATCTTCTGGATACGGCGAGCCTCTTCGTATTCGACGGGGAACTCACTGCGCAGCATGCTCTTGAGAGATTCGGATACTGAGTTCTTGCCGTCCTCGTATCCCTTCAGGTACACACGCTGGATAACACGCTCCACTTCTGCAGCTGCGTGCTCGCATAGCCCGTGGTCACACTCGCAGTCATACTCGATGGTGATCTTCTCGATTGACAGTGCCACTAGATTACTCCTTTGAACGTTGCGGTCGGTCGGTGGAACATGAGATCTGCCCTACCGGTTGGACCATTACGATGCTTCGCAATCTTGCAGTGAACTGTCTCCACCGCCAGGTCAAGCGACACATCGGTTGATCGCCACAGCATGAGCACCACGTCGGCGTCCTGCTCAATGGCGCCTGAGTCACGCAAGTCCGAGAGCTTCGGCTCATTGTTCTCACGGTACTCAGATGAACGACTCAACTGCGACAGCGCCACCACTGGCACGTCCAGCTCACGAGCCAGAGCCTTGAGGCCACGGCTAATGTCTGCCACATCATACACCCTATTGCCATCCTTGGTCTGCTTGTCGGGTGCCATCAGTTGCAGATAGTCCACGATGATCAGGTCAAGCCCATGCTCAGCCTTCAGGCGTCGGCATTTGGATCGCATCTCAGATGGGCTAGAGATAGAGGAGTCCTCTACCCGCAGCCCGCTCTCACGAATGCCCTTGGCTACGTCAAGGACGTTAGTCAGTGCACTCATGTCCAGTTGCCCATGCCTGATGTCATGAAGAGACACACCAGACAGAGAGGAGATGAGGCGGCTGCCGATCTCTTCCCTGCTCATCTCCATTGAGAAGATGGCAACAGACTTCTTCTGCTGCATGGCTGCGTCTGCGGCCATGGCTGTAGCCAGTGCCGTCTTGCCTACGCTAGGGCGGGCGGCGACGACAATGAGATTGCCACGTTGCCAGCCACCCACGATGCTGTCGATTGCTGGGATACCTGACGATACCCCACTAGCTCCACCAGCCTGCATGAACTGCAGGCGAGAGAGAGTCTCGTCCATGATCTGCTGCATGTCGGCGAACCGACCCGCAGTCCTGGACTTGCTTACTCCCATGATGAGGCGCTCTGCCTCAGCCATCGCTTCCTCTGGTGTCTTAGTACCAGAGGATAGCTCGGCAACCTTGGTAGCCACGCCACGGAGGGAGCGGTACGTTGAGTTGCCGATGACGATGTCCATGTATGACTCGTAGTTGAGACTGTTCGGTGTGTCCGATGACATGGCAGATACGTTGGAGTACCCACCTGCATCGGCCAGTGTGCCGGCAGACTCAAGCTTGTCGGTGATAGTGATGATGTCTAGGGCTGTTCCCTTCTTCACCAGTTCCTTGATGGCTGCGTATACAACTCTGCACTCACGGTCATCAAAGTCTTCCTCATTGAGGCGGTCGACTACGTTCTTCGCAGCCTCACCGTCAATGATGCACGCCCCTAGCAGTGCCCTCTCACTTGCTCTTGCTGATTGCATATGCCTCCTCTACGGTCCATGACCATCGCCCACCTGGTACGTAGTGTACCTGCTGTAAGCATAGCAGGTTTCCTGACTGCATGCTGACCATGCCGCCGTGTTCGCTATCTAGCGGACAGTTGATGCCGCTATTCTTGAGCGTAGATGTACGGGTCTTCCGCCTGGTTCCACGCGTCGTCTGGTTCTCGGCCTGTGTCTGGCTTCCACTCACCACACTTCACCTCTACTATGGGCCCGGAGACCCCTTCCTCTGTAGTGATACTGCACATCGCAATGCACTTACGATCACCACACCACAAGAAACTCTCTGTCTTGTCGTCGAAGTCTAGCATAGGTGTGTGACCCAAGTCAAGCGCCTTCGTGATGGAGTCCATCTCCATCTGCCCGATCATGCTCTGTCGCCTAGTGTTGGCTCGCTTCTTGCCGAGCCTGTTGTTATAGATCTGAATCGCTTCCGGATTGGCTGGCGGTCGACGCATTATTCTCCACCTCATCTATCGATACTGTCTTGATTGGATTAGGGAATCCCGTTAGATCGTAGTAGTCTATGCCCATGTCCTTGCAGTACTGACGCAGGGATTTTCCCTGACTCCTGGCATCGGCCAGGAAGAACTTCAACATGTAGTCCTTACCCATAAGTAATCTTCACAACCTTTCTCATAGCTGGGTACATCTTCCATGCCTCAACCGCTGCCGCTATGGACTTGGCCTCCGGCATGAACGCCGACATAAGTTGGACGTATGTCTTCGCCCACTTGACACTATGCTGACCTGGAACCACAAGGTGCGCCACCTCATGGATGAATGTGTCCTCATCGGTGGGGCTGCAGCAGAGGGTAATCATACCCTCGCCCGCCTCACCTAATGAGCACTTGCTTGTACCGATAAAGTCTGGGTGCCAGTGAACGGACACTTCGGTTAGCGCAACTCCCGCATAGGAGGCGTACTCCTGAATCCTTTCCGCTGTGACAGCCCAGACCTTTCGGTACCATGAGGGTGTGCCGTCAGGGAAGGTCAGCTTAAATGAGACCCTTCTTCCTCTGCTCTTCACTCCACTCATTCGCAAGCCTTTCTACTAACTTGGTCGCCTGTTCTTCGGTTAGGTCCTCTTGTCCCTTGCCAATTGTCTTACTATCCCCAAGCACTGTCGAGACCGAAGCCAGCCACCCCAGTTCGGAGTAGAAGATAAACGCGGTAGCGTACTTCTTCCCCTTAGAGGTGATGCCAATAGACTTCGACTTCGCCATGCTCAAATCTCTACACCGTACTCAAAGTAGTTGACGAAGCCATCGTTCTCTGGCTCCTCTGCCTCGGAGTGGTTAACGAAACCATCCTCGTCGTAGTAGCCACGCGAGACGTCTGACCACTTGCCCTCGCCCAGTGCGATCAGGATCATGGCGTAGTTGGCGATGTCAACCAGCGCATCCTTGACGCCCTCGTTGTACCAGTCGCTGTCTACCTGTGCCTCGCCGTTGATGATTACCCCATTGAGTGCATTGGATACCCGGCTGCACTTGTCCGATGCTAGCCGAGAGAACACACCGTATGCCCCAAGCGATTCAATGTTCGTTGGCCCGTACCCATCTTGTCGCTCCACCATGATGGCGAGAGCTTCGTTGTACAGCCCGCCGAAGTAATCGGAGAATGAATCTGGAACTCCACCGTCCCGCTCAATCTTGAACTCCATGTAACAGGTCCTCCAATTCCATTGCTACTAGTTCGGTCACCACTTGGAACCGTACTAGAAATTGTCGTCTGCAATCCTGGCAGACATACAGGCGGACCGCTTGCTCATCGTTGAACACATACTCTGAGCGACGGTCAGGTCGCACATTGTAACGCCCACAACGTGGGCAAGCAAGTCCTAACCTCATCGTCGCTTATCCAGCAGCGAGAAGGTCAACAGCGCAGCCCCTAGCGCCAAGGCCAAGTTGGTCGTGCTACCAGCCACGACTCCAAAGACTCCTGCAGCAGGAACCGCAGTGTCCCTAGTGCGTGGGTGCTGCGATACCGTACGTACCGCAGACACGACCCGAGACCTGAAGCCATCGTCCTCTTGCGGCTGCTCACTAGGATTCGTCGCCATCAGCAAGCTCCGTAATCTTCAGGGCAACGCCTGCGGCCAGGGCCACGACGTTGTCGATTGGTACGTTGACTGGCTTCTCATCACCCTCTGGCTGAAGGTTTGAGTACTCAGACAGGAACGTTGCGAGAGCCACGCTGAATGCCCGACTCCACTGTGCCGTAGTCAGGGCGACGCTACGCCCCTTCTTTGCCGGCTTCGGTACTGCCATCTAGCTTCTCCTTTATCACGAGCCAATCATGCTCGTCCATAATCACCACAGTTCGGCGTGGTGTGCCCGGCCCTGGTGCATCCCCGATGACCAGATAGGCTACCTGATCAGCGTCGACCTTGATTGCCTTGAGCCAGCGCCAAAACTTCTCGCTGAACATCAGCCCAACCTTGGTCTGAATCTTGTACTTGCCGTCAACAGTCACGTCGTCAGGTCCACCGTACATTCCGGTTCGCCTGCCGCCATGCTTCTTGGCGACCTCCCTCTCGAAGGCGTTACCCCTCTGTCTGTTCCGACGACCCAGCCGCGCTAGGTTCTTCTCCTCTATGTCCTTGTCCTTCATCAGTCCCATCTTCTGCCTCCAAGTCTAGACTAAACACTGGCATGCCAGGTCCTACAAACTCCTTAGTTAGTTTGTCGAAGACCTCTGCTGCAGCCTCAGCTGCAGCAGGTAGGTCCTCTGGACTAGCCGTGCCGTTGTGTCCCTGAATAAAGCTGAGGGCTTTCATGATCTCTTCGTTGACGATGATCGCCTGACTGTAGATAGCGACGATACGGATCTCACCTGAGTCGGTGACCTGCTCGCCCCAACCGATGACTGCGTAATCGTAGCCATCGATCAGGACTGGCAGTTCGTCTCGTTTATCTACGACCTCAAGACTTGCCACGCAGCGGCCCCCAGATGAGTGGGCTGGCTTCGTTGACCAACAGGATGTAGCCCTTCTTGTTCCCTTCCTTGTCGGCCTGCTCGCTCAGCGCACCAATGATGTGGATGTGCTGACGTGGATCGTTGACTTCGGCGTTGACCACCTTGTCGTAGATCTTCTGCACATGACCAGCCGTGCCCTCGTCCATGACGTAGAGCGTGACACGCTCGTAGCGCTCTGGCGCCTGCGATGGGCGCTGATCCTTGGGCGTGCCTGCCCAGTAGTCATAGGCGTACGCCTGCATGCTACCGAAAAACTTCCAGACATCCTTGCCCGCCTTGGTCTTCTCCTTGACTGGGCTAACCTTGTCGGTCAGCCATAGGTCTACTCGATCGAATGACATTAGAAGTTAACTCCTTCCCACTCACCGTCTGCTTTGGTTGCCTTCTTCGTTACTGGCTTGACCGTGTCGCCAAAGATCTCTTTGGCTGCGCTCACTACGGCAGCATCGTTCTCTGGATCATCACCTGTTGGGATGAGGAACGCAGTCAACAGTGCGTACTTGATAGCGCCAGTCGTTGCCTTGTACGGTGCCTTGTCCCCTGAGTCAGCGCCAGTACCGATGGACTGGAAGTCCAAGGTCTCGCCGCTGTCCCCGTCAACGAAGCGCCACGTGAAGCGGATGGTGAGCAACGACTGCTTCTCGCTTGGTGTGCGTCCGCTTTCCACGACGTCCGCCCCAACCGGAAGCATGATGACGTTCTTCGCCGCCAGCTTCTCGCGCACAGCATCGGCAACCTGCGATGCCATGACGTACTTGTATCCCTGAGCGGAGTTCGTTCCGCCCTTCGCAATGCGACCGATCTCACCCATGATCTCGGCCAACTTGGATGCGAGCTTCTTATCGCTCATCATTCACCCCTGCACTTTGTGAGGTACTCACAGTGACCACACGGAAACTTCCACTCCCCTGTCTTAGCGGACTTAACCTCTTCCTCTGGGAGAGCAGGAGGAAGTATATCACGGTACTCACCATTTAGCAATGCCAAAATGGAAAGTGCCTTGTCCCGCCATTCGTCCTCGACGATGAACTCCTCTGTGGCTAGATCATCGGCGCGAACATAAACAAGCCTGGCACCGTGCGGCTCGCCACGCATACGGCTGATCGCCTCTGCGTAGATTGCTGCCTGCACTTGATGCTCAGGCTTGGGAATATACTTCCAGGCATACGCCTTAACGGACTTATACTCCCAGACTTCCTTTGTGTCGTCAGCCCATGTGACGACTGCGTCTGCATTCCCAGCGAAGTCAAGCTCTGGGATTTCGACTGGCACTTCCTCCTCGTAGGACTTAAGGAACTCAGAGTTCTTAAGCCGCTCGTTGAGCGAAGCGCCGATGATATGCCCGCGCTCGAATGTGCGCAGGATGTCTTCTGATCTTGGGTTGGTTACTGGCTCGTTGTGTGCGTAGTACCACTGCTGTCGCATGCAGCCACCGAGTAGCGAGCCACGCCACTTGGCTTTACCTGGCCTATCCTGTCGTGCCTTCGCCAACTCATGCTGGTAAAGATCCCCTACGAGTTTCTTCATAGCCCCTCATGCCCCACTGTAGACCCCGGCAGGAGGGGCGCCCTGCCGGGGTGTCACCTATTCTAGGTTCAGGATGGAGTCTACAATGTCCGACCAGTTGCTGTCAAATCGGATGGCCTTATCGTCAATGTAGGCCTTGGCTACGGGCTTCCCTGCCCCTACCCAGATCTCATTGTACGGTACGCCCCACTCATCAAGCAGCTTCCGCATCTCGTCTACCCGCTCGGCTCTGTCCTGGAAATGCTCCCATGCCCTAGCCGAATGTACGATTACCTTATACCCGTTTGCTCTCAGCCGTTGCAGAGCCTCGATGACTCCCTCTGCTGGGAACACTGCACCGAATGCTCGGACAGAGATCGTGTCGTCAAAGTCAACACAGATGTTTACCTTGGCAGCATTGTCTCCGTCAACCATTATCGGTGAAGGATGTGGACCATTGGCTTAAGCTTGGCGTACACATCTCGGAGAACCAAGACGTCTGCCTCGCAGTGCTCAATGATCTTCGCGTACTTCTCCTTGTCGCCATGATCGGCGTCGTCCCATGTTCGTGGGTCGAGAGGAGTCTTGGAGTTCTGAACGCCGAAGTACTTCGACACGTTGTCCAGTGACTTACGGCCAATGGCGATGGACGAACCGGTCGCCTTGTACATCAGGTCAAGGTGCATGCGTGGCTCATACGGGCGCATGTTGTGATACAACAGTCGTGAGTTCAGAACTGGTACGTCAAACAGCTTGGAGTTCCAGCCGACGATGACGTCGAAGGTATCAAGGTACTCGCAGTACGCCTTGACCAACGCGCTGTCGTCCTGCCAGTTCTTACCTGGGTGGGTGTCATGACTGTAGGTCACGACGTTGCCAAACGAGTCGGCCACCGAACCACACAACACACGTCGCCAGTTGCTGAACGTCGACTCAATGTCGAAGAACGCAATGTTGATCCCAACGAAGTCAGGAGTCTTGCTCGTGCTCTTCTGCGCTGGAAGAAGATCTTCCGGCACTCCCTCTACGTAGCGCTTATGGAACTTCTGGACCTGGTCCTTGCTCATGTTGAGCATCTCACCAATCTTGGTGAACGACAAGCCCTCTTCCTTTAGAGAACCCACTCTCTCTACTAGGTTAGCTTTCGCCATGTCTTTCTCCCTATATAGGCGGGAAGTCCCCGCAGGTAGGATAGTACCCCACGCAGGGGGTCACGGTCAAGGACTAACCCGCAACTGCGGCGAAGTACTTACTGTTAAGAAGCTGTAACACTACGTCTTCGGCACCTTCTGTGCCAACCTTATATGTTACACCCGCAATAATATAAATACCAGCCAATAAGTCTAGGTAATCGCTGTTCGTCAGGTTAACATTATCCCGTCTAACAAACACCCTAACCGCATCTCCGAGAAAGAAGTCATGAAAGGGATTTAGTTTATCGCGCTCCAGCCCAATCGTCAAGGTTGAAGCCACATCAAAGTCCTTGCGTTGATCCAGCAGACGCGACGCAGCCTTGGCTGCATCGGTTTCGTCAATGAACCCCTGCTGCGCAGTAAGGATAGGAGCTAGCCCATAGATCTCTTGCGACGTGGTGTCCTTGTCTGTCACTCCCTTTAGGCGCACCCCAGACATGTTCGTGTACGCCCCGCTTAGGTAGGCGGTAGCAGGGATAAGGCGCACGTCGTTGCGCAGCCTTCGACCGTCTGCGTTGTATCTAAAGGAACCGATGACACCAGGGTACTCAAGGGTGAGCACTGGCTGGTCTGTCATGTTCGGGTTAATAAACAACTTGGACCCGTCGGCAGCGGACCCATTCTGCTTCCTAACACCAACAAAGTTCATCACCGTTCTGCCCGGAACATCTACACCCTCAAGGTCTACCTCAGGGTTCTCGGACATCTGCTTGTCCCCCATGTTCCTGAGGAAGTCCGTAATGTTTTCTCCGGTGGTGAAGTATCTGAGCTTATCTGTTGGCCACCCTGATGCGTTAACGTTCTCGATGGTTGCCCAGTTAAGACGGCCAACCTCTACAGCGCCAACAGCCGGCTGGTCGAAGGCCCCCTTGTCTGTCGTTGTTAGGTACCTAGACAGAATGTTTTGTAGTGTCTCTGTGCGCAGCGACATTGGCGACTTGTCCTGGTTGTATGCGTTGATCCACGCAGTTCGCAGTTCATGGTTACCACCTGTGTCAGAGATCGACGCCGTGGCCATAGCCTGGAATTCGTATGCCTGACCAGTGAGTAGGATAGGAACCTTGTACTGGGCAGTAGTAGGGGCAACGTATCTTGTAAGGCCACCGACAACAACAGATGACACAGTGTAGTCAACGCTGCTATCTGACGATGGCGCTGTAGGAGGGTCAACTTTGATGATCGCCTGGTTAGTAGCCGGGAATACTTCCACCCAGAATGGCAACTCAAGAGATCTCTGTGCGTTAGAACTTAGGGCAGAGTATCCATCTGCTGTGTTGTTCTTCTTCCACAGGTAGACAGAGAACAACTCCCCACCTGGAGAGGCGGCGAAGTGGAGCACGACGTCGTTAACAGTGAAGTTGGAGTAGATAGACGTGCTATTGATGTAGTCATTCCACCTGTTAGTGGTGCTGTTCTGTGCAGATCTTTCGATTCTAAGTATACCAGTGACAATATACTTCTCATTCTCTTCGTCGTACTTAACCACAAACCTGTTCATGTTCGTGTCTGTCGGCGGGTTTGTCGTGTCATAGTCTTCAACAAGATCTGCATTATCCGGGAAGAACGATGCGGTCGGCCAGTATTCGCTAGTGCCCGTGAATGTACCGCTGCTCTTGTCCAAGAAGTACATGGAGATTGGAGTCCTGTCTGCCAACGCAGATGTTGAGGTGTTCTTACTGAGGAGTGGCTCCCTGCCCGAGATCCTTGGCGTGCTGACGTACGTCTTGGTCTCGGTAGTAGCCCTGAACAGGCCGTCTACGTCGTACGCTGCGCTTGCGCTTGTGTCTGTCTCGTACTCAATGTACAGCTTTGGACGGTACGCGGTCGTACTGTAGGCCGTACTGAAGAAGGTGATGCCACGGCTGGAGGCAAGCTCACCGCTGTTCTTCATGTGGAATCCGTGGTTAGTTGCCGCGCCGCTTTTCCAGTCGCTAACGAATGTAGTTACATCGAATTCATAAAGGGCATTGTTTGACACTCCAGTAAAGGCTTTGGTTACTGCTGTTCCTGCGTAGGCGCTAAACATACTTCCGGCGTCGCAGGTTGCGTTTCCAGAGTTCCCGTAGCTGTTCTCCGAACCAGTAGTCGTGTCTCCGGTCCAGTCTGCTGTGGCCCTGCGCACCTCTAGGTTTCTTGACGTCGTAGAGCTTGGGCTGACGTGAGTAGTCGTGTTGCTGCCATACAGTCTAAGCGTAGCCTTCTTAATTCTAGTAAGCGTAGACCATGCAGGGTTAGTAGTCAAGTCGAACTTGAGTAGTGACCTATGGGTATAGGCCATTGCGGTAACGGTGCCATTTGTGTTTAGGGAGCTGAAGGAGCTACCTGCAGAAGTAATAGTAAACGTGCCAGTTGTCGCGCTAGTTACTGTGTGTGTGCCGTTGATTCTTGATGAATAGGAACCAGTGTATCCGCTGATAACGATCGTGTTACCCGCAGGGATGATGTTCGTCCCGCTAATCTGAACTTCAAACGTACTAGTACCAGCGATTACGTTATCAATATTGTAGGAAACAGTAGACGTACCTGTTGGTAGGTGTGCCTCTTTTGACGACGTTGGAGAGGTTCCTCCGTTTGAGTTCCAGTCGCTGGACACGGAGCTTTGACTACTACCAAGCACAATAAAGCTCGCTGATCTGCCGACTCCAGCAGTAGCGCTATCGTACGTATAACTTCCCGGAACAGCAGTAATGCCGCCAGTCGCATACTCAAGTGGCGACGTGGCGGCAGTAGATGCACCGAGCACTTCGGTGTAGTAGGTATTCATGATGCTCATGTAGTCGCTTCCGCTGAAGACGACCTCATCGTTGGTGACGTCCGCACCTGTGAGCAGACCGGCACCGACTAGGTTGTATGCACCAGTGTCATGGTTGAGACGCTCGATCTTGTAGTGACGGAGCAGTGGCTTGAAGTGATTGATGAGCGGGTGGTTGATTGGCAGCGTCCAGTACGCTGACCCTTCGTCATTGGCCATGACCTCAGAGCCAATGTTCTTCGCGTCGTAGACGATAGCGACCTCTGTACCAGGGCCGCGATTGGCACCGATATCAAAGAGTCTGATCCTAGTGTGGGTTACTCCAGTCGTCAAAGCCAAGCCTCCCTGAAGCTTACAGTCAGAGTCCCACTTGTAATGGCTGTAGTTCCAGGGTAGACAAGGAAGTCTCCGCTCGTGTTGACATGGTCAATGCGGCAGTTAGTCAACACCATCCTGTCTAGCTCGGCGGTGAAGGCGCCAGTGGCGGTAGGGATGATCGTGACCGTGCTAGTCTTACCGCCTGAGGTCCAGGTCACAGCGACGGGAGTGCCAGCCGTACCAGTGCCACTCACAGTGGCATAGGAAGCCTCAGAACCCCTGTTCTTGCTCGGGACGGACCTAGACGCCGTGTGGTACTTTCGTGGGTCTGGGGCCAGCAATCCGACGGTGACCCTCTGGGAGAACCCTCCTGTCTCCATGCCCACTGACATGGTTCGATTAGCCGTGAACTGCAGCAAGGTGGTAGGGCGGACGCCCATCTCTAGCTCGATGCCGTATGGGAAGTCAGAGCCCTGCGTTCTGGTTGGCTGGTAGAATCTTACTGGCCTTACGCCGTAGGTCGATGTCCACTCTGTTGGCATAGGCGACAGTGCCTTAGACAGGATGTCGCACTGATCCCAGAAGTCGCCGAGTGTCTCGCCGTATACGCTGATTGCAAACTGCACCGGTCGTGCGCCAAGGAACGGCTCCGTGTAATCCACGCCATCGCGCATTGCACGCTGGTCTAGATATCCACGGACCTGCGACGCGTTGTACGCCACCTGGTCAATGCGGAATCCAGTAATAGGCTTAGGCCCGCGAAGCGTATTCGCTAGGCTGTTGATGTCAACGTATTCCGTTGACGATGTGTAGATTCGTACAGGCTTAGTGAAATCCATCAGCCCACCTTCTTAACTTTGCGCAGTCTCCCCATTAGGCGCTCGAATCGCCCACGAGCTACGGTGTAGATCTGGTTAGCAGCAGGTACGGTGACGTCGCTGTTGCCAGGGTTGACCTGCCACTGCTGGAACATGGAGCGGTCAGTGACGAGCTTGTACATTCCCTCTGACTGCACGAAGTATCGGACAGCCTGCTCTGCGTCAGCGTCTAGCGTGTCGACAGTCCAGTTGCCATAGCCCATGATGCGCAGGTGGCTGGTGTTGCCAGTGAATCTGTTTGGCTGAAGGTAGACATTGCCAGCGTGGATTTCCCACCCACCAGCCGGGCCTTCGCCCATGCTCGGGTCGATGCGGTCAACAAGGTTGTACCACTGTCGGATTGGGCTGACGGTCTCGTCGATCTGGTTCTGTAGGCAATCGATTCTGTAGATGGTATCAAAGCCAGCAGGCAGCGCGATGGTAGTAGTATGCGTGCCGCTGAATGACTCTGGGATTGCAACGATAGTAGTAAGTTCTTTTGGATAGATCCTGGAGATTTCGGCAAGCGCAAGATCAACCAGGTCAGAAAGTTCCTGGTTAGTGAATGCTCTATCGTAGCCGTCGGACGTGCCGGTATCTCGTAGGTCTCGTCTAAGCTTTACGATCAGTGTATCAATTGCTGCCATTCTATCTCCTTAGTGAGGTCCCCCAGCCGACACATGTCGACTGGGGGTGTCCTCAAGCCTATTACAAGGCGGTTGCGCGGGTCTCGAGGCGCAGGTAGCGGACCTGGCCAAGGGACGTCTGCGGAACAACGTTGCTTACGTAGGCATCGCTGACTGCGGCAGACGCGACGTTCGATGCCGTCTTGGCATACGAGATCGTCGTGCTGGTCACAGCAGTGACGGTGAACGTACCATTGAAGGTTGCGTCAACGCCAACGACCTTGATCGTCTCGCCAACGAAGATACCGTGGGCAGCGCCCGTGGTGATCGTCGCAACGTTAGACGTCAGCGCCTTGTTGGTGATGACAGCAGCCTTGTCGCGGCCACTGTACTCGCTGGCAGCAGCCTCACCCATGATCATAGCGCCGAAGCGGAGCTTGTAACCAATGAGTGCACGCTGGCTGAGCGGGTCGGTGTGGTCGCCACCAGGAGCAACGAAGTACGTCTGCATCGTCTGCGAGTCGCCGACGACGAATGCGTCAGGACCGAAGAAGAGTGCCGAGTAAATCGTGATGCTGGCTGAAGCGGTGTTCGTCTGGGTGAACGTCTTCGCGTCGTTAGCGACGAGGAAACGGACGCCAGAGTAGGCTCCAATTTCACCCGACAGCATATCAAGAGGCTGGGTGTACTTCGTGGCCTCAAGGAAGCCGTGTCCCGAAGTATCCGTCAGCAAGTCGAACTGCTGGTTTGGGTGAATGATGCAGCGATAGAATCCATCCGGGAACGGAGGAATGTTCGCTGCCTTGAGGCGAGCAACAGCCTTCTTGACCTCAAGCCCGTTGAGCTTGTAGTCCTGTCGAGCTGCGTCCGTGCCGGCGTTGCTGACCGTACCGTCCGCAAGAGCGAGACGGGTGGTGACAGCGGTGCCGTCAGTGAACTTCGATGCGTAGTAAACGCGGGCCGAGCCAGCGTTCATTACGTCGCGGACGATAGCGTCCATCGACTTAGCAGCGGCGAACGAAACGCGCTCCGCTGCAATGCTGACCAGGTCGTGTGGCGAGTCGAGCTGAGCGATGTCAGAAAGGCTCGTGTACGAACCGTACTGCTTCACTGAGAAGTACTCGGTCGTCACCGACAGGTTAACCGTCGGATCAGGCGTGACACCCTCAGAAAGCTCGGTCAGGTTGTGTGAAATGTCCGGGTATCGCACGTAGCGAATCCGGTCGGTGCCCTTAACGAACTGCCCTGGAACATAGTTCCCTGGCACAAGGTGCACCATTCGGCTCCGGAGTTCCTGCGCGATCTGCTGAGAAACAAGTTCCTGAACGAGCTTCTGGAAGGCATTGGCCTCAGAGCCGTTGAAGGAGTTCAAGTTATTCAGTGCAGGACCGGAGAGAGTTGTGGTGGTAGCCATACTTTATCTCCTAAAGTTCCGCCCAAGGATTACCAATGACGCGTAGCGCTTCCTTGATATCATCAGGCTTCATCTGCTTCTCCTTTGCGACATTCTTCTTAGGACTGTTCGCATCGGATACTGTTTCGGTGGAACCGCCACCGATAGCGGATTTCATGAACTTTTCGAATGCGGCTGCCTGAGCCTCCTGATCCAACTCTTTCACCTGCTCCGCAAATTCGAAGTAGGTTGGGTACTTGGACTTTAGACGCTCCCGCTCGAACTCGGCCTTGGTAGCGTGTAGCTCCTTCTCCAGTTCTCGCGCTCGGCGCTCCGCCTTCTCAAATTCTGACAGGGAGGCTTCCTCTTGGGCAGCCTTCCACTTTGCCAGCTCTTCGTACTTAGACCGGAACTCATCGGCTGCCTTCTTTGCCGTCGTGAGTGCCTGGTCCTTTCCTGCAAGACGACGCTTCCAAGTGGCAATGTCTTCCTCTGGCTCAGTGGCCTGCGGCTCTGGAGCGGGCTGCTCCACCGCTGGCGACTGATCCTTGGTCGCATCTGCGACTTGATCTAGCTCGGCCATGCTTGGCTCTCCTTTTCTAAACTACCGTGACCCAGAACACCTGGGTCATCTTCTCAAGTTAACTGTCTCTGACAGTTGCTCATC
>Ga0192647_101007_pt1 | contig 18914 bp, 18 predicted proteins | sample LauGreFa1BDMLBSN_2_FD_133046 | JGI IMG/M metagenome (GOLD analysis project Ga0192647, IMG submission 133046) | Freshwater lake microbial communities from Lake Michigan, USA - Fa13.BD.MLB.SN - reassembly | ecosystem: Environmental > Aquatic > Freshwater > Lake | place: Lake Michigan, USA...
TTTACGAGCGCTATCCAGATAGCCCTTTTATTCTTCCTGCAAGCTATGAGCCTCTTGATGTTGCTAATCAGGTTCGTAAGCCGATTTATGGTAGGGAAGGTGCAAATATTCAAGTTATCATCGATGGTAAGGTTGTTTCTGAAACTCCGGGGCCCTATGGCCAAGGGCCTTTTGTCTACCAGCAACTTGCACCCCTAAAGCAATTTGATGGGTTTTATCCTGTTATCGGCAGTTGGGTTATTGATGGCGAATCCGCAGGAATTGGGATAAGGGAAGAAGATTCTATTATCACAAAAAACACCAGTAGATTTGTACCCCACCAGTTAAGTAATTAATTGAATTTATAGGCGGTTATTCATGCAAGGTTCCAAGACTTTCATTTTTGAAGAACTTGATCAACCATCAAAAGATTATCTGTTGGCTATTGGTAAGAACAAGGGGAATGGCTTTTCTGGGGTATATACTTATAAGTTTAACTCTTGGTGGGCTTTTTTAGTAGCCGGAGTTGTTTTTTTGGGTTGTATTCCAGTTGTTAATTTTGCGGATACCTTTGCAGAGCCAAAAGCTCAAGCAATGTTGCAAACAGCTTTATTTCTTGTGGGCGGATGGCTCGTGATTCTTTCATTTCGTCGAGGTGGTTTTTTTTCAACTGCATCAGATCTATGTTCTTTTATTTATGTTGATGGGAAATATTATTGGAATTGGAACCACTATTCAGTGGATGTTGTTAACATTGAAAATATTAAGTCATTCGATTACTCATTAAATGAACAATTCAAAACTTATGATTTTAAAGTGGATTGCATACATCGTGTTATTCATATTTCAGTTTTAAATGAAGAACTTGCAACTAAGCTTTATAGCTTGTTTTTTTATATATCAAAGCAAGAGAAAAATTTTGATGATGGCTTTTTGTTAGATGAGACTTTCAAAAATATTTCCCCTGATGGTGTACCTGATCCGTTTAAGGCAAGAAATGAAAAGGTGCGAGTCCTTAACTATGGGTTTTCCTTCTTATTTTTGGGATTAGCATTCTATTTATTTTTGCAAATTAATATTGTTTTTAGAGATCAGCAGGTTTGGGAATCTATCCAGACCATTAATTCAGATGAAAAAGTTTATTGGCTTAGGATATATTTAAGAGACCCTCGTAATATCCGCCATCGCGATGAAGCTTTTAAACAATTAGGGTATAAATACTCTAATATTTTTCAAAAAATTGGGGAATTACAAAACATCGTTGATAGAGATGATAAGGGTAATGTTGATTTTATATCAAAACAAATTCCTGCCATCGACCCAAGAAATCCCAATTTGCACATGCTTATTCCTAAGGTAAAGCTTATTTCAGTACCTGATCCCAAATTGATCGAGGGATTGCAATCTATAACTTTTTCTAAAATGCTGGATCTTCAAGAACCTTTTCTGAAATTGAGTGTTACCCCTAGTGATCCTGCATCTGTTGATGTGAGCAAATTTACTGGCGCTATAACGGATGCTTACATTCAATCGATTATTAGTGCCTTTGGAAGTGAATATTTTATTGTATCTAGTTCTCTTGATGGCCCTGGCCATATTAACATCGTTTACAGTTTTATTGAGGAAAAGAACCAACAGAAAATTCGCTTTGATGTTTCATATCGGCAGACGTTGGAATCTGAATCAACGGAAAAAATATCCTTGGAAGTAAATATTCTTCGTAGGGATCTTCAGTATGTTGAACGCGCCGCTAAAAGATTGGGCGTTTTTACCGTGGGTGATCAATCTGGTGAGTGGGCATTTCCAAATTAATTGTGTTTTAAAAGCTTTGCGGCTTCCACTGCGAAATAAGTTAGAACTCCATCAGCTCCCGCTCGTTTAAAAGAAAGCAAACTTTCAAGAATTACTTTTTCGCGGTCTAGCCATCCGTTGGCTGCTGCTGCACAAAGCATGGCGTATTCACCACTGACTTGGTAAGCAAATGTTGGAACTTTAAAAGTATCCTTTACTCGTGCCACCACATCGAGGTATGGCATGCCTGGCTTTACCATTACCATATCTGCACCTTCTGCGATATCGAGTGCCACTTCACGGAGCGCTTCGCTCGAATTCGATGGGTCCATTTGGTAGGTTTTCTTGTCGCTTTTTCCGAGGTTGTTTGCAGAACCTACTGCATCGCGAAAAGGACCATAAAAAGCAGATGCATATTTTGCAGCATAACTAAGAATTGCAACATGAGAAAACCCAGCATTATCTAGTGCTTTTCGAATAGCACCCACTCTGCCATCCATCATGTCTGATGGAGCTATTACATCGCATCCTGCCCGAGCTTGCACAACTGATTGTTTGCACAATACTTCTACGGTTTCATCATTCACCACAACGCCGTTGCGAACTAGTCCATCCTGACCATGCGAGGTGTAAGGATCTAGGGCAACATCGCAGATTATTCCGATGTCGGGGACCGCAGATTTAATTGCACGAATTGTTCTGCATACTAGGTTTTCAGGATTGAAGGCTTCTTCGCCATCTTGTGTTTTTAAATTTGCAGGTGTTGCAGGAAATAAAGCGATTGCTGGAATACCAAGATCGCGCGCTTCTTTTACTGCTAAGGTTAATAAATCGATGGATAACCTTTCAACGCCCGGCATGGATGCAATCGGGGTTCTTAAGTTATTTCCTTCTTGAATGAATACAGGCCATATTAGGTCGTTAACGGTTACACGATGCTCAGAAACCATGTTACGAATCCAAGGCGAAACTCTTAATCTGCGGGGCCTTGCTATGGGCGAAATATGGATGTGTGTATTTGTTTCATTTTGATTATTAATCATGACCACATTCCTTGATTTATATTAAACAACAGCAATACATCTTATTGTAGTTGGTAGCTTTAAGAAAGAACTCGTTCGGGGTTTATTCAAAAAATGCTATTTGGGAAAGATAAATAATTGATGTTCTAAAGCGAACTGTTTTTATTCTTTCGCGCTTTGATTTTGTAGGGCTCGTAATTTAGCATTTTCACTTTTAACGGTGCATCAATTTGGTAATTAATGCCACGCCACTCAATGTTGCGGGAAAACAACGCGAATAAAAGTGCTTTAGGGTAAAGCAGTTGGGTAAGAATCATTGCTGGAAAGAAGGCTATAAGTTTTAACGGGGTCAGCCATTTGGTGCATTCGTTTCGTTTTTTTACTATTCTCCGGACAAGGTATTCCAATAACAATAATTGGCATAACGTAATTACCCCGTACCCAATTAAGCTGGAAGTTGCCAGAATTGCAATAAAATGCTGATTGAGAAAAGTGCTGGTTGCAATCAGGGTTAATAATAAAAGGGGGACGAGAGTTACCAGCATGCCATGCATGACAATTTTCCACCACGATGAATGATAGAGAATCGCCCAGAGTAACTGCCTTTGTATCCATGGAACCAGTGAAGATAAGGTTACAGACTCTCGATTAATCATGAGGATTGAGGGTGCAAATTCAATTGTATATCCCTGTTTTTTTAGGATATCAAAGAGAGGCACATCTTGAACTAATGCCTTTTCATAGTAATCAAGAACATTGCATTTTTGTAAAACATCGATCCGGATAGCTAAAGATCCGCCCCAAGGGATTTTAAAGAATATCATTTGAAGAACCGCAGCAATATTCCAGAGATAGCGGATTAGATCGCCCATATTGGCTCGCGGGGGGAAGTACCAACGTTGACCGTTTACAGCTCCAATTTTTTTGTTTAGTAATGGCGCAATTAATTCTCGCAGCCAAGTTTTATGTGGCATTGCATCTGCATCAATCATTGCAACCACTTCATAATTATTTAGATTGCTCTGTATGGTTTGAATCAATGAACTGTTTACTAGGCTACAAGTTTCCCTTCGGTTTTTTAGCACTCCTAATTTCACATTGTTTCTATTGCTTGCCTTAATTACTTCTTCTGCAAGTTCGTAAACAGGATCATCCGGATGGTCAACCACGATGATTACATCGTAATTTGGATAATCTTGATTAAGTAATGCAGGCAGAGCTGTTGTTAAAAAAGGATCTAATCCCCTCAGATTTAAGCAGACTACTGTTTTTGGGCAATCAGAATCTTGGAGTGGAGTTAATTCCCAATTCCAGAAAGTGGGTGCAATATATATTACTAGGATCGAATGAATAAGAATTAATAGGATCGCAGCGAATAGAACCACCATTGCAATTGTTGTCATTCGCTTTATATTTCTTTAGTAAATCTTTTACGTCTTTAGCTGGTATTAATCAATTAAGAATACTAGCATTTATTTTGCTTGCTAGCAATCCTCTGTTAGATTTAGTTGGGTTATTGCTTGGCGAAAGCTGGTTTTTATTTGCATTTGCTAATACTCAAATAATGTTCTTGTTATTGTTTGATCAAGATGGTTTATTTTAAGAAGTTACATTTTACTCGTTATCATTTGTGAGGTTTATTATGAGATTCTTTTTGGTTGCTTTGTTTCTTTGCGTTTCAATGTCTTTTGATCTTTTTGCTCAGCAAGGTGGTTCTGAAAAAGAATTGCTCTCACTGTTGACGAAAATGGAAAAAGATTCATGGGTTGCGATGAAAGATAAAAACCAAGAATTCTTTAAGACTTATATGGCTGATGATGCGCGGTGCTTTATGGCTGATGGTTCTGAAGTACTAAAAACTGATTTTATTATGAATTTGAAGGATTGGGATTTGGAGTCGTATTCCATGGGGAAAACATCGTTGTTGCAGATTCAGCCTGGTGTTTGTTTTATATTTTACAAGCTAGATTACAGTGGAAATCACAAGGGTAAAAAGATTAAGTTTAACGATTTACAAAGTTCCTCTCTTTATGTTCTTCGTGATGGCAAGTGGATGGAGATTTTTTATCAGGAAACAGTCATGCCTGCGGCTAATAAAGCTAAATAGTGTTTCCTACCGTCGCTAACGCTTCTTGCTAAGAAAGTGCCCTTATAAATACATCCGCCACTCAATGAAAAATTATTTCGCCGGGTTGTAGATGATCCAGACTGCAGGGCGATCACGGATCTCCTTTGCTTCGCGGTAGATGCGATGCCATTGTTTTTTATCTGCTTCGGGTGCGTCTCCCTTTTCGTGGGAGATGTAAACTGCAACAAAAAAGGCATTGAGCAAATCGATCACTTTGTCGTGTGAAAGCGAACCGCCTCGCAAATTGGTGGCCCCACCTCAGCACACAACAAACCCTAGAATGACCCGATTTATTTGGTAGGAATACATGGTCAATGTCCTTTTATTGTTTTGATTCCAGCAGGGCTTCCCTTTTCAAAAGGGAGAGTAATTTCATTGCAGCGGCGTATAGGAAGCCTAGGCTGTTCTCTTGGTTATTTGATGACACACAGATAATCAGATTAAATTCAAACAACCTTAAAACTTTGAGTTATCTTCCTATATTTATATTTCGATTCAAGGAGGAATAGTGTCATCTGAATTGTAGAGTCTTCTACTCATTGATATCTATCGACCTTCACCTGGATTAGGTTTTTAATTGCAGAGTTACTGCTGCCCAGTAGGTAGGCAGGTGGCATTTGATTTCGCGCCAAATTATCAGATGGGATGCAGGTTCTCTTACTGACAACTTAGGTTTTGCAGAAAGGGTAATGTGATTGACCACGGTCAGGAGATCCTTTACGATAAAGTATTCTTTGTGCAGTCAAATCAGGATTCCGACATGAGACTTGTTCATTACTTTTTAAGGGTTGTATTGCTGCTGCTGACTGCGTTTTGTTTTTCTACCGATACCTGTGCTGCTGATGTGGAGACAGACTCATTTGCCAAAGTAAGGCAGGTATTCGTCAAGAATTGTGTTTCGTGCCATTCCGAAGCAGCTAAAATCCGGGGTGGTTTGGATCTGACAACGGCTGAAAAAGTGCTTGCGGGCGGATCTTCTGGGCCGGCTGTGGTACCGGGCCGAGCAACCGAGAGCCTGATGATCCAGATGGTACAACTGGGTCGAATGCCACACATGCCGCCAAAAGGGCAATTGCTGCAGGATGAGATTGAGACCTTGACTCGATGGGTAGATGGAATTAGCCCTACAGTTGCCAAGATTAAACTTGCCAGCCGCAATCACTGGGCCTTGCAGAGGCTCGCGAGCCCCCCAATCCCAAAAACTGCGCAAAAGGATTGGGTTCGTCAGCCGCTAGATGCTTTCGTGCTTGCCCGTCTCGAATCCAAAGAGCTCAAACCCTCGCCCCAAGCCGATAAAACTACCTTGGTGCGTCGGGCCTATTTTGACCTCATAGGCTTACCCCCTAGTCCGATGGCAATCCAGAAATTTTTGAATGATACTTCCACCAATGCGTTTGAAAAAGTGGTTGATGAACTGCTCGCTTCCTCTGCATACGGTGAACGCTGGGGCCGGCATTGGCTTGACCTTACCCGTTACGCTGATAGTGGCGGTTTTCATAATGACATCCCTCGCCCTAACGCTTGGCGTTATCGTGATTATGTGATTAAAAGTATTAATAATGACAAGCCATTTGCGCAATTCATCCGCGAACAACTCGCTGGCGACGAACTGGTGGATGCACAAGAGGAACAACTTATAGCGACTGGATTTGGGCGTAATGGACCATCCAATGACGACAATATGGGCAAAACTCCGAAGGACATTGAAAAATATCGCCTTGATGAACTTGATGGTGTCATAAACACGACCTTTACCACCTTCATGGGTATGACGCTTGGCTGTGCCCGTTGCCACGATCACAAGTACGACCCCATCTCGCAGAAAGATTACTACCAAGTTCTGGCGATCTTTAACGGAACTTCCAAAAAAGATCTGCCTTTGTCAGGCAACACTGTTGAAAAAGGTAAACTGAAAGATCCAGAAAAAGGGATCATGGCACTCATTGACTCCACCCCGAACCCGAAGCCTACCCACCTTCTTTGGCGTGGAGATATAAACAATCCCGGGCCCGTTGTCCCACCCGCAGTTCCTGCAGTTCTTACCTGGAAAGATTGGCCGATTCAGGAAGCTGCGAATAACGCAAAGTCGTCCGGAAGGCGGCTCGCTCTTGCCGAGTGGATCGCCTCGACCGAAAATCCTCTCACCTACCGTGTCTTGGCTAATCGATTGTGGCAGCATCACTTTGGTCGTGGGATTGTCGAGACCTCGGGTAATTTTGGTCGTAGCGGAGCTGAAAATGCCCACCCGGAATTGCTCGATCACCTCGCAGCTTGGTTGATCGCAAACGGTGGTCAATGGAAACCGTTCCATAAATACATCATGCTTAGTGCCACTTATCAACAATCTTCCGGGCATGATGCAGCATCCATTGCTATCGATCCGGAAAACCGGCTTCAATGGCGCCAGAACAAAAGGCGGCTCGAAGCCGAGGCGATCCGAGACAGCATTCTTGCCATTGCAGGCACGCTTGACCCCAAGATGGGTGGTCCGGGAATCAAACCGCGGATCCGCTCCGAGTTGTTGCCCGCAAGTCAACGCAACAAATGGCCTGTGATCGCAGCCGAGGGGCCGGAGCATTGGCGGCGTAGTGTCTATATTTACTCCAAGCGTCAACTGCTTTTTCCCTTGCTGGAACTCTTTGATGCACCGAATACGACTGATGTTTGCGATTGCCGTCTTGCAAGCATCGTGCCAACTCAAGCATTATTGCTAATGAACGATGAATTCGTGGCTGATCAGGCTAGGCGATTCGCGGAATCGCTAGTGAATGTGCACGGCCTCGATTGGGACATGTTAATTCAACAAGCCTACTCCAAGTCCCTTGGTCGCACCCCGTCCACAGAACGAATGCTTCAGGCAAATCTCTTTATCAGCCAGCAAGCTTCGGCGCATCGGGAATCCCAAAGCAAGACACCCGATCTCGATGCACTCATTGATTTGTGCCATGTGTTATTCAATGCCAACGAATTTATTTTCATCGATTGAAAGGCGAATGTCATGTTCACACGACGCGATTGGCTCCAACAGGCCGGCGTGGGGTTCGGCTCACTGGCTCTTGCCAGCCTGCTTAATCAAGATGCGCGCGCTGCGGATCGCTCTTCAAACCCGCTTGCCACAGTGACTCCCCATCACCCCGCCAAAATTAAATCGGTAATCTTTCTTTTCATGTACGGCGGTCCAAGCCACATCGATCTCTTCGATCCCAAGCCGGCTTTGACGAAATATGATGGTCAGGCGATTCCCGTCTTCAAGCAAGATGATGTTTTTATGAGTGGTAAGACGAAAAACATTGCCATGAAAAGTCCCTACAAATTTGCCAAATATGGGCAAGCGGGCATCGATATCTCGGAAACCTATCCAGAGTTGGCAAAACACGCTGACAAACTTTGTGTCATTCGTAGTATGCACTGCGAGAGCAACAACCATGGACCAGCGATCTTCCAAATGAACAGCGGTTCTATCCTTGCTGGCAAGCCCAGCATGGGTTCCTGGCTAACTTACGGGCTTGGCTCCGAAGGCGAAAACCTGCCCGGTTTTGTCGTGATGCTTGATCACCAAGGAGCCCCGATCAACGGTGCCATGAACTGGTCAAATGGTTTTATGCCCGCAGCATATCAGGGGGTTCCATTTCGACCCAATGGCGAACCTATTGCCTATCTTTCTCCACCTACCGGGGTGACTCGGGGTCGCCAACGCGCCCGTCTCGATTTGCTTAAACAGTGGAACGAAGGCCATGCTGCGGCCAATCCTGCAGAATCGGCCCTTTCCGCTCGCATCGCCTCTTACGAGCTGGCTTTCCGTATGCAAACGCACGCAACAGAAGCGGTCGATCTGACTCAAGAATCTGTCAGGGATCAGAATCTCTATGGGCTCGACAATAAAACTTCCCATCACTTCGGTAGGAATTGTCTTCTCGCCCGGAGGCTCGTTGAGCGCGGTGTCCGTTTTATTCAGCTTTACAGCGGTGGCAATGAAGGGCCCAAGGCGTGGGATGCACATGACGATCTGAAGAAAAATCACGACCTTCATTGTGCTGAAACCGACAGGCCGATTGCTGGATTGCTCACCGACCTGAAAAACCGGGGATTGCTCGATAGTACCTTGGTTATTTGGGGCGGAGAGTTTGGCCGCACACCGACTGCCGAAAGCGGTAAGGGCCGAGACCACCATGCCCGGGGATTCACCATATGGCTTGCAGGTGGCGGGATTCGCGCTGGAATGATCCACGGGGCGACTGACGAATTTGGCTATCATGCGGTTGAAAACAAAGTCTCTGTGCCAGATCTACACGCTACGATCCTTTATCTCCTTGGCCTTGATCACAAAAAACTTACCTATCGCTTCATGGGGCGGGACATGCGCTTGACGGATGTCAGCGGCGAAATCATCAAACCGATCCTTGCCTAAAATATAAACGGGCGGACAATTACAGTGGCTCTCAATTTCCGATAGTGTTTGAATAGAAGATTTCATTAGCTGCCCAATATGGTAAATGATTTGGCATAAGCTGGTGTTGAGATAAGGCAAAAGGAAATTTGAAAGCTGATAAAATCTTTCTAGATGTTATGGAAATCCTAAACTTCACTTAAGAATTAATTGAAAAGACAATATTTAAGTTTAATTAATTTTTAGCCCAAGCTACTATTTACCTGGTTGTAACTAGGCGTTTGTCACAAGACGATTCTAAAAATTGATCTCACTAGTTCATTCATTTTTATTGTTATATGTTGAGTTAAATTTGAATACAAACGGTGAACAAAAAAGCAACTTAGTTAAAAATGTTATCTTTACAATCATGGGTAGCTTTTTTAGTTTGATATTGGGACTTTTAATTTTATCTGAAATGAAAACTAATTTCCCAAGCAACTTGGTTTATATCATTTTAATTTTCGTGTTTTTGCCTTTTACCTGTGTTTGGTTCTACAGTTCGTTGAGCAATATTATAAAAACCATGTGCCGAAAGACTTAATCGGTCATGACGATCCGAGAAAATGGCTTTTCAATTTAGGGTGTTGTGTGTCCTTTTGATGGTACGTTTAAAATAAGATTCAAGATTTGATTGAAATCTTAACAGATTCTAGTGATTTATCAAAAATTGCCGAGGAAATGAAAAGTGATCTAGTGGGCGCTGAGGGAATCGAACCCCCGACCAACACGGTGTAAGCATGCCGCTCTACCAGCTGAGCTAAGCGCCCTAATAGTCAATCTCGCTAAGGATATTTTGAAAATACTTACTAGAGTTTAGGCAAAGCCTTATATCTAAAAGAATCTTCTCCCGATCCTCATGCATTGAACATTTTAGTTGTTCAAAAAGAATTAACAATCTAACTTCGAAATTATTTAGTCGGGAAATGAGTTTTTTTTTCATTTCGTCAGATATTTCTGAGCTTTTTGCCTGCGATTCCAGCTCAAACCGAATATCCATCACTTCTTCTAAAATATCAGGCGGAACGGTCCTTATTTCTTCAGAATTCTTGCCATCCTCAAGTTTTAAGAGGTATTCGGCCCTTTGAAATGGGTCTTTTAAGGTCGAATATGCTTGGTTCACCATAGCCGACAGCTTTAAGGCATTGGCATCGAAAATCGCAGAATTTGAGAAATCAGGGTGGTACTTTTTGCTGGTAGCTAAATAAGCAACTTCAAGATTGACTAAATCAATCTTGTAAGCGGGTTCCAAGGATAATAGCTCAAAATAATTCATGTAATTAGAAAAAAAGGAGCGATCCTGTTATAGATCGCTCCCTTTCAGTAAGTTTTAAAATTACATGGAGAATGAACTACCACAACCACAAGTGGTTTTGGCGGTAGGGTTTGAAATACTGAAACCCCGTTTGTTCAAGTCATCATGAAAATCAACATTGGCATCGGAAAGATACATCAAGCTACGCTTGTCAACCACTACAGGAACGCCATCAATTTCAAAAACTTCGTCAAGTTTTTCGTTCATGTTTTCATCGAGGTCGAGTTTGTGCTGGAAGCCGGAACAGCCGCCGCCAACTACGCGAAGACGGAGATAAACCTTTTCAGGGAAATCACCAGATGTGCGTTGGTCAGTAACGATGCGTTTAACTTCGCTAGAAGCTTTAGGGGACAAAGTAATCGGCATGACAAAATCTCCTTATGTGTAAAAGAATTCCTGTGAACTAAGAATTAACGGTCTGCGGTGCGTGGGCCTGTTTATCCTGAAGGTTCTTGATTGCTGCCTTGATTGCATCTTCAGCAAGCACGGAGCAATGAACCTTAACGGGTGGAAGAGCAAGCTCTTCAACTATTTCAGTATTGCGAATGCCAAGAGCAGCGTCAAGGGATTTCCCTTTGACCCACTCGGTAGCAAGGCTACTGGAAGCTATGGCGCTGCCACAGCCAAAAGTTTTGAATTTAGCATCTTCAATAAGGCCCGTAAGTGGGTTGACCTTGATCTGCAACTTCATGACGTCCCCGCATTCGGGCGCGCCAACAATGCCGGTGCCGACCATTGGATCATCTTTATCGAAACTGCCAACATTTCGCGGATTGTTATAGTGTTCTAGAACCTTGGTGCTGTAAGCCATATTTAAAAAATCCTCCTGAATAAACTGTAATAAATGAAACTTTACTTTGCTTAGTGCGCTGCCCACTGGACGGTTTTAAGGTCGATCCCTTGGCGGTGCATTTCGTAAAGCGGGCTCATGTCGCGCAAATGGTTGACAGCCCTAACCACATCGTTGATGACAAAATCAACTTCTTCTTCGGTGTTGAATCGACCCAAGCCGAAACGAATGCTACTGTGGGCAAGTTCATCGCCCAAACCAAGAGCTTTAAGCACATAGCTAGGTTCAAGGCTTGCGGAAGTGCATGCAGAGCCTGAGCTAACTGCAACATCTTTGATGCCCATCATAAGGCCTTCGCCTTCAACAAAAGCAAAACTGATGTTGAGGTTGCCAGGCAGGCGGTGAATAGGATGACCATTTAAGTATGCATCTTCAAGTTTAGAGTTGATGCCTTCATGAAGCCTGTTGCGAAGTTTAAGAAGCCTTTCGGATTCAGAATGAAGCTCTTTACGGCAAATTTCTGCAGCCATGCCCATACCGACAATGCCAGTAACATTAAGAGTTCCGCTACGCATACCGCGCTCGTGGCCGCCGCCATCAAGCATTGCATCAAGTCGAACGCGGGGATCTTTTCTACGAACATAAAGAGCACCAACGCCTTTAGGACCATACATTTTGTGGGCGGTCATACTAAGAAGATCGATGCCCATATCTTCAACATCCATTGGGATTTTCCCAACGGCTTGTGTTGCATCAGTGTGAAAAAGCACGCCTTTAGCTTTGCAGATTGCGCCGATTTCCTTCATGGGATGAACGGTACCGATTTCATTGTTGGCGGCCATGATGCTAACAATGATAGTTTTGTCGGTAATGGCATCAGCGACTTGCTGTGGTGAGACAATGCCATATTTATCTACGGGAAGAAATGTGACCGTGCAACCATCGCGTTCGAGGCGCATGCAAGTATCAATAACTGCCTTATGTTCAGTTGAGGCAGTTATAATGTGGTTGCCTTTTTTCTTGTACATCGCAGCAACACCCTTGATTGCGAGGTTATTGCTTTCGGTTGCGCCACTGGTGAAAATGATTTCTTTTGAAGAGGCATTGATGATGCTAGCAACTTGTTCGCGGGCAAGATCAACTCCTTCTTCAGTTTCCCAACCATAGGCATGATTACGGCTAGCGGAGTTCCCGAATTTTTCGGTGAAGTATGGCATCATGGCTTCAAGAACCCGGGGGTCGGTTCGGGTGGTTGAGTTATTGTCCATATAAACAGGTAGCTTAAACATATAAAAAGGTCCTCCATAGACCGGATGAATTATTTGTGTGTTCCGTGAGAAACAAGTTCGAGTCCAAATTGAAGAGAGACGCTCGGCCTGATTGTCGGGTCAAGAATCTCAGCAAGTGTCACATCTTTAAGTATAGTGCGGATGCGATCGTGAACCCCACTCATGCCGGTTCGGATCGGGCAGAAAGTTCTGGCAGAGCAGGTTTGCTTTTCAATATCTTTGCTGCAATCCGTCAGATGAAAGGGTTCGTCAAGAGATTGCATGATGTCTGCTAAAGCGATGTCTTCGGGTTTGCGGATTAAAACATACCCACCATGAACGCCCCGATGACTAGATAAATAGCCATGATGACAAAGGGTTTTCATAATGTTGGCAAGGAAAGGCCTGCTGATAGAAAATTTAGCAGAAATTTCTCTTGCGGAAGAGCCGTCGGGATTACCGTGCAGGTGCGAAAGCACCAGCAAAGCGTAATCCATTTTTCGGCTAAAGAAAGACATAAAAACCTTGAAGATAAAACTCAGAAAATGCCAACATATTAATAATAGAACTGAATTAGTACCATTTCAATAGGAATGGAAAGAAAATGGAAAAAGAAGTTGACAAGTGGTGGTGAGGAGGCCTAAATTTAATGATATCGAGTCTCAATACGGGGGTAAGATGATTCAAAATAATTGCACATTAACTGTTGGTGAAGATCTGGTTGTGTGTAGGTGCTTAGGCATTACCGAAGTGGAAGTGATTGAGATTACCCGAATCAAAAAAATTGGGTGCCTAGCAGAGTTCAGGCAGGAATCAGAGGCAGGCAGTGGTTGTACTGCCTGCCATAAAAAGTTAAATCAAATTATCCGTGAGAACGGTTCTTTATCAGACCGTTCTACTCTTTAAGCGTTAGCCTCGGATTGCAAAAGAAGAAATTTGGGAAGGCCCAAAGTTTGAATCAGGTGCAATTGGGTTTCCAACCAATCAACATGTTCTTCTGAATCAGTAAGGATAGGCGCAATGAGTTCGTGGGTGCCGTAATCTTTTACCTGCGCGCAAAGAGCAATTAAATTGTTGTAGGCTAAAACGCCCTTGGTTTCGAGAGCTAGATCGTTGGTAAATTGTTCGGGAATATCCGAACCAACGCGAATGACATCGTATCTAGCAATTTCCGGAACCCCTTCGAGAAATAAGATACGATCGATGAGTTTTTCTGCATGTTTCATTTCGCCCATCGATTCTTCGTAATGTTTAGCGGCAAGTTTGCTTATGCCCCAATTCTTGCACATTTTGGCTTGAATGAAGTATTGGTTGATAGCGGTAAGTTCGATGGTGAGTGCTTGGTTCAAGCCTTCGATGATTTTGTCGTTACCCTTCATGATAATTAATCCTTGAAAAGAGTGGTTGTTTTGGGCGTTGGCAAATAAATATTTGATACGCAAAATCATTGTATGTGAGGGGTCAAATAAAAAAAACAAAATACATCAAAAAGTTCTTGCGATAAAACTTATACCTGATATCTTGGATATTTGGCACAGAAATATTTTGTGCTTATTTCTTTAGGTTGGAGGTGTTTTTAAGGAGGACGCCCTCATGCGTTTTTATTCAATGAAGTTGTTAGGTCTTTGCGTTTTTCTTTCTGCGATCTGCGTTTTAGCAGCAGCAGAAGAGAAGGTGAAGGGGCAACTTCCCGCCCAGTTTAAGAAGCTTGGCCTCCGTGATGATCAAGTTCAGAAAATTTATAAAATCCAAACGGATTACCGTGGCAAGGGAGCCGACCTTGAAAAGCAGCTTAAAGAGCTGAAGACCAAGGAAAAGACTGAAGTTGAAGGAGTCTTAACCGATGAACAGAAAAACAGGCTGAAAGAAATTCGTACAGGCGAAAGCGCCGACCCGAAGAAAACCAGCAAGTAACTAGTTAATCTGTTTGTGCAGCCCGTGTTTAAAAGCACGGGCTGTTTGTATTTATCCCATATATTCTCAGGTAAATTAATATTCCATGTGAAACTATTGCAAAAACAAATAAAATGAATCTAAGGGTCCGAATTCGTCTGAATGGTAAGATTTAAATTAAAGAGAGTTCCATGGATAATGCAGTAGAAGAGAAATTCAAAATCGTTGTAGGTTTAGAAGTTCATGTGCAACTTATGACTAAAACTAAACTGTTTTGCGGTTGCAGCACCAAATTCGGACTAGCTCCTAATTCTTCGACCTGCCCGGTTTGCATTGGTATGCCAGGTGTCTTGCCCGTGATGAACAAACATGCGTTTGAGTTGGCAATGAAGGCAGCGTTAGCAATTAATTGTACCATTGCAAATTATACCAAGTGGGACAGGAAAAATTATTATTACCCTGACTTACCCAAGAATTTCCAGATTAGCCAGTATGATCTTCCTTTTTCGAGCGAAGGGCATTTGGAAATCGAAACATCGCAGGGAACGAGAAAGATAGGTATATTCAGGGCCCATTTGGAGGAAGATGCTGGGAAATCGATGCACGATGAATCGGGCGGTGGTAGCGATTCAAAGGTTGATTTAAATCGTACCGGTACTCCCCTTTTGGAAATTGTAAGCAAGCCGGATATCAGGTCTGGCGAAGAAGCCCGATTATATCTAGAAGAGCTTAAGTTACTTTTGAAGGAGTTGGAGATTTCTGATTGCGAAATGCAGGAAGGTAGCCTTCGTTGCGATGCCAATGTGAACATTCATATTACTATGCCCGATGGTACGGTAGCAGCTACCCCAATCGTAGAAGTTAAAAACCTGAATAGTTTCCGTGCTGTTGAGAAGTCGATCAAGTACGAAGCGCAACGCCAATATGATCAGTTTTTGAAAGATGGAAAAAGATTTGGTGAAGTGCCCAAGTGTACTGCGGGTTGGGATGATCAAAAAGGTGCGACTATTGTGCAAAGACGGAAGGAAGAAGCTTCGGATTACCGATATTTTCCGGAGCCTGATTTGGTACCCGTGAAAGTGACAAATCAGGTAATTGAGAAGGTTAGAGCGAATATGGGAGAACTCCCTTCTGCTTGCAGGGAACGCTTGGTGAAGGATTATGCCCTTAGCCGTTATGATTCATCGGTTTTGGTTTGCCAGGGTCGGAAGTTTACCTCGTACTTTGAAGAGACTGCGAAAAAATCGGGTGACGCCAAGGCTTCGTGCAATTGGATCACTAATCAAGTTTTAAGCACCTTGAATGAGCAAAAAAAAGAGATTCAAGACTTTTCTCTTTCGCCTGATAAGCTTGCAAGCCTTGTTATCGAGATCGCAAAAACGGGTCTTAATATGCTAAGAGCTCGCGAGGTTTACGCTCGAATGCTTGAAACAGGAGAAGATCCAAAAACATGTATGGATGCATTGGGATTCAAGGTGGTTGGCGATGTAAATCAAATCATTGAAATAGTTCGGAAGGCGATTGCGGCTAATCCTAAAGCTGTTGTTGATTTTAGAAATGGGAAATTAAAAGCTGCGGACGCCATCAAGGGTGCGGTGATGCGCGAAACTAAAGGCATGGCGAAAATGGAAACGGTGCAAGAGATCGTGATGAAAGAACTTGCGGATGCTAAAGATCCTGTTTAAATAAACAATGCGGCTTCTGCGGCTAACCCTGGTCCGAAGCCAAGAGCCACGCAAGGTCTTGGTGCTTCGATTTCAGCCATCTTTTTCAGGATGAACAATAGTGTAGCGCTTGACATATTGCCATGTTTTGAAAGTATTTCGCGTGAAATTTCGGAAGCTTCGGCAGGTAAAGAGAGAGCATCTTCGATTGCTGTAAGAATGCGTGGGCCTCCTGGGTGCAGAGCCCACGATTTAATATCATCTAACCTTAATCCGCTTTTAGCCAACCATTGTTCAAGCCATGGTTTTAGGTGTTGTTTTATCAGACCGGGGACTTGTTTTGCGAGGGTCATTTCAAACCCATGATCTCCAATGTTCCAGGTCATTGCATTTGCGGAATCGGGAAGAATGCAAGAGCCCGAGGAAGCAAGTTTCCAAGTTTCTTTGGCTATATTATCTGAAGCACCCAGTACCACTGAAGCCGCGCCATCTGCGAACAATGCGTTAGCAATAATCTTTTGTGGATCCCAGCCATAATGAAAATGTGTGCTGCAAAGCTCTAGGGAAGAAAGCAGTACCTTGGCATCCGGTTGTGCTTTTACAAACGCATGGGCTACCCTCAAACCATTGAGAGAACCATGGCAACCCATGAAACCGACCTGAGTGCGAGCAACCGATGGGGAAAGCGAAAGGTTCTGGATCAGGTGGTAATCAAAACCTGGGGAAAAAAAACCGGTGCAGGTGACCGTGATCAAATGACTGAAGTTTTCTGATGAAATGTGGGAATTTTCTAAGGCTTGCTTGCTGGCTAAAAGAGCAAGAGGCGGCCCGAGTGTTTGAAAATGCTCCATACGTTGAGCCGTGGTTGGGCCAAGGTCATCAGGCTTTCCATTTGGAATAAAAGGCGAACCTGTTTCGTTTTTCTTTTGCAGTATATCATCAAGAACAGGCCGTCCTAGAATTATTCCACGGGTTTTAATCCCTGTTTGAGAATACCACTTAGGCAGCCAGTTTAATTGCTCTTCAGATTGGGGGCAAAGTGATCGTGCCAGTTCCAATGCTTCTTCTTGCAATAATGTGCCATCGGGAACCGCAGTCCCCCAACCCAAAAAAGCAAGATGCATATTGATTCCTTAGATGCTTGTTGCAGCCTTGTTCGGTTTATCCAGCATTGCGACAACTGGTTTTGATAGGAAAGGAAAGACCTTTAAACCCATAAGAGCAAGTTTCACAAGTAAAGGCCACCTTAGCAGAAAAGCTGCAGTCTTGCAAACCCCTTGCCTTTTGGTGATGTGAGATTTGTATTTTGATATCCACTGTTTTGCTAGTTCAGGTTCCCAGCAACCAACACCTTTGGCTATTAGCGGGGCAACAAAGTTCGCTCCTGTAAATGCCCAGGCCATACCCTCGCCGGTAAAAGGTTCGATATAGCCTGCAGCATCACCGATGACAAATAATCGTTCTGTAGCAACCTGTTCAATACGGCCGGTTAGTGCGGGCGTTCCTCGCCATGGCGCAAATTCCAGATTCAAGGGTAAAGGCCAGTCCATTTCTTGAAGAAGCGATTTGGCAAGAGGGCCCATGCCGCCATGTTTTTTAATTGCTAGTGGATCAAAAGCAGCGGCGAGATCGAGTCTCCCATCTTCGAGTCGAACTAACCCGACATAACCCCCATTGCCTGAGGTCATAAACAAAGTACCGTTTTTATAAAAGTCTGGAGGATCAAGTAATGTGACCCCCGCTCCGATCCGGGTGTTAGTGGATGCAAGATGGGTGGTAATATTTTTGCGCACGAGAAGCCTTCCACCAAGGCCATCTGCGGCAACGACAATTTTTGCTGTTGAAAGGAGTTGGAGTTCCCCTTGCTTAAGAAAAACTTCGCGGGATGAAGTTGTTAGCTTGCCTAATTCTGCCAAAGTGGTGTCTAGGAAAAATGCGCCTTCAAGCATTGCTTCTTTGATAAGACTGGAATCTAAACACTCTCGCGAAAGAACCATCTGTCTTTGTAAGGGAAAAGTGTGGTTGATTTTTTTGCTACCCAGGCACATTTCGTTTATCGAGATTGCTTGATTTTCAGTAAGTAGATGATGAAGGCCCGTTTCTTTGAGAGTGGCTATAGCATTGCCGTTAAGGCAGCAGCCACAAACTTTAGGCCTTGGAAATGCCTGCCTATCAACCAAGAGTACTCGCAGTTTTTTTCTGGCAAGCAAAACAGCAGCAAGCCCTCCTGCGGTGCCCGCACCCACAATGATCACATCCCAAATCTGAGATGCGCATTCTTCAATGCTTATATTTGGTTTTATCATTATTTGACCCACGATAGCAAGTACCTACAAGGCCATCGAGTTTCAACTTTTACATTAATAAGCCCAGCTTTTTTAGCCAACTCGAGTACTTCTGATTGATTGAATGCCCCTGCAACCGATCGTGGGCCATCCATATGAACGACCGGCGATCTCGTTAATAAATGCGATGCTATCCAAACCATATTCCAGTTAAGCCAGCTCCGTTCTAAATCATTAATCAGGATTGCGACCCTAGCAGATTTTGCCATGCGTTTCATTAGGGTGATGGCTTCATCGTTATCAAGGTGATGAAGAAAAAGTGAACAGATAACCACATCATGAATAGGGAAGGG
>Ga0192647_101019_pt1 | contig 18775 bp, 15 predicted proteins | sample LauGreFa1BDMLBSN_2_FD_133046 | JGI IMG/M metagenome (GOLD analysis project Ga0192647, IMG submission 133046) | Freshwater lake microbial communities from Lake Michigan, USA - Fa13.BD.MLB.SN - reassembly | ecosystem: Environmental > Aquatic > Freshwater > Lake | place: Lake Michigan, USA...
CGCGCGTTCACGCGAAGAGTCGCAGGCGGCCACCGAAGCCGCCCGCATTGGCCGTGAACAAGAAACCCGCATGCGCGAGATCGAAAAGCAACGTGAATTGCGCAAATCGGAAATCGAAGCCCAGCTCAACTCCGAGGTGCGTAAGTTGGAAAGCTCCATCACCTTGTCGGCCAAGCAAGCTGAAGAAGCCCATGCACAAGCCGCGGCTGAACTCGCGCGCACCGAAGTGATCTTGGCGCAAGAAAAAGTCCAAACCGATCGCGAGCGTGCTGTGGCAGACCGTTCGTTGGAAATGGCGGTCAAACGCGTGAAAGAAGCGGGCGAAGTCGCAGAAGCCAACGCTGCCACCGAAGTGACCGTGTTGTTAAAGCGTGCGAAAGCGGAGGCAGAAGCCACGCACACGCGTGCCGCTGCAGAGAAAGCCCGCATGCTGGCCGAATCCGAAGGCTCACGCGCACTGATCGATGCGGAAAACGCACTCAGCACACCGGTGTTGCACATGAAGCTTGAGCAATACCGTTTGGACCGTTTGCCCGAAATCATGTCGCACATGATGCGACCGATTGAAAAAATCGACAGCATTCGAATCAACCACGTCAGCGGGTTTGGCGCAACCAACGGTGCAGGCAACACTGCCGGTGGCGCCTCAGCTGGTGACGGCGGTGGTGGCAAGCCACCTGTCACGCAAGTCATGGACAGCATTTTGGGCATGGCGTTGCAATTGCCTGCGCTCAAGAGCATCGGTGACCAAATCGGTGTGGACTTGTCCGGCTCGATTGACGCGGCCGCTGGCAAACCAGCCCCAGGCGGTGACAAAACCTGACACCGCTGGTTTTTTCATTTTTCGTTTCCCCAACCACGAGCAATTCGCTCATTTTTCAGGAGTAACAGCATGAGCTTTTCACGTCGCCAATTTTTGGCAGGAACTGGTTCAGCCGGTCTGACCGCACTGGGCGCAACCATCCCATTCGAAATGGTGCTGGCACAAGGCGCACCCATCAAACTCGGCTCGATTCTTGACAATTCAGGCAACTTGGATGCTTATGGCAAACCCATGGTGATGGCCACCACATTGGCTGCTGAAGAAATCAACGCCGCAGGTGGTTTGCTGGGTCGCAAGATCCAAGTGGTTCAGTATGACTCCCAGTCTGACATTGCGCTCTATACCAAGTACGCACAACAACTGACCCGTGACGACAAAGTGGACGTCACGCATGGCGGCATCACCTCGGCATCCCGCGAAGCGATTCGCCAGACATTCCACCGCGCCAACTCACTGTACTTTTACAACGTGTTGTACGAAGGCGGCGTGTGTGACCGCAACATCGTTTGCACTGGAACCACCCCGGCCCAAGCGGTTGAACCGATTGTCGAAGTGGCGCTCAAGCAATGGGGCAACACCGCGTATGTGTTGGCTGCCGACTACAACTACGGCCAGATCACTTCGAAGTGGTTGACACACTACATCACCAAAGGCGGTGGCAAAGTGTTGCAAACCAACTTCTTCCCCTTGGACGTGTCTGACTTTGGTTCAACCATCGCCAAGATCCAGCAAGAAAAACCCAAGTTTGTGGTGGCGGCGTTGGTCGGAGGCGCACACATGTCCTTCTTCCGTCAATGGGCTGCATCCGGCATGAACAAAAAGATTCCGTTGTGCTCGACCACCTTCGGTGTGGGCAACGAACACTTGGCGTTGTCTGCCGCCGAAGGCGACGGCATCTTGATCGCTGGTAACTACAGCCAAGAAAACACCAACCCTGCCAACAAAGACTTTTTGGCCAAGTGGGGCAAGCGTTTTGGCAACACCAAGTTGGTTCACGAGATCGCCGTTTCGCAATACCAAGGCATCATGTTGTGGGCGGCTTGTGTCAAAAAAGCAGGTTCGTTGGACCGCGAAAAAATGCTCGCAGCCATTGAGTCTGGCGTCAGCATCCAAGGTCCTGGCGGCACAGTCACGCTGGACCCCAAAACACACCACGCGATTTTGGACATCAACGTGATGGAAGTGAAAAACCAAAAACTCACCATCAAGCAACAGTTCAAAGCGCGTCCACCGTCTGACACGCTGCAGTTCTGCGACTTGCAAAAAAATCCGAAAGACAACAAGCAGTACGAAGTCAAAATTTAATGTCGGATGGCGCCCTGACCCGGGTGGGTTGGGGCGCCCAAGTTTCAGAGAGTTGCGATGGATTACGCTGCGGTAGTACTTTTAGAAATCATCTACATGATTGCTTTTTTGGCGCTGACCAGCGCTGGACTGGCGGTCGTTTTCGGCATGATGCGTGTGATCAATTTGGCGCACGGCGAGTTCGTCATGATCGGTGGTTACACCACGATTGCCTGCGCCAAAGCAGACATCAATATTTACTTCGCCATGCTTGTCATTTCCCCGTTGGTGGTGGGCATCTTGGGCTTGTTGGTTGAGCGACTGGTGGTTCGTCATTTGTACGGACGGATGATTGACACCATGTTGGCCACGTGGGGCTTGTCCTTGCTGATGGTGGGCATCATCACGTTCATTTTTGGCAACACTGCGGTCAGTGTGCCAGCCCCTATCCCTGGTTACGAACTGGGCGAGTTCCAAATGGGTGGCTACAACTTGTTCATCATTGGCATTGCCACCTTGCTCATCATTTGCATGTGGTTGGTGATGCGTTTCACCCGTTTGGGTTTGGTCGCGCGTGGCGCGATGCAAAGTGCCGATGTGGCGTCGTCTTTGGGCTATGACCCCAAGCGCGTGTACATGTGGACTTTCACCGTGGGCGCAGCCTTGTCAGGTTTGGCGGGTGGCGTGTTGGCGCCGCTCACAGGTTTGTTGCCTTCGTCTGGCGGTGCTTACATTGCCAAAGCTTTTATCACGGTGATCACCGGTGGTGCAGCGGTCATCACCGGCACGCTGTCGAGTTCGGTGATTTTTGGCACCATCAATCAACTCGTGTCTTTTGGCTCCACCCCCGTGATTGGCGAAATCGTCATGCTCGCGTTTGCAGTGGTGTTGTTGCGCTTGATGCCCCAAGGCATCACAGGTCGCTTTTTCCGTAACGCGCCATGATTGGAGACGCTGCCAATTTCACCAGCGCAGGCCGAACCCATTGGGGTTGGATCATTGCAATTTTCATTCTGCTGCTGCTCTTGCCGGCGGTGTTTGACACCCACACGCCAACCTTATTGGGCATCTGGGCATTGTTTGCCTTGTCGCTTGGGTTGATGTGGGGCTACGCGGGCATTTTGAGTTTTGGCCACGCGGCTTACTTTGGCCTTGGCGCGTACACCTATGCCATCACTTCGATGAATTTGGGTGAGAGCACCGCGGCTTGGATTTTTGCGATTGTGCTGCCGGCGTTTGTCGCGGCATTGATTGGCGCGATGATGTTTTATGGCCGCATCAGTGACGTGTACATGGGCGTGATCACGTTGGTGTTTTCTTTGATCATGGCCAAATTCATGGGCGCCACCGCAGGCGACGCCTACAGCATCGGCAATGCGCGTTTGGGTGGCTTCAATGGCATTCCTGCGTTTCCAATTTTGAATGTCCCCGGTGACCCGTCCACCCCTATTTTTGGCACCGCGCTTTATTACTTGGTGCTGTGTTGTTTGGTGGCGTGTTACTTGGTGTCGCGCTGGGTGTTGTCCAGCGCCTTTGGCCGCGTGTTGTTGGGCATCCGTGAAAACGAAGCGCGGATTGAATTGCTCGGCTACAACGCGCCCGCCTACAAGACAGCCATCTTTTCGTTGTCAGCCGCCATGGCGGGCATGGCGGGTTGTTTGTTTGCCAGTTGGGCCGAGATCGTCACACCAGCTTTGTTTGGCTTGGGTCAATCGGTCGAGGTCATCATTTGGGTGATCGCGGGCGGCTTGGGTACCTTGATGGGCCCGATCATCGGTGCGGTGTTGTTGGGCACCATGAAATTGTTGCTCGGTGGTCAAACCTTCATCGACAACTCGCTGGTGATTGGCGCGATTTTGGTGTTGGTTGTGCTGTTGTTGCCGCGTGGTTTGTTGCCCACCGTGTTGGGTTGGCGCAAACAACAAGGCCAACGCAGTGTCAGCCGCGCACGCTCCAACAGCATGCGACGCCGTGGCGGTGAACGCAGACAGCAACGTCCTGCCGCAGAGCACGACAAAACGGGACACGGGTCATGAGCGAAATGATTGTCGAAACCCGCGATCTGTCGATGCGCTTTGGTGGGGTGCTGGCGGTGAACAACGTCAATTTCAATTTGCGCGAGCGTGAATTGCGTTGCTTGATTGGCCCCAATGGCGCGGGCAAAAGCACGTTCTTCAAATGCTTGACCGGCCAATACCAAATCAACCACAGCAATGGCCGTGTGTTCATCCGTGGGCATGATGTCACGGGCTGGCGTCCCCATGAAATTGTGCAACTCGGTGTGGGCATCAAAACCCAAGTGCCCTCGGTGATGAATGGTCTGACCGTCTGGGAAAACCTGTGGTTATCGGCACGACGCATCCACGGCAAAAAAGGCGCATCCAGCGAAGTTGACCGTGTCATTGCTGAATTGGGGTTGCAAACCCACATGCGCCGCACCGTGGGCGAACTCGCCCATGGTCAGCGACAAATTGTTGAAATCGGCTTGGTGCTGTGCCAGCGACCCAAATTGGTGTTGTTGGATGAACCTGCTGCAGGCATCACCGGTGCAGAGGCAGACCGCTTGGTCGAGTTGATTCACGGCATCAACCAACAAGCTGCCGTGGTGGTGGTGGACCACGACATGAATTTCGTTCGCATGTTGGGCGGCACTGTCACGGTGTTGCACCAAGGCGCTGTGTTGATCGAAGGTGCCACCGATGCGGTCATGAACAACGCAAAGGTGCGTGAGGTGTACATAGGTAACCGGGCGAAATGAGCATGGCTGAGTCACACAACCCCACTGCAGACCACTTTGAACGCGCCGACGTGGTGCTGCAAGTGGCCGATTTGCGCGCTGGTTACGGACGCGTGCCTGTGCTGCATGGCGTGAATTTGCAAATCCATGAAGGCGAAGCGGTCGGCATCGTTGGACACAACGGCATGGGCAAAACCACCTTGCTCAAAGTCATCATGGGCTTGATGCCATCGACTGGCGGACGCATTGAACTCGACGGCACCGAAGCCACCGGCTCAGCCGCGCATTTGCGTTCTCAAATGGGCATCGGCTATGTGCCGCAAGGGCGGGGCATCTTGCCGGGACTGACCGCATTGGAAAATTTGCGCATGGCTTGGCGTGAAGACATTGGCGAAACCGAAGAGCAATCGGTTGAGCGCGTGGTTGACCAGTTCCCGCGCTTGCGTGTGTTGCTGGACCGCAAAGGCGGATCGCTGTCTGGCGGTGAACAGCAAATTTTGGCCTTGGCCCGCGCGCTGGTACCCAAGCCGTGGCTGTTGTTGCTGGATGAACCCAGCGAAGGCATTCAACCGTCCATCGTTCAAGAAATTGGCAGTACCTTGGCCAGACTGCGCGACGAATTCGGTTTGGCTTTGCTGATCGTTGAACAAAATTTGGATTTGGTGTTGGATGTGGCGCACCGCGTGGTGGTGTTCGAACGCGGCACCATCATCAAAGAATTGCAAGCCCACCAATTGCAAGGCGGTGGTTTGAGCGAGTTGCTGGGCATGGGTTCAGCGCGCATGACTCACAGCCCGCAGGCAGCAAAAGCGCCTTCAGTGCCAAACACTGCGCCAACACAGCCGCGTCACCCACCATCCGCCACGCCGGTGGCATCTGCGACGCACACCAGTGCGGACGCTTCGCATTCGGCACACCGTGCGCCTGCCAAATCCACATCAACCAACAAGCGGTCGCATTCAACCGCCATCGATTCAATGGCCACAGGCCCCGGGGGAATCATGTCTACTGTCAAACGTCCTACTGTCGATCAGATGCACGCCATCGTCGAGTCATTGCACATGAACATGTCGTCGCGTGAAGTGGCCGAGTATTTGGAGATCATGGAGGGCACGTTCCAAGCGTATGACCGACTGACCCAGTTGCCAGACAACTTGCCACCGGTGCGCTACCCCAGAACGCCTGGCATCAAGCCCAGCCCTGCGGACAACCCACTCAATGCATGGGCGGTGAAAAGTGAAGTGCGTGGTGCGGCGCACGGCCCTTTGAGTGGCAAGCGCGTGGTGCTCAAAGACAACGTGTGTTTGGCAGGTGTGCCCATGATGAATGGGTCTTCTTCGCTGGAAGGTTATGTGCCCGATGTGGACGCCACCTTGGTCACCCGCATTTTGGATGCGGGTGGCACGATCGCCGGCAAAGCCCATTGCGAGTATTTCTGTTTGTCCGGCGGCAGCCACACCTGTGCGGCCGGTCCAGTGCACAACCCTTACCGTTATGGTTACTCTTCAGGTGGTTCGTCTTCAGGCTCTGCTGCCTTGGTGGGTGCGGGTGACATAGAGATGGCCATTGGCGGTGACCAAGGCGGCTCGATTCGCATGCCTGCGTCATGGTGCGGCATTTACGGCATGAAGCCAACACATGGGTTGGTGCCTTACACCGGCGTGATGCCGATTGAAGCCACCATCGACCATGCAGGTCCAATGACCGCGACCGTGGCTGACAACGCTTTGCTGTTGGAGGTGATTGCGGGCTCCGATGGTTTGGACCCGCGACAATACAGCCCACGCGTGGACCGCTACACAGCCGCCTTGGGACGCGGTGTGTCGGGTTTGCGCATTGGTGTGTTGCTCGAAGGTTTCAACCGTGCCGACAGCGAGCCGGATGTCGACCAAAAAGTGCGTCAAGCGGCAGACCGTTTGCGTGCGTTGGGCGCGATCGTGGAAGACGTGTCTGTGCCCATGCACATGGACGGCCCTGCCATTTGGACAGCGATCGCGGTTGAAGGCTTGCAAGCGCAAATGATGAATGGCAACGGCATGGGCTTCAGCTGGAAGGGCATGTACACCACCAGTTTGCTGGACGCGCATGCCGCTTGGCGTGCACGTGCAGACCAGTTGTCGCCGTCGCTCAAAGTGTCGATGATGGCTGGTGAATATTTCATCAACAACTACCGTGGTCATTTTTACGCCAAGGCACAAAACCTGAGCCGCGTCCTGGCTCAGGCCTATGACGCGGCTTTGTCGCGTTTTGATTTGTTGCTGCTGCCGACCTTGCCGATGAAAGCCACACCGTTGCCACCGGCGAATGCCTCGCTCAAGTTGTATGTGCAACGCGCGCTTGAAATGTTGGGCAACACCTGTCCGCTGGACGTGACCGGTCACCCCGCGATGAGCGTGCCTTGTGGCATGTCCAATGGTCTGCCCATCGGCATGCAGTTGATTGGCAAGCATTGGGACGAATCCACCATTTACCGCGCAGCCCATGCGTTCGAGCAGTTGGGCGATTGGCGCAATTTCTAAGCCAAGCACTTTCATTTCAGACAGCAGGAACCAGGCTCACGTGTCTCACAATCCATTTCTGTCCGATTGGGTCAAAGGCGGTGTCAACCCATCGTTAAGCCCGCCAGGTTCGCTGTCCTATGTGGCCGGCTCGACAGAAGCCTCGTTGCATTTCGTCACCATTCCTCAGTTGCTCGACCGCACGGTGGCTCGACATGGTTCGCGCGATGCGGCGGTGTTTGTCGCGCAAAACCAGCGCTTGAGTTGGTATGACTTGCAACAGCAAGCAGACCAAATGGCTGCCGCCATGTTGGCCATGGGCATCCGCCGTGGCAACCGTGTGGGTATCTGGTCTCCCAATCGTTTGGAATGGCTGCTCACCCAATTTGCCACAGCGCGCATAGGCGCGGTCTTGGTCAACATCAATCCGGCGTACAAAAGCAGTGAACTTGAATACGCATTGAACAAAGTACGCTGCCGCATGCTGGTGATGGCGCGTGGCCACAAGAGCAACAACTACCTCGAAACCTTGCGACAGTTGGCGCCAGAGATTGACCGACCGGGCATTGCAGGCGATTTGACTTCATTGCGTTTAGAGCACCTCAAACACGTCATCGTGTTAGATGATTTGTCTGTGCCTGCCATGCAAGCCGCACAATCGCCAGTGCCTGTGCGTGCATTGCGTTTCAAAGAATTTTTACGCCAAGCTGGCCCGGCACAACATGCCAGATTGAAAGATTTGTCTGCCGCGCTCGACCCGGATGACGCCATCAATATCCAATTCACCAGCGGCACCACCGGCCACCCCAAGGGTGCCACGTTGAGCCATTTCAACATCGTCAACAACGCCAGGTTTGCGGCCAAGTCCATGGCATTGACCCACGATGACCGCTTGTGTATTCCGGTGCCGCTCTATCACTGCTTTGGCATGGTGTTGGGTGTGCTCACCGCGACCGCGGTGGGCGCGGCCATGGTGTTTCCAGGCGAAGGTTTTGATGCCCAAGCAACGCTCCGCGCTGTGGTGCAGCAGCGCTGTACTGCTTTACATGGTGTGCCCACCATGTTCGTGTCCATGTTGGCAGAGCCTGCCGTGCATCAGCTGGATTTGAGTTCACTGCGCACTGGCATCATGGCAGGGGCGCCCTGCCCAGTGGAAACCATGCAAGCCGTCATGCGCACCATGCACATGCAGCAGATCACGATTGGTTACGGCATGACCGAAACCTCGCCTTTGTCGTTTCAATCGCATGTCTCTGACCCGGTGGACAAACGCGTTGCCACGGTTGGGCGCATTCAACCGCATGTGCAAGCCAAGGTCGTGGATGAAAACGGTCGCATGGTGCCTGTGGGCACCGCCGGTGAATTGTGCGTGCGAGGGTATTTGGTCATGCGCTCGTATTGGGAAGACCCACAGCAAACCCACGCTGCCATCGATGACGCAGGTTGGATGCACACCGGTGACCTGGCCACCATTGATGCCAATGGCTATTGCAACATCGTGGGTCGCGTGAAAGACATGTTGATTCGCGGTGGTGAAAATGTGTTTCCGCGCGAGATTGAACATTTCTTGCTGCAGCATCCCAAGGTGTTGGATGTGCAGGTGTTTGGTGTGCCTGACCCCAAGTACGGCGAAGAAATTGCAGCATGGATGATTCTTAAGCCAGGTCAAACCGCCGAGCCAAACGAGTTCATCGACTATTGCCGTGCGAGCTTGGCGCATTTCAAAACACCTCGCCATGTTCGGTTGGTGCGCGAATTTCCTCTGACCGCGACGGGCAAGCCGCAAAAATTCCAAATGCGCCAACGCATGATCGACGAACTCGGTTTGCGTTCGCCGCAAACCGCCTGAGTGATTGACACGGAAAGCGCACAGTGACAGACGATCAACTTGCTTTCCTGGATGCTTATTCGTTGGCTGGCTTGTTGCACAGCAAGAAACTCTCGCCGGTAGAACTCACCCAAATGATGCTCAACCGGATTGAGCGGGTTGACAAGCGTTTGTTGTCGTATGCCACTGTCTCGCACGACGTGGCGTTAAAGCAAGCGCGAGAGGCCGAGGCCATGATCATGCGTCGGCAAATTCTCAGTCCGTTGCACGGTGTGCCGATTGCGCTCAAAGATCTTTGCTACACCAAAGACACCGTGACCGCGGCAGGCATGCCGATGATGCGCGATTTTGTGCCCCGCTATGACGGTACCGTGGTCAAGCGGTTGCGCGACGCGGGCACGGTGTTGCTTGGCAAACTGACCATGACCGAGGCGGCGTTTGCCGACCATCACCCAGATGTGCCGCCCCCCATCAACCCTTGGCACGAAGACCATTGGTCTGGCGCCTCTTCCAGTGGCTCGGGTGTGGCAGTGGCCGCAGGTTTGTGTTTTGCGGCGATTGGCACCGACACCGGTGGCTCGATCCGTTTTCCGTCTGCGGCCAATGGCGTGACCGGTCTCAAACCCACTTGGGGGCGTGTGCCTGTGCATGGTGCGTTTGAATTGGCCGCCTCGCTTGACCACATCGGACCCATGGCGCGCACCGCGATGGATTGCGGGCACATGTTGGGTTTGATTGCAGGTGCTGACCCCGATGACACGGTGGCCTTGCATGCGCCGGTGCCTGACTATGTGTCGGGCAACACCTCGGGTTTGGCTGGTTTGCGCATCGGATTTGACGAGGCCTATTGCGCGGGTTTGGACGCTGACATGCAAACCGCGGTGCAGTCTGCCTACAAGGTGTTGCAATCGTTGGGCGCAGACATGCGGCATGTCCGTTTCCCGGATGTGTCTGACGCCGTTGCTGACTGGGGCACGGCTTGTGCGGTTGAAACAGCTGTCGCGCACGAACCTTGGCATCCGAAAAACAAACACCTGTATGGCCCTGGCTTGGGCGGCTTGATTGAATTTGGCCGTTCCGTGCCTGCGGTGGAGATGCAAAAAATTTGGTTGCGTCGCCGTGCGTTCACCGGAGCCGTGCGCGGGTTTTTCCAAGACTGCGATTTGCTGTTGATACCCGCGCAACCCATGGCGTCTCCCACCCACCAAGAGATGACAGTCATTGGCACGGTGCCTTCTGAATTGGCGCGCTTGATCAAATACACCGCACCGTTTGACATGAGCGGCAACCCCACCATCACCTTGCCTGCAGGATTCACTGCCAAGCAAACACCGGTGGCCATTCAACTGGTGTCTGCCCATTTGGACGAAGCCACTTTGGTGCGTGCAGGCAGTGCATTCCAGCGAGTGACCGATTGGCACAGTCGGGTGCCGCCCCGTCTCTGACTGGCATGAACATCGCCCAACCCTTTTTAAACCGGGCGCGCAGTCACCCCCACTTATGGGCCATCACTTGCAGTGGCCACACCACGTCCTACGGTGAGCTCGCGCAATGCAGTCAGCAGATCGCTGGTGCGTTGCGGCATCGCTTGGGACTGAGCGCCGGCCAGCGGGTGATTCTTTGCATGGAAAACCGGCGTGCATTTTTTGAAACCTTGTTGGCTTGTTGGGTGGCGGGTTTGTGTCCTGTGCCGGTGAATGCCAAATTGCACCCCAAAGAAGTGCGGCACATCGTGGACGACTCGGGCGCCAGTGCCTTGTTTTGCAGTGCCAATTTGCTCGGTGGTTTGGTGCAGTCGCTGGCTGATCGGTTGGAGCCGTTGCATTTGGTGTGTGTGGATGATGCTGACTATGCCCGCATGCAGTCACACCCTGCGGTGGATGCCGCCGAGTTTGAGCCCCATGACATCGCTTGGATTTTTTACACCAGCGGCACCACCGGCGTTCCCAAAGGTGCGATGCTGTCGCACCGCAATTTGATGCAAATGTGTTTGCAGTACGGTGCAGACATTGATCTCGTTCAAGCCGGTGACACCCATTTGCATGTGGCGCCGTTGTCCCACGGCTCCGGTTTGTACAGCTTGCCGCATTTGTTCAACGGTGGGCATCAGGTGATTGAGCCAGCCTTCCACCCAGAGGTGGTGTTCGACGCCTTGCAGCGATATCCGCGTGTCACCTTTTTTGCGGCACCCACCATGTTGACCCGCATGCTGCGGTCCAGCCAAGGCCTGAGCAACCCGGCCGGACAGTTGCAAACCATCACCTATGGCGGCGGGCCGATGTACGTGTCCGATTTGTTGGAATGCTTGTCGGTGTTTGGTCCGCGCATGGTGCAAATTTACGGTCAGGGCGAGAGCCCCATGACCATCACTGCCTTGTCAAAGAATGACCACGAAGGCCCGCAAGATGCAGCGCATTTGGCGCGGTTGGCCTCATGTGGCACAGCACGCACCGGTGTGCAGGTGAGGGTGGTGGATGAAGCGGGGCGTGATGTGCCGTTGGGCGAACCGGGCGAAGTGGTCACCCGAAGCGACACACGCATGTTGGGTTACTGGAACAACCCTGTGGCCACTGCCGCCGCGATTCGCGATGGTTGGTTATGGACAGGGGACATCGGGTCATTGGATGCGCAAGGTTATTTGACTTTGCGCGACCGCTCGAAAGACTTGATCATTCGCGGCGGCAGCAACATTTACCCGCGTGAAATTGAAGAGGTGTTGTTGCGCCATCCGGCTGTGGCCGAGGTGTCTGTCATCGGTGCAGCCAGTGCAGACTTGGGTGAAGAGCCGGTGGCATTTGTGGTGTGCAAACCTGGTGCAAGCGTCGACGCCAATGCCTTGGACGCTTTGTGCTTAGACAACTTGGCTCGTTTTAAAAGGCCGCGTGACTACATGTTTGTCACTGATTTGCCCAAGAACAACTACGGCAAGATTTTGAAAACCGCCTTGCGGCAAGAACTCAAACAAGGGGGCAGATGATGCGTCAAGTATTCGTCGCCGGCACAGGCTCCACACGTTTTGGCAAGCACCCGCAAACACCGATTGAAGCATTGGCGGTGGATGCGGGAGCGCAGGCCTTGGTGCAATCGGGCATTGCGCGCGATCGCATTGGCGCGGTGTATTTGGGTAACTTCATCAGCGGGCCGTTGAACGGCAAAGAGGTGTTGGCAGGCTTGGTGGCCGAACAGTTGGGCTTGTCTGGCATTCCCTGCACCAAGGTAGAAGGGGCGTGTGCTTCAGGTGGCATTGCGTTCAGGCACGCCTGCCTGATGGTGGCCACAGGCGTGTGTGATGCGGTCTTGGTCGTGGGCGTTGAGACCATGACGCATGCCAGTACCACGGACATGACCACCGCCCTCAATTGCGCCATGGACAACGAATACGACGGCATGAGTGGCTTGACCTTCCCGGGGCTGTTTGGGTTGGCTTGGCGTTCGCATGCGCGTCAATACGGCACGACACGCGAGGACATCGCGGCGGTGGTGATCAAAAACAAAGCCCATGGGTTGAAAAACCCACTGGCACAAATGGGCGCCGATTTGTCGTTGGACCAAGTGTGTGCGTCCGCCATGATCGCGGACCCGTTGCAATTGTTTGATTGCTGTCCCCCCAGCGATGGCGCGGCGGCGGTGGTGGTTTGCGCCAAAGACATGCTCGGCGATGCGCAGCATCAAGCGCTGATTCGCGTCATGGCCAGCGCACAAACCAGCGGTTCAGCGCGTGTCTCGCAGCATCCCGATTTGTGCACATTTGAAGCCACCGTGGCGGCGGCGCAGCAAGCCTATCAACAATCCGGTTTGAAGCCATCGAACATTGATTTGGTTGAGCTGCATGATTGTTTTTCGATCGCAGAAATCATTGACAGCGAGGATTTGGGCTTGGTGCCGCGGGGTGAAGGCGGGCGCTGGGCGGCGCAGGGTCGCACTGGCATGCAAGGCGACATTGTGATCAATCCCAGTGGCGGTTTGTTGGCCAAAGGGCATCCGGTAGGTGCCACAGGTGTGGGGCAAATTGTCGAAGTGGTGTTGCAACTGCGGGGTGAACACAGCAACCCCGTGAAAGACGCCAGCATCGGCATGACCCACAATTTGGGTGGAACCGGTGTGGCTTGCACCGTGCATATTTTGGGTCGCGAAGCATGACCGCGCATGCGCCATTGGCGACATTGACCGCCTACCAATGTGTGGGCTGTCAAACCATCACGCAGCGTTCACCGATGGTGTGCGCGCGTTGCCTCGGTCGGCAATTTTCAACCGTTGAAGTGACGGCCACAGGCCGACTCGCCAGTTGGACCACGGTGCGCAAACCGCCTTTGCGTTTCAAAAATGAAGGCAGCTACCACGTGGGTGTCGTTGATCTGGACAACGGCATGCGCATCTCTGGCCGTTTGCTTCACGACAGCGCAGACCCCACCGGTGAGCGCGTTGTCGCGGTCACACCCAGCGACACTGCACCCGACATTCCTGTTTTCAAGGTGACCTGACATGGCTGATATTTCTTACGACAAGCACGGTGGTGTGCGATTGATCACCATTCAACGCGCAAACAAAATGAATTCCTTGGACTTTGCGGCCAACGATGAATTGACAGAGATTTGGCGCACATTTGACCAAGACAATGATGCTCGGGTCGCGGTGATCACCGGAGCGGGTGACCAAGCGTTTTGCGCGGGGGCAGATTTGAAAACCTACACCTTGGCATTCGCGCAAGCCGCAGCGCCTGAGTTCCGGCGCAAATTCACCAATGGCCCGGGCTTTGGTGGCATCACGCGCAATTTAGACATTGACAAACCGATTCTGGCCGCGGTCAACGGGTTTGCCATTTCAGGCGGCTTCGAATTGGCCTTGGCCTGCGATTTGCGGTTTTGTTCACCGAACGCAGAATTTGCGCTGCAAGATGCCAAGTGGGGTTTTCATGCGTGTGATGGCGGATTGATACGTTTGCCCCAAATCGTGGGCATGGGACACGCCATGGAAATCATTTTGTCTGGCGAACGGGTAGACGCTGAGCACGCGTACCGCATCGGACTGGTCAATCGCATTTACCCCCAAGCCGAGTTGTTGTCCAAAACCTTGGACTACGCGCAGATGTTGGCCAGTCGCGCGCCGTTGTCACACCGGTTCGCCAAAGAAGTGGTGCGTCGTTCGGTGGGCATGCACATGAACGAAGCCTTGCAATGGGAGTCGCGGTCATTTCGCGACGTGGCATTCACTGACGACTTGAAAGAAGGCTTGGCCTCGTTCAAAGAACGCAGGCCAGCCGATTTCAAAGGCAGTTAAGTTGCACCCCGCGTGACGCGGCCTTTACGCGTCGCCCCACACTTCACGGGCTGTTTCGACCACCAAACGCAATTTGTTGCGTTGGTCGTCCACCGCGATGTTGTTGCCGTGCACCGTGCTGGAAAAGCCACACTGCGGTGACAAAGCCAGTTGTGAGAGCGGCGCGTATTTCGCGGCTTCATCGATGCGGCGCTTGAGGTTGTCTTTGCTTTCCATCGCACCAAATTTGGTGGTCACCAAACCCAGCACCACCAATTTGTCTTTGGCCAAGTAGCGCAAAGGACGGAAGTCGCCGCTGCGGTCATCGTCGTATTCCAGAAAATACGCGTCTATGTTCATCTCGGATAACAAAGCTTCTGCCACCGGTTCGTAGTTGCCAGCTGCCGCGTGCGTGCTTTTGAAATTGCCACGGCACAAGTGCATGGCCAATGTCATGCCTGCGGGTTTTTGTGCCACCACTTTGTTGATGAAGGCCGCATAACGGTGTGGCAATTCATTGGGATCGTCGCCACGGGCGCGGGCTGCTTCGCGCATCTTGTCATCGCACAAATAGGCGAGGTTGGTGTCGTCCATTTGCACATAGGTGCAGCCTGCCGCGGCCAGCGAACGCAATTCATCGCCGTAAGCCTGTGCCACGTCGTCATAAAACGACGGGTCAAGCTCTGGGTAGGCCTCCTTGCTGATGCCAGCGCGGCCACCCCGAAAGTGCAGCATGGTGGGCGAGGGGATGGTCACCTTGGGCGTGCTGCCTTTGGCAATTTGGGATGTCAGGTAGTTGAAGTCAGCAAGTTGAATGTCTTTGACATGGCGTACTTTGTCGATCACGCGAATGACGGGCGGCGCCAATTCTTGGGTGCCATCCGAGCGTTCAATGGTGACGGGGATGTCGGTTTTCACGCCGCCCATTTGCTCTAAAAAATCGATATGGAAATACGTGCGGCGAAACTCGCCGTCGGTGATGGATTTCAAACCGACATCTTCTTGAAACTTCACAATCTCAGTGATGGCTTTGTCTTCGACCTCGCGCAGTTGCGCCGCAGTGATCACGCCTTTGGCTTTTTGTTCGCGGGCTTCAAGCAAGTAGGCGGGGCGCAAAAAACTGCCGACATGGTCAAAGCGTGCGGGAATGTGGGGCGTGGTCATGGAGGCTCCTGGGCAGTGGATCGGATTTAAACCGGGCGAAGTATACATAAACACCTCGAAAATCGGTTAATTTGTGATTTTCATGGGTTTTTTAGGCTACGTTGTATACAATTTCGCCATTGTGTTCATGTGTTAACGCCCCCGGTTGCCGCCACCCCTTGATCCATTCTTCGCCCCCCCATTTGACCGTTGAGCCCCTTGCCGGCAATTCCCAGGCCGTGCGTGCACAACTGCGTTTGCGAGAAATGATTTTGGCCGCCGAGTTGCCAGCGGGTGCGCGCATTGCTGAATTGACATTGGTAGACAAATTGGGTGTGTCGCGCACGCCGATTCGCACGGCATTGATGAAGCTAGAGCAAGAAGGTTTGCTGGAGTCATTGGCCCATGGCGGCTATGCCGTGCGTACATTCACCGAGCAAGATGTGTCCGATGCCATTGAATTGCGCGGCACGCTAGAGGGCTTGGCGGCTCGACTGGCCGCCGAGCGCGGCTGCTCGCCTGACTTGCTGTCACGCGCGCGTGATTGCTTGCAAAGCATTGACCTGCTTTTGGCCGCTGACCGTTTGAATGAAGAGGCTTTCAGCGCGTACGTCGCGCGCAATGAACAGTTCCATGCGCTTTTGCAAGACATGGCCGGCAGTTCTGTGGTGCGCCGCGAGTGGGAGCGTGTGGTTGGTTTGCCGTTTGCGTCACCGTCTGGGTTTGTGGTGAGTCAAGCCAACAGCCCTCAAGCACGCGACATGTTGATCGTGGCGCAAGACCAGCACCGCCAAGTGTTGCAAGCGATTGAGCAACGGGAAGGTGCTCGCGCTGAAGCCATCATGCGCGAACACTCGCGACTGGCGCAACGCAATTTGAGCCATGCCGTTCGCAGCAGTCACTCTGCGCAGTTGCCTGGGGTCAAGCTGATACGCCGAGCCCCAACATGAGGTTTTGCACATGTCCCAATCTGCTGCAGGCTTGTGCCAAGATCAGGTTGGCGTCAGTGTCTGAACGTTATAGTCTGTGCTGGCACAGCCCAAACGGGCAGCCCTGTGTTGTCTCCCCGTCTTGAAGAATTGCCCATGCTGAATCACTTGCGTTTATCTTTGCTTTGGATGGTTGCCGCGACCCTCCCCGGAATGGCCACAGCACAAGAAGTGGTGTTGAAGTTCCACCATATTTGGCCGACCACCGCCATGGCACCCACGCGGGTCATCGGGCCGTGGTGCGAAAAAATCGCGACCGAATCCAAAAACCATTTGAAATGCCAATTGCTGCCCGCCATGTCGGGCGGCGGCACACCTGCGCAACTGGTTGACCGGGTACGCGATGGCGTCGATGATTTGGTCGTGACTTTGCCCGGTTACACCGCTGGTCGTTTTCCCTCCATGGAAGTGTTCGAGTTGCCGTTTTTGACCAACTCCGCCGAAGTGGCAGCTTCTGCGGCCTGGGACTATTTGCAAAAAAATGCGCTCAAAGAATTTCCGGGCACCAAAATTTTGGCGGTGTGGGTGCATGACGAGGGATATGCGCACACGGCCACCAAGCAAATCAAAACCTTGGACGACTTCAAAGGCCTCAAAATGCGTGCGCCGACACGCTTGACCAACAAACTGTTGGCCAAATTGGGTGCCACGCCTGTGGGCATGCCGGTGCCTGCGGTGGCAGACGCTTTGTCCAAGGGAACCATCGATGGGTTTTTGTTGCCTTGGGAAGTCATCCCCGGTTTCAAGTTGCAAGAGATGACCAAGTTCCATACCGAGACCCACCCATCTAAACCGTCCATGTACTCCGCTGTCTTCGTCTTCGCGATGAACCAATCCCGCTATGACAGTTTGCCGCCCGACTTGAAGGCGGTGATTGACAACAACAGCGGGGCTGCTTTCTCCAAACAAATAGGCAAGGTATGGGACCAAAGCCAAGACGTGGGACGCAAATCTGCACAGACCCGTGGCAACACCATTTGGGTGTTGTCACCAGCTGAAACTGACAACTGGATCAAAGCTGCCGCGCCTTTACGCGACGAATGGTTTGATGAGGTTGGTCGCCGTGGCTTGAATGGACGTCAACTGTTGCAAGACGCCACTGACTTGCTGGCCAAACACAAAAAGTGAACGGTTTTTTACACCGCTTAAGCGCTTGGTGCGGCATGACCGGCGTGGCATTTGCGTTGTTGATCGCGGCCATGACAGCATGGAGTGTCATCGGTCGAGCGCTGTTTCAAGCGCCTGTCCAGGGCGATGTTGAAATGGTGCAAATGGGCATCGCTTTGAGTCTGTCTTTGTGCCTGCCTTGGTGTCAATGGCGGGGCGGCAATATTTTGGTGGACTTCTTCACGCAACACACTTCTGACAAAACCAACTCAAAACTGGATGCGGTCGGCTGTGTCATGCTGGCGCTGATGTATGCCGTGTTGTCTTGGCGCTCTGCCGTGGGCGCTGCCGATGCCTACCTATCGTTTGAAGCCAGCATGATTTTGGGGCTGCCCATGTGGTGGGCTTATGCATGTTTGTCCCCCGGTTTGGCGTTGGCTGCGTTGGTGGCCATTGTTCAGGCATGGCAACTGGCTTTGAACGGCTCACTGCCAGTTGTTCACACTGATTTTTCAGCATGAATTCGCCTGCGCTGATCGGTTTGGGCATGTTTGCCTTGATGTTGCTCATGATGATGGTGCGCGTGCCGATTGCAGCGGCCATGTTCATTCCTGGAGCCCTTGGGTATTGGGCCATCAACAACGAAATGGCTTTGTTCAATTTGCTCAAAGGCAGTGCGGTTGCGCGATTGACCGTGTACGAGTTGAGTGTGATCCCCTTGTTTTTGTTGATGGGAAATTTCGCTACCCAAGGCGGCTTGAGCCGAGACTTGTTTCGTGCCGCTTCTGCATTCATTGGCCATGTACGCGGTGGCTTGGCCATGGCGGCCATTTTGAGTGCGGCCGCTTTTGGTGCGGTGTGTGGTTCATCTGTGGCGACATCGGCCACCATCACACAAGTGGCTTATCCTGAAATGAAAGCCCATGGCTATTTGGGTCGGTTGTCCACCGCCACATTGGCGACCGGTGGCACCTTGGGTATCCTCATTCCGCCCTCGGTTCCCTTGGTGGTCTATGCCATCTTGACCGAACAAAACATTGCCAAGTTGTTTGCGGCGGCGATTGTGCCGGGCATATTGGCTGCACTCGGCTACATGGCGGTGATCTCTGT